>Ga0228711_1002372_pt1 | contig 28877 bp, 20 predicted proteins | sample MedpolnodulmetaG_2_FD_177996 | JGI IMG/M metagenome (GOLD analysis project Ga0228711, IMG submission 177996) | Root nodule microbial communities from Medicago polymorpha collected in Santa Monica, California, United States - brown nodules | ecosystem: Host-associated > Plants > Roots > Nodule... | reverse complement strand
TTTTTTGTTTAAGTCAAATCAACCTTTGACGTGGTAAATAGGCATGGCAATGAGGCAAGGATGGAATAGGTTATACCTTTCCCGTCCTTCGTTTCTGATTGTCATATGCTTACCTGTTGTCCTACTCGTATCTAACGGGGATAAGAAATTAAATCTCAACTCTGTATCCGCTATGAAATCAACCTTTTTTTTGTAGAGGACACCGTAATTTTGTTAAAACTTTATAATATAGTTTTTATCAAAATTAAAAGTGCCAAATAGGGATAGTTAAAATGACTAGCCTCAATATAGTTTAAAAAAATAAAATAAATCCTTACATCACATTTTAACTAGACTCTAGGATTTATTTTATTTTTTTAAATAGGGATAGTTCCAAATATTGTGGTATCAAGATTAGTACTAAGATTCTCAACAACAAAAAACGATCTTAGCAAAATTGACCGGTCATAATGCTACATAAATGGTCCTTTAGTTACCATGTAAATAAGATGCCTGGAAACTATCCCAAAAAGGGTGATGGATAGCAAGCACAAATGAGAAATTAACTTCTACTTAACTGAGATATTGATTCAACAATGTGATGTTGAAGCAAGGGTTGTATAGACTAATAATCTTTTAGGCAAATCCTTCAACAAAAAAAAAATCTTTTAAGCAAATGAAATGCTTCATTGTTGAGTAAAATACAAACGGTGGTTTCATAAGTTTATACAGTGCCCATAAATTATGAGCCATAATTTTCTTTTGATCCAATGATATAGTTCATCAATGTTGAAGAGGTGTTTAATTTCATTATTTAAAATCTGAATACAGCATTCTTTTTTTTTTGAAGGACTGAATACAGCATTCTTAAATCATCCTCAAAAGAGGGCTTGAACTGAGAGAGGAGAGACATAGGAATCAAAGAGGAAGGGAGGAGAATAAGAATGTGTAAATGGTGCACGATACTATTATGTGTATAGATGAAGCAAAATGTACTATTATTGATGCACCATGCACCATATTTCTTACTTGTGAATATTAGCCAAAGCCTGCAAAAAGAATTTATGAAACCGGTTTTCTGTTAAGAATTTGTGACATGGAAAACCAAATAAAAATTTCTGGATAACAAAGGACATGTGGTTCAATCAAACCTTGATTTAATTTATGTATTCTGATAAACTTAAGTACAATAAATCCCAAATTATATAGTAATAATAACTTTTTTAAGACCATTGAACTGTGCTTCCCTTCCTTTAGTGTGCTACTACAAATGCACTAGATGAACCTGTAAAGTGACGAAATGACCCTAATAAACCCTTTGCAGCTCCAAAATGTTTTATTCTGTATACACCAGGAGCTACATCCTGTGGTATTCTCCATTCTATTGTGGCTTTACTATGAGTACTGAGTTTGAAAGGCCTTGACCATTTGAAGCGCACACAAAAATCATCATCGTCATAAGCAGGAACCCAAGTATCCTTCCCTTGGAGATATTCCACCAGAGAAAATGTACCTTCGGTCATAAGGTCATTTCGAGGGCAAGCAGACCAAAAAGTAACAGAAACCGTATCACCTCTCTTAAAGGTGGAATTTTTTGGCACATCAGAACTACAATCCCCAAAACTTGCACCAAGAGGGGTTCCATCCATCACTACTGGTGTTAGTAAGCCTATTTGCTTATCCAGGAGGTCTGGTGGCTGCGGGCCTGATTCTACAGGCTGGCCGTTGATGAGAGCGCGTGCAAGCTTCTTGAATTCCTGAATGTATGCACTCAATGTGTGTGGACCATAAAGCGTGGAAGCACCCTAACAACATGAATAATTGAACTTAGAAAGTTGCACATAATAGTCATATGCTAGAAGAACAGTATTTTCATCTTAACAGAGTTTTGAAAAAAAGGTCTGCGACTGTGATCTTTGTCGAGACATCAACGTATAATATAACATTTCAATATGCCTGCCAATATTGCTTCATAGGAAGCACAAGGATGTAGAATCATGTAGAACTAGGATAGACAGAAGTAGACAAATACAAGTACTCTATATGCTAGGAAGGTCTGTCATTTCTTTTAGGTCTCCATCTCTGCGTGCCAATACAAAGATACTTATTTGATATTAAAAATAAGCATCACTCAGAGTAAACTTCAACAAATGTTTCATTTTCTCTTGCTACTGCAATCTAAAAAAGGTTCATGTCGCTCTCTACAAAAGTTACAACTGACCTCGTATCTTTGCACCTCGTACTCCTCGTATGTGGTCACATACTGTGAATAAGTATTGGTCAACCCTGCTATAACAACATGAATGTTGCTACCTAAGCTTTTGTCCCCACTTAGCACTGTCTTCACTGCATCACGAAGCCGCCTCCCAGCCATTGTTGTGAATTCTGTCAGAATTAAAACAATTACAACAAGCATGAAGCACCCAAAGATATACATAGGTGATAGGACAACTTGGATTATCTCACAAACACTTGTATGCATACATAGTAATCACGAATTTCCAAGGAAAAGAAAAATGACCATATAATAGCACTGCAATGTATTAAACAAGACATTTGGAGTACATTGGATCTTAAAGAAATTTGTTTGCACATAAAAAATTGAAAAAGACTCGAGCAACTAACAAGAAGCTATGATTTGAATTTGCACAAAGTAGTGCTGGAACCCAAATAGTCAAAATATCGTGATCAGGAATAGTTCAAGATATTCTTGTCTCTTCATTCTTAAAGACGTTCAACAGCTAAGAATGTATGATACACTATTTTTCATTGATTCGGTTTACAGACTACTCATTAGACCAAGGTCGTCGACACTTGAAACTTAACATTTTAAAATGTAAAGGACAGAAATTACAAAGTATCATAATTACAAGAAATTAAGAACCATACCTCCTGGTACACTAAGAATAAAAAACTGCCCAATTCGGAGGATTTGGATTGGAAGTATAGTAGGCTGCAAGGAACACAACGAAAGAAATCAGAATAAGTAAATGTTATCATAAATCATATTGTACCACAGAAGAAGAAAAAATGTAGACATACATATGGAAGTCATCAAATACATGTCTTGGAAAAAATTCATAATAACTGATGTATAGTACTCTCCAAAAAAAAACAACAAAACTTTATTGAAATTAATTGAATTTACTAAAGTGGACAAGCCAAGTATCAGGTCATGCAATGCTCTGCCATTACAAATTTACTAAAATGAATATTCATGTTGAGTGAAAGTTAACAACCTCTTAAAAACAGTCTCTATACCATTAATCTTCCCTCTCTTTTTTTCCTAATTAACCATAACTAATCTGAGCCTGGAGACTATAAGACATAATATTCAGCATAAAAGGGTAACTTACAGCCCAATCATATGGAAGCTTCATTTCACCAGTATCAAGCAAAATAGGCTTTGGCTGCTGACAGGCTATTTGTTCCTTGTCAGGCGTTTTCAGTAAATTACGGACCAGTTTCCAGAAAGGGTTCCCCTGATACACACAAAAAAGTAAGCATATATAAGAATACAAGTCTAGGATAATGGGTAAGCATATGGTATAAAAACATTTCTTACCTGATCATCACCTTGCTTAAAATCAAATGCTCCGGGTCCATCAGTTGTTCCAGCAGCAAATCCAAATCCCATTGCAGCAGGGCATGTCTTTACTACCTTAGAAGCTCCACTGCTAGAAACATTTACCTCGAGCTTGGAAAAATCTATGAAGGCATGTCGAAAATCCACCTTTCCTTTAATCTGTTCAGATGCTCCATTGAATAGCTCCACTGCTTTTTTAAACTGTCTCTCCCCTATAATACGTGTACTTTCAAATTCATCTGGGTAACTGCAAATTAGTTACAACAAGAGGTAATTTATAGTAATCGCTGGAAATTATGTATATTTGCAAAAACTACAGAAAACAAAGTATGTAATAAATAATTACCCAGGTCCCCGGCCATAGCATAACTCATTCTTCCCCCCACATGTGCTGTGATTGAAGTCACAAGGTAATCCAGTGTCTGTACAAAAGGCTCCAAGTACATTCGGACTAACATCACCACAATTTGATTGACAAAATGCAGATACAAATCTAGGTTTGTTAACCTGTCTAAGGGAACCTCTTACACGTCTAGCAACACTTGAAGTTTTGGTCGCTGGTCTACCGGGAGGAGATTGGAATGATGCAGCAAGTTCCAGTAATTCATGATCTATACCAATAAATTTCATGTGAGATTAAAAAATCATTTATTAAACATTGACATCAGATATCCCCTAAATCATATCCAAGAAAATATTATTCATTAAATATTATCACTTATATAAAGTAGGGTATCATTCAAGTATGTTTTGCCGACAATTCCATTGAAGTCAGCCTACATTGAGACTTTAAGAGGATAAGTAAACTTAAAAACACTAACGCCAGAACTGTGAAGTTGTGTAACTATATGATGCAACACAACACACCACCAAAGAACAAAATTAGTGCAAGTTGATGCACATTTCAAATGCAACAAAGACAAATAGATAGTTATAACTTATAGGCATCAAAATACCAATAGAACAGCTATACTATATTTTAAACAATTTATCACTGCATAAATATGATTCTACCGCACTGCTTATCACCCCAAAAAAGAATCAGTGTGTGATTGGTTTTCTATGTTTTCACGATGTTTGCTCACATCGAATGAAGCTCAAACTATTAGCGTCCATCTCACTATCTGTTGATTTGTTCACACGGCAATTCCAAACATACTATCAATTAATAATTGAACAATTATTTTAGCAAGACTGAAGAATTGCAGCCAAATACATTAAAGAAAGCTTACGATTATTATGAAGACTGGGAATTATGTTTGAAATTCTTCGAGGTAAGCCGTCATCTTCAAATCCAACAGAATCCTTTCTTACAGAACTTTTTCGCTCAAACCAGTCTTCCATAAATCGTGCAGCAGCACCCTTATTATCCCCACTAATTAATGAGTTTGTACGACTCATTGAAGTACCATGAGTAGCAAACCAGTTGAAGCTTCCCGAAGGACCCCATTCATCATCAACAAACTTCAAAAGAGACATTTCTTTATCAACATTATAATTGTATTTGCTTCTCTCTGCAGCCGGATTGTTGAGATAAGCGCTGGGACTGCGATTAACACCAGCATCTAAAAGCTCTCCTGCAAGAAGAAGATGAAATATTTACAACCATGTAATATCACCAAAGGTGGGAGAAATTTAAGCAACTCGTAACACTCATTTTCTTTGTCTTTGTATAGTTTTTTAGGGTATCTCAATTTCTATGATACAAGCAGGGGGGCTATGAAGCACTGACACTGATACATCCACCAGACACTAACATGTCGATACTGATAAATAATTTAACGTAATGACATGTGTCGGTGTCGTATTGGTCTTGGACACCAGACACACCTTTCATCAAAAGGGTTAAGTGCTACAGAGGTCAGGGGAACATCAATTTCTTATCTGATTTTAGTCAAGACTGTGGCATCATTTTTTCATCTCTTACATAAAGATTATGAGAGAACAAAAAAGGTAAAGAATGCACACATCATAGACAATTGAAACCAAAAGGTAAAGCTAAAACTGAGCAACTTGCTTCCTATAGATTTTCATCTTTTTCTGAAATGTTTCAACAGCAAATGCTAAGTCATCCCTTACCCTTATTGACAAATATTGATCCTGGGCGGAGATTTTCATGTGCCTGAACAATGCTTTTCTCAATGCCATCAACAAGGGCATCAAATGACTGGCGAACGAATCCCAGAGATGTTACAATATATACAACATACTGAAGATACCCCCCAGGACCAGCATGGGTGTGAATTCCACTAATCGCTACATTATTTTCTGTATATACGTCACCATATCTGTCAAACAAAATAAAATGCAATGTCAGGACTGTAAAAACAGGGGCAGTGTCGTACTACAGAACTCCCACAATAATGGGATTCAGGAAAAGGTTGGACCAAAATTCGCTGCATCAAGATAATCATGAAGTCAAGCTCACATAGGCATGGGATAACGGTTGTTGGATGAAAATCAGATGGCTCATATTCTACTTCACGAAATCAGCTATAATTTGGAAAATAAGCCGTCTAATCTTCATCGAACGATTAAGATAGGCAACTGCGTGAATACATGGAATCCTATCCTGAAAAGGTCAATTTCTTATGGGTTTATCGTAAAGAGATTTACCTTGTATTATATATGGGTCAATTGCATGTTACTCAAAGCATTAACAACTATACTACTAGCAGAAATTATCAAAAATCTCCTTGATAGTCAATCTATTGTAATAATATATAAAAGTAACTATCATGGTACCTTGCTTTAAGCCTCTCAAGTACTTTGATAGTAACAAGCTGTGCACCCATACAAGCATCAAGATTAACAAACACTAGCCTATTACCCTTAGGCTCGGCAACAATAAAAGCACGAGACCGCAACCTAAAGTGAACCCCAGATGCAATCTGTTCTGTGTTAGCATAGCCCATCATGTTAACATCAGCTGCAGGACCTGTAATGTCATAGCTTCCAAGACCAACCAAGTAGTTACAATATGCAACATCACTCTTCAGTAGTAGTATTGTGAGCAATAAAAATGTCCAAACTGTCATAGTTGCAGAAACCCTCCAAACATTCAAGTTAGAGAGTGAAGGGAACTGCATCACACATTCACACCCAAGTTCAAATCAACCAAAAAAGACCGATTTTTCAAGCTTAGCCCGTTCTTCTTATTGCCCTTCACAAATCAAACACACAAAGCTTTCAATTACTATTAAAGAACAAAAAAAAGAGAAAAACCCAATTTGGTCCTCAGAAATTTCTCTCCGCTCAATTTAGTCCCCGACAAAAAAATAACACTCAAACTAGTCAACTAACATTAGTCCCTCTGTCGTAATGAATCAAAGAGTCAATGTTTGAGACTAATTTGGGAATATTTTTTGTGAGTATTGGGCGTGAGAAAATTGTGAAGGAGTAAATTGGGTCTTCACACAAAAAAAAAACATGAAATGTAAATAGAAATTTGAGGAAATGCAATGAATTCCAATTTGGGAATTCATCAATCATATGTATGGCATAAAATAACTGTATTTATTTCAAAAAAAAAAAAATCAATTTTCCAAGCTTAGCTAGTTCTTCTCATTTCCTAACACAAATCAAACACACAAATCTTCTAATAACTATATAAAAAAAAAATGAAATGTAAATAGAAATTTGGGAGCTTTCAATGCAAAGAATTCCAATTTGGGAATAAATTAATCATGGGTGTGACATAAAATAACTGTAAACACATAATCAAGAGAGGGTAATCGAGTTTTTCTGACCACGAAGATGTAAAGTTGTGATCTTGACACGAAAATGAACATGCAAAGATGAAACCAAAGCTAATTGTGAGTGTCTGTTATGTAGAGAGAGAAACCAACCGAGAAGATGGAATAGTTAGATATATAGATAAAGAATGTAGAAGAGTTATACTAGAGAGAGTGATGATGAAATTGAAAGGGAAAGAGGAGTGGAGGAAGGGGCACGAGAAGACAGACAGAGTTGTGGAGTAATGAAACCAACTACCCTTCCTCCTCCTATTTAACGTATTTGAATGAAGGTTCCTAATTTTGGAATTGCATGCTTCAAACACAATAAAATACCAAAATTAACTAGTACTCATTCTCATAACAAACACTCTCAGATAAGCATCACTTTCTTTATTTATTTTCCTTTAATGTAAAGATACTATTTTTTGTCTTATATTTTCACATGTATTATCCATAATTCATGCCATCATAACTTTGATAGATATATTGCAATATGTATGGGTTGCATTTTATTTATCTTGAGGGATCAAATTTTGACAACTAAGTTATTTGACCATTATTTATAAGCTCTAATACAATTGATTATATTGACATTGTTATTGTGTTGTATTGGGATCCTCAATTTTATGTGTGAATTTAAAGTGGTACTTTGATTAGTCCCATTCAAAATTTAGGACGTAAAGTGTAACTCATTGATAATGTGTGGTTACTACTTGTTAGACTAGACTTCACATTTTCTTTGATTACTTTTGTTGACGTATGAAAACATGAATTACAATAGATAAAATGTTTAGTGGAGCTCCCTGTGAGGAGATCCAAGAATACTCTAAAATGACTAAGGTGAAAATACAATGTGTAGACTATTGTAATTCATGTTTACATATGTGAACAACTTTGGATTCAGGAATTTTCCTTTTGGATAGGAAAATAAATAATCAACCTTATTTAAATGATATATGGATAGGAAAAAGATTATTAAAAAAATTATTAAATCTAAATTAATTAAAAAGGAATAACATTAAATAGTTTTTTGGTGTTAGTCTACCTCATACTTTAGAGTTTGATTGAAAGATAAGTAAAGTTTTGTCAAAAATAATTTTATACAAAAATATAATAACGTTAAATATGATATAAGTATTTAATTTTGATTGTGTTTAACACCAATTAATAAATATTTTTGTTGTTAGTAAATGAAATCGAGAGGGATATTTTTTGACAAATTAAATGTGAACATACTAAAAAAAATCATCACCACCGCTTTTGTCAGTTTTTGACTTTTGGGGCTAATGCCCAACCAAATGATTTATTTTGTTTTTTAAAAATCCAACCATGAGTTTTAAAATTTACGCGTTTAATTATTACGAGTATAGATCTAAATAAAATCATGTGGAAGGGATACCATGTGTCATATGTGCAGTTGTAAATAATGAAAGTGTTGAAGGTGTGACAAACTAAATTAATAAGCAATGTGTATGTGTGTAGGAGTGTGTATGTGTGTAGGAGTGTGTATGCTCAAAGAAGTGGATTGAAGATTTGAAGTTGGTGAAGAAACTATTAAAATGGGAAACTATGATGATTATTTTGACTAATTTTTGCTGCCATTTGGGGTTGGATATCTGATCTTGAGGTTTTTGCATTATTATTTTGTGTCTCCACTAAGTTGGAAATTTTTTCTTTAGAGAATGTCTCCACTAAGCTAGAGTGTCTTTATATCTTTTACAAAAAAACAAAAAGGAAGGACATTCATATGTTTGTCGTTCCCTACTTGGCAAAAATGTGTTGGATTTCTTTTTCCACTCAAAAGAATATAATGCAATGTGCTAGACTTAAAATATATATTGTGTAGCCTAAACTCAATAACAGAGTTTAATTTTCTTTTTAAGATAAGGCTTGAGATTTTTTGTGTAGTTTTCCCTCCTACGATTTTTATCCTTTAAGAGTGGTGTTTTTTGAGTGTTAGTTTCCTCTTTCATGAGTAGTTTTTAAGCTTTTTTTCCGAGACTCAAGTGCATACACTAAGATATAGCTAGACTAATATAAGTAGTGTGCAACTGTAACTAACTCATGCTTGTTTACATCTTAAAAATAATTATCATGTTAAGTAAATTTTTAAGCGAAGAGACCTCCAACCGATAGAAGTATAGACGATGCTAGAACAACTGACGAGAAGAGTTTATTTTTCTCCTCAAGGTCATTAACGTAGTATGTGGGTAGTGTGTACTTCAAACTGAGTCAAAACGTAGAAGGGGTGAAGGAAACAATCTAGGATAAATTATACCATCTTTGGCACTAGTGATCATGGGATGAATGTTAGGCTGATTGGTCAAAGGAGTGTTAACTCAAAGAAATAGGGTGATGGTAGCAGAATAGAAAAGGAAATTGGTATGAGTGAAGTTGATAAAGCTAGCATAAAAGGATTAATAGATGGTGGCTTAGTTGATGATACTTTAAGTTAGGAGAGTGAACATGTGTGGATGGTAAGGGTATGCATGACAATGTCAGAAGACGACTATGGTGATGCAGAAGAGCTAGGAATAGATGTATAAAATGGTGATGGAAAATTATGAGCTTGCTTTCTTAAAAAAAAATATTTTATTAAAAAATATTATCAAACACCTTTAGCCCAAAAAATATATTTTTTTTTTAAAAAAACTTAGTTTACCAAACAGATTTAGTTTACTTTATATAAAAAAATTATTATAACTTTAAGAATGATTATTCATGTCAGCATTTGACACATTTCAAATATAATTATTCCCTCAAAAAAAAAAATTATATTGAGTGTAGTGAACCTAAAGAAAAAACAAGAGTGTTGTTTTCTCTTTTTTATAAACTTAATTTTTTTATCGATATACTTATCTAATTTGTTACACTTTTGAAAAAATAAAAAATGAAAAAATATATATACTCATATCGTGTTTGTTATATTTTTATTTTTTAATATTTGAATTTACTATAATTTATTTGTTATATGTGTTGTTTGTATTGAAAGTTGAGGATAATTTTAGACATGTTTGGAGGAAATCTAAACCAGATGGTAGCACTTCAACGCCTTTACTAGGGGTGTACATTAGGCGGTTTTATTTGGGTTTGGCCAAACTCAAAACTCGAACCATGTAGGATACTCTGGTTTGGGTGACGTAAAATAACCACCCGTTATATCATTTGGTGGGTTTTGGCAAACCCGCTAGTTTCTGAGTTGGATTGGATTGGGTAATGTGTTACCCTACTTATTTTTCTATTTTTTAATATTAAATAAATAAATGACAACTACCTATAATTTTTCTTAAATATTACCCTACTTTTAATTTTCTTAAAAAAATTGGCTAACTTATTTTTACTATAATTTAATGCATCATAAAATAATACATTATAATATCAAATAATAAACTTCATCATAAAATACTTGCAACAAACTAAAGTTGCATGACATAAAATTATATTAGTATTAAAATAACCAAAAAGTGCAACATCTTGGTTTGTAACTCTGGCATGTTTTGATTTTTATTATATAGGTACAATGTGTATATTTTGGAAATATAACTTGGTTTATGACCATAACCTTTAATATTTTTCTTCTACCCTATGAAAATAAATATAAAAAATATTGACATTATTGGGTAAGTGGGTTTTTTGGGTGTCTGCTTTTACCCGGAACCCATTTGTTTTTATAGGTTTTTCATTTTTAAAAATCATACCCACCCAATTACCCCATCCAACCCCTTTTTTTTTGGGTTTTTTTTGTGGATTTGAGCGGGTTTTCTTGGTTGACCCAGTCCATGTACACCCCTACCCTCTACCATTAAGCTATTAACGATTTTGTTGATATAATATCGTTCATTACAATTACTTTTTTAATATCCTTGAATTTTGTTATATCTTTTGGTAAATAAGATGGAAAATATGTCTCCTATATTAGAGTGTGTTTGGATGGAGGGTTCAAGAGAGGAAGAGAGAGGAGAGAAAAAGAGTGAAGAATTTTTCCTTTTTAAATTACAAACACTATAAAATGTTTTTTAAAAAGTTAATATATTAACATAATAAACGATCATAAAATACTTCAATCATACTTGATTTATTTTAGAAAAGCAAATGATCCCCTCCCTCTCTCTCTCTTAAACCATGAATCCAAACAAACCCTTAAGTTTCATTAAAAGGGTAATTGTTAATAATATTTTTAAGAAAAATGTTAACTAATGCTTCCTGAACACTCTTACAACATTTAAACGGCAACTTTTTATGAATATACATGTAATCAATGCATTAGAAATTAAAATATCTGATTTTTTCTATAAAATAATTTATTTTGTTGGAATGTTTAAAGAGGTGCCAAGAGACTAGGGGTGGGCATGGTTCAGTTTAGGATAAAAACAAAATCAAACCAAACTGAACTATTTGCTAAATTTAAAATAAATGAACTGAACTGTTTGCATTTCGAACCGAAATGAACTGTTTCAAACCGAACTAAACTGTTTCGAAGTGAACCGAACTATTATTATTGATACCTTTGAAATAAATATGAAAAAAAACGAAATCGAATTTTAGTTACCGAACTGAACCGAACTGTTTGGAACTCAACTATTTCAGTTCAGTTTCAGAACTGTTAGTAATAATTCAGTGTTTTTGGTTCAGTTCAGCAAATCAGTTCGGTTTTTTGGTGTTTTTCCACCCCTACCAGGGACTTGTTAATAAAACTTTTTTTTAATTAATGACTCATGTTAACTTTTGCCCTTAAAACACATGTTAAGCATTAATGTCATTCCATTAATGATAACAATTTATTGAAAAAAGATTATAAGAAACATTTTGAACAATAAATTAACACAATTTTCGATACATAATTTATATTAGTGGAATTGTTGACATTTCTCTTACTTAATCATAATATTATAAATGAAATATCAAGGCTGCTAAGTAGCCCTAAAAATTCCCTTTTGTCAACCATTTTGTACTGCCCGATGCCATTTTTTGATCAGTTTTCAAACAAGTAATCTCAAAGCAGTAAGCACAGACCAAATATTTTGACCAATATTTCAAACTCAAAGCACAAGTACCAACCCTCCTTTTGCTCCTCATTCTCTCACTCCTTCTCTTTCTCTGTCACTGTCTTCTCTCTACTCTCAAACCCTTCTTCCTCTCCAAAACCGCCACCGCACCACCGTCACCCGCTCCTTCTCCATCACCGGTTACCACCAGCCCACCGCCCTCCTCCTCTCATGACCCGTTATGATACTGTATTCTACACACGGCTCCAATAATAAGCACACATCAAGGCAACAACACCAAACAAAATCTGGTTTTTCCTCTCTTCCATACTTTTTCCTCTTTTTTTTCTTTCTTCATTTCTCCTTCTTCCTTTTTCCATAAACTTTCTTCTTTAATCACAAATTTTTCTCAATTTTTTTTTCTTTCAAATCTTATGCTCTTTACTTGAATCTCTAAAAATCTCAATCAATTTGGGGTTTAGTGGGTGGACTTCCTGAGAAAAGGATCTGAGTTTTTTTATTTATCCACAAATTTGGTTTTTACAACTGATTTGTTTCTTTATTTTACAATTTACATATTTTTGTTGATGGAAATATGGACTTTGGGTTTGCATGTATGTTTATTTCACTATCAGGTTTCTCTAGAATTCTATGTCAACCCTCACTTCTTTTAAATAATTAAATGATTTTGCTGACGATAATGTTTTCTTCTTGAATGTGAATTCGATGCTTGAACAAAGTTGAAACATGGAGGAAATGAATGAACGAGCAAAATGACGAATTTGATTTTTTTTATAGAATGTGCAATGGCAATTTCTCTGGTCAAAATTTTGATATGCTGATGTTGCAAGTTATCGAAGTGATGCGACAGTTGAAGATTCTATTAGCCGGTCCAATCGACGGGTACTACGACCTTCTTCCAAAATCTATATAATTGATGTCCATATGATTGGCGTGGGGTTTGGTTTGGTTTGTTCATTTTGCAGTAGAGAAATTTCCAAAATGGCGTTTGGAATAAGAGCAAGATCATTTGTTTAATTGGATTTTTTGTTTTTTGTAATTCAATGTGTTTTTGAATTTCATTGCAATTTGGTCATAACTTGCAAGAAGGCCCCTGCGGTGATGATTTATACGGTGGTGGTTGAATAAATCACTATTTTTCTGCAACACGCTATTTTGTATAAAATACCGTCAAGTAGGGCTCTAGCAGAGCTATAACATTGTTGCATAGTTGAATTTAATGATATTTTTGCCACTTACTTTAAGCATTTATGATCTTACAGGATCATTTCACAAAAGTGAAGGAGCTGGCCATAACTTTCAAATATATAGGTTTGCAAGAATTAAAATTTGAAGAAAAAAAAACGCATGCGTTCATGAACATTCAAAGGAGAATCAATAATTTATAGAATATTTCCTTCTCTTTTCTGTGTTACAGATCCAACCTACATCATCCAAGTTGTTCCAAGTAATGCTTCTGGCAGTGTGTACTACACACTTCTTACTGTAAGTGTTGTTCACGGAGCAATGGCTGGTTACATCGGACACCAACTATACAAGTCGACGTGTCAACATAAGACAAACTTATATACCTTATATATGAGTTGATTACTTATGATATTTGTTGGTTCTAATAGATAACATTACAACTATTCATGATTTTGTCGGTTAAGGACAGAAAATTGAACTGGACCAAATTGATCATTTACAATGTGTTTGGATTATCCACCTATAGGCTGATACAAACTGAACGTGAATGCAGCAGGACCAAACGAGGAGGGCAGCTGGGATCTTTTGTCGGTAATTAGAGACGAATTTGGTTCTGTTATGGTAACCTGCAGTTGTTAATAATAGCTGTGAAATGACGCAGATCTGGTGGACGCAATGGCCTACAAAATCGTTTTACAATTTTACCTAAAATTCTTTTACTTGATCGTTGAATCAGAACCGATGAACACAGCCAATGTCATCTTGGATCAGCAGCTCTCACACTCTTATATGGGATCTATTGTTGAGTGATGTATCAATTTTTACTCTCACTCTCATTCAATTTTGCTCTATTCCCAACCGTTGTTTCATGTTTGAGTCCATCAACCTCTTCTTTACGACTTCTCATCTATAGACAAGGACGATTTGTTTTATTTTGTTGTGGATTCTGAGATAATATTTTGACTTTCACATAGGCTTTACATGTGTCCAAATGGGTTTCAGAACATTCATCGTAATCATCTTCAGGTACTTACTCTACGATACTCTAATCTACTTATTTTTTGTTCATGTAGCTTTTTAAAGATTGAAGTTTTATGCTGAAAACTAATTGAAATCAAAGTCTTCAAATTCATGGGCAGTAGCTAACATATTCTTTGAATTCAATATATTCAGGACCCTATCTTTATTAAAAGGAAAACATAGAGAGGTTCCTAAAGGACATTACACACAACAGAACCACACTCGATGCTTCTACACGGTTATTGGAATTGAAAGTTATATAAAACAAAGCTTCATTTTGTGTCATTACTTTAGTTGGCGTTCAGTGAATTGAAGACTGACTTAATAGAGAGTTGATTCAATATGTAAGAAATGTGACTGATACGACGCTATTAAGCAAAACAAATCCAATTTGTTCAGCTACAACATATTTGATGTAGTATTTTTACGTATATCAAAAGTAAGTATTTATATACCGTCTCCTCAGGGACTAGTGTGATATCATGGATTGTTCGACACCAATTATCATTTTAAGTTGAAAGAGTGATTTGTTCGTTTGCTTAAAATCTAGTTAACTATGATGTAAGAGTAAAATTTTGAGATTAATAAGGCGTGAAACTTGTTAGGATTAGAGTTCCTTGATCAAGCATTACACGTAACCTAAAGATCATGCATGGATTCTAGCTTTTCTTTGATATTACCACGCATCCCTCGTCAATATCATTCGTGTCCAAATAATATTATGACTTCAATTGTATCGTTTAATCGTCGATGTCTTACACTATTAAACGATCCAAGAGTCGTTCCTATCATTCAATCGACGATTTCTCAATCTCTTAATTGATAGGAAAGCATTAAGTTTGAATACAAAGAGTGATTATCTAAACATCAATTCCATGTCTAGAATTTATGTTTGGATAGAGGATTATTCTAAACCTAGATTCAAAAGTATTTTTCAATCACAATTAAATCAAACATAAACAATAAAGTGCAAGAATAATCTCAATATCAAATCAAATGCTAGAACCATACATTTATAGATCAAAAGATTACATGTTTAGCTAAGATCAAGTACCTCTAACCCCAACAATGGAGATTTAGCTACTCATTGTCATGGAAGCTTTGCATGAATGAATTGAAATGGATGGATTCATTACAACTTTGTGATTTCTCACCAAATGAGGAAGAATCCACCTTCTATCACTCTCACTCTACGAGGAACAAGCCCTATCTCTCTTTCTAAAGCTATTGTCAAATATTCTCTGTCATTCTCAGATTTAAAACTAAGACTCCTCTCAAGAAATGATCAAGGGCTATCTATAAAATTTCAAATCTGCATCAACTCACCTCGCGAGTTCCTTTACTCGCGATGGCGAGTTGAGGTTTCTTCACCAGTGGGTTTGTGACACGTCATCTTTGAGGAGTTTAGCCGCCCTAGCTCGCCTCACAAGTAGATGCACTCGCCATGGCGTGTAAAACTCTGCTTCTGCCTCTGCTGGCTCTTTGATAACTCGCCATTGCGAGTTGGGGGTGAGTTGGAGGCAAGTAAATATGCCTTTCTGCTCTTGCTTGCTGATGCTACTCGCCATTGCAAACTGGAGGCGCGTTGGAGGCGAGTGAATTCATCTTTCTGCCTTTTTGTACTTTTTTCTTGTTTTTCTTCTTTGCTCAGTGTCTTGAGTAACTTTCCTGCACAATTGGGTAAAGTAAGATAAATAAAGCGTAAAAGGGCCATAATCACTTATCTCTCGGCTTTTCCCTTACTAACTTGCAAAATAAGTAACAAAAGTGCCTTAAATATTTAGTTGAATTACTATTTTCTGGCACTTATCACACTGCACCTATGTGTTTTATAAGTTTTTCCTGCACCTATTTGATTTTGATTGAACTCCTATCTCACCAATAATTAACTTATGGTTAGGTTATGAAAGATGGGAAGATAGTTTCAGACGAAGCAAACATAACACTACTAATCTACATTTCAAAAGCAATCCAACCTTTTTTGCTTCAATCGCTCTTTTGTTAAGTGATGTATGGAACCAAAAGCTATGTGCCCCAAAGTCCATGAATTCAATTAGGAATTGTGAGAGAAAACATACTCTTTTGAAAGCAAATGGATAAAATCTTCCATGAAAATGTCTTGGATGGTTGTGCATTGCACCATGATATCAAAATATGGAGTCCATATGAAGATTTGACCACTGTGGAGGAGAGGGGCATCAACTTAAGTGGAGGGCAGAAACAACATATTCAACTGGCAAGGGTGGTCTACTATGAATCGTATATTTTTATTTCCTTGACGATCCTTTCAGTGCTATTATCCACACTTTTTGAAAATCCTTGGCCTTCAATGCAGTTTTAACAGGTATATACACTTGGCAAGGCCGACTCTTATCATTTCATGACCGCACAAATTAAGTCATATTTAAACTATTCTATTCAAATTATTTAATACAAAACATGCTCTATTTTAGACTGATTTGCATAAAATTAAAAATTAAACATATGTGACGACGACGACAACAATAGTAGTAGTAGTAGTAATAATAATAATAATAATAATAATAATAAGGAAAGACAACAAAAGTCCAGAGATCTTGCCTACAACATTGAATAAGCTACAAAGTCAATAATAAGATAACTTTAAATATTTAGTTCTAATTATCCATTACATATCTTTAAAAAAAAGTATCATCCACTACATCGGTGGTCTATATACATGCAAAATAAATACATTGTTTCTTTTATCATCCTATGAGTCTCTTGCACGCACTATATAATTTAGATTATAGAATTCGAACGGAGCAAACACCCTATAAAAATCTTCAAAAACACGTTAAAATATTTTGAATTTTAGAATCTGAATATGGCATACGAGAAACTCAGAGGAAAAAAGAAAAAAAAAAGGTCAAATAAATATTAAGCCATCTTAGGAGAATTTATTCTATCCAAACCAGATTGGGCCTACTTATAGCTAGCTAGGCCCCCATGAGCAACAACGTTGCTATTTCTTTTAGTAAAACTAAGTGTGTGTTTGATACGCGTTGGTGAGAATTGAGTTGAGTACTGCTCTTTACCCAAAAGTTTTTGCTTATTTCCAAATGAAATGACCAAAATACCCCTGCGTGAGTTAACTCACGCCGAAAAAACACACTGAAACTCCAACGTGGGTTAGCTCACGCTGGTTTCTTTCACCCATATTCCAATTTTGTTAGCATCATCAAAACTAATGCAGTTGGCTCCAGTGGAAGTGTCACCTCTTTGACATATCCTCTTGTCTCAGGCCCTTTCCTAAACTTTGTTAAAGCTGACTCTTTATTCGTCTTTTTCTAAGGCTGCATCTTCAAATGCCGATTCAATTTCCAAAATTGGACAGTCCATTCGTTCGGAGATTAATTAATTAATTAAATCAAAATAATTGTGTGGTAATTTCTGTAATTGGATCAGGAAAATATTGGTATTGTTGATTGTTGATTGGAAAGATGCAATTGAAAATCATCTAAGAGGCTAGTTTTCTCACAATGGCTAGATTGGAAATCATCTACCAACCTGACTAGTCTCTTATTGAACGAGCAGTCATGTGACAGGTAAACCGATCATGAGAAAATCTAGAATATTGATTTGACTCATATATTTGCGGAACAAGAAGACTATTTAGTGAGGGAGTACCAGGAATAGGTGAATAAAAAGGAACTGTGCTATATGCGATAAGACAGCTTGTGTAAAAAATCTTTGCATTATCGTTTCCATAACAATCATGCAATGTAAATCTTGGCAGTTGTTAAAAGACAAATCTAGTGTGCATTGTGCTAAACTGAAAAGTGTCACAGTGTTTGAAACATTTACTTGGACTGTTGCAAACTTCAAGTTCTCTGCTGCTACTTTATTTGCAACTTTATGCAAGGTGGAACGCACTAAGGACATGGCGCTTACTAGGGTTGATACTACATTGTAGATACCACATGTGAAAGTGAAAGGTCTTGTATTAATGGTGGAAAAGAAATTCTTGTCCGAATAGCGTAGCAAGCATACCTCATACCAAATGACACCTTCTTTTGACATAGGGCATAATGAGGACAATTTATTAACTGCAACTTTGTTGCATTGATTACATCAGGACCAGCTCAAGTGGGCTACCACTATAGCAAGGGCTTTAGGCCCCCGAGTTTTTTAGGTCCCGTATCAGGCCTCATATTTTCGTACGTCAAATTTTGTAAACATATTTACTCGAAACTCTAGTGGTATGTAAATGAGGATTCATAGTTCATGTATCAAGTTTGATTTCAATGCCTACTGTTTTATTGATTATTTGAACCTTGATATTTTTTTGCCTTCAGATTTCTATGAATATAATTCGATGTCGGTTGTTCTAAATATATCATGACAAGTAGTGTCTAATCAAAATTTGTAAAAGTAAAAAATTAATTTATATTTTCATCATTTCAATATTATTTTGTTATTTTAAGATCTCTAACAATTGTGGCATACCAAAGCTCTTAAACCACGTGTATTAGACATTCCTACTCGTACTACTAACATCAATACAACAACCATAACCAAGAACATAACAAAAAAATTCACTTTTATTAGATGAGACTAATGTCTCACAAAGAAATAAAACATTGGTTTATAGTATCGGACTAAGGTATTTCAATTTTGGAACTATACGCAGGTTCTGTGAGCCTTGACTGTTCCAACATATCACACTCATTTCCAACGTATCATATGCTAATAGTACATCTTGAATAATACCTCCTACGTCCCTTTTTATAAGATTATTATTTGAAAAAAAATACAGGTATTAAAAAGAATTGTTGAACTGGTGTACAAAGCCAAACAACTCACACCCAGTTCTAGTTACGCGTTTAAATGACAAAAATATCCATAATTAAAATTTAATTTCCAATTTCATCCAAAAACCCTATCAATTGTTCTCTCCTCTTCCAAAACTGTTATTCTCTCCACATTTCAAGCAAGGTTAGAAAATTGTGCTCTTAATTCATTTATGATTATTTTCCATCATTTCATTTCAATTCATGAGTTTGGTTATTTCTGTGTTCTGGATTTGTATACCATTGTTGTGTGTTTTGAGTTCGATTTCTGCGCTTTCCAATTTCTACATCGTGGGTTTTAGTGGGTGCAGAACTGATTTCACGTGTGAATTTAGATTACGTGAACATCAATTTTTATTTGTTTTTTACCATTTTGACACAAGTTAGGAAAATGAACTAATTTGCCTAAAGATTTCCCGAGGTTCACCATTTTGGACCCTATAGCTTGAATATGACTTGCTGCTATTATGGTTTTCTAGACTTTGATTTTAATTTTTCTTGCTGCAATTTTGTATTTTTGGGGTAAAGCCCTTTTTTAGTGCCTCTGGTTGCTGGATTTTAGTAGGTTTGTCGTGTTCCATAGGCACCTTTTTTTTTTAGTTAATTTTGAGGGTAGCATTCCGTTTATTTTTATTTTCTTTCCGTTTGTCTACTTTGTGTTATTTGATTGATGTCCAATAATTTGGTATGCTTGTGTGTAGGTAAGGAACGAGGTAGTGTTTTGCAATAAAGAAGTGGATTTTTTTTTTAATTATTTAGAGAGTAAGCTTTCTGTAGAGTTACTTTCCTTTGGTTTTTGGAAAAATGTTTTTCTTTGAAGAGTCCTAACCTTGGTCAGAATCATCTCGACGTTAGCTTCCTTGACAGTGTTGTTAGCAACCTTTCTATGTCTTTCGTTTTTTTTTTATATATATAAAAATGTTCATTCTACATATAACTTGGAATAGACTATTGTTGTGGTTATTAGTATTGATGGCCATATATCGTTAAAGGCCTTCTTTCTACATAGTTTTTTTGATACTAAGTCAAATTTTATATATTCTTTTCACAAAATCGTCCTTAGGAAGATTGTTCGTATATTTGCCTATTAAAAAATTAGATTTTCCATCATGTAGGGAACTTGAGCACATAAGAACTAGAAACATTCATTGAACACTTCAATTTCCACCTAAACATCCACAAAAGCTAAAGCATAATTTGATTTCTTTTTCCATCCTTGTGTTTGTTTTTTGGTGAAGGTTAACATGGTGAACTATGTGTATTGGTCCATCATAGTGAACTAAAATATAGCTATTGACTTTGATTTAGGGCTATCCATATCATATTGGTCTTTGTACTTTTGCTTAATTGCTTCCCATAAACTTGTCAGTGCCACAAATTACAAACAACTTATATTTGATGAAGCAAATATGCATAGAAATATTATATAGTAAGAAAGAAATCAAACCCCAGGCAAAAGATGCTATCATACATATGGTAACAACAGTAAGAATTTGCGTCAATATGTTTAATTGCTTTCCATATCATATTGGTCTCTGCACTTTTGCTTTATTACAATACGCCCAAAATAAAAAAGGGTCAGATTGACATGTTTTGTTTTGTAACAATAACAACATCGTTTGGATTGATGAAGGAAGCTTAAGGGTTTGGAGCAGGAGGACATAGCAATAGCAATCACGATAACAGAAGAAGACCAGATCGTGAACGATGACGGTGGTGAGGGGCAGTGTTTTCCGATTAGGAAGACGATTACGACTAGGAATCTTAAATTCCCTCAAACCAGAGACTAATCACAATAATCTAAATACAAATTGTTCTCGTTGCCTGGGCACAACGCCGTCGTTTCAACCTCGCAACCACAATGCCTTTTTCTCTTCCTCCGCCTCATCATTTCCTTCTCCATTTTCCACCGGACAAAGGAGGACTATGTTTATCCAAACACAGTCCACTCCAAATCCAGAGTCTCTTATGTTTCATCCTGGTAAACCTGTCATGGATGTTGGTAGCGCCGATTTCCCGAACCCTCGTTCTGCCATGAATTCTCCTCTCGCTAAATCAATTTTCGCTATTGATGGTACTACCCTCTCTCTCTCTCTCTCTCTCTCTCTCTCTCTCTCTCTCTCTCTCTCTCCCTCCCTTTCATTTCTTTAATTTGTGTGTTTTCTGTTTTTTTTAATTGTTGCAGGAATTACTCGTGTTTTCTTTGGATCCGATTTTGTCACTGTTACCAAATCAGAAGATGCATCGTGGGAATTTCTCAAGCCTGAAATCTTTGCTGCTATTATGGATTTCTACTCTTCTGGTGAACCGCTGTTTCTAGACTCTCAAGCTGCCTCATCCAAAGACACAGCAATTCACGATGTAAGTTTTCCTCATTTCTATGTTGATATTGCTTTAGTCTCATTTCAAGGAATTTGGCATTTTACTTAAATTTCATAAAATCATTATTTTGTGAATGTGTTAAATACTTGATAGAGTTTATGATAGAACATTATGGCGTAATTTTCCTAAAGACAACATTACAAATCTATCATAAACTTTTTAGCATTTCTCTTTTCAAAATCAGAAAACATATCAATTCTCTCATAAATGTATTAGTTCCTTATTAATTACCCCTAAAAATAATAAAACATAATAAAAATAAGGGGAAATTACAATGACCTCCCTCGAGGTTTAACTAAACAACACAAACACCCCCTCTATTTTTAAAAATAACACCCACCTCCCCTCAAATTAACACCGTTAAAGCACAGTTAATGAGAAAACACATTTATACACTTTTGAGCCTTAAATGCTTTAATTTACCTTTGAATTTCCCAGGTCACTTTCTTTGTTAAGTTTCGTTTCCTGTTAATCGGTATTTTTCGCTTTTGTATACCGTGTTAACAAGTTTTTTTCTTGTTAATTGGAATTTCTTTGATTACTTTGGGTGAACCTTCCTAATTCTATTGCTTTTTTATTATTATTAGCATCAGATAGGTGCTGCCATTTTTTTGAGCACTGCAATTGCTCTTCTGCCATGTGCTTGCATCAGGATAGCAACTAATTGGTTTAAAGTGCATCCCAAAATTCCTACACTTACCAATTCCATATGACAAACCATTTTAAATTGGAATACAGAAATATAAAAAGTAGAAATAAAAGAGAATTTAGTGTGTGGAATAAAGAAAACAATCAACACTATTATTTCAAGAAAGGAGGAGGTCGTGATCTGCCAGTGGATCAAACAATGTATGTTTTAACGGAACCTAACGGTGTTAATCTATAAGGGATGTTTTTTCACATTTAAATTAAATAGGGGAGGTTTGTGTCTGATTATAAAATAGAGGGGATGTGAGTGACATTTTAAGTAACCTCAGGGGAGGTAAGTGCAATTTGCCCTAAAAATAAAATAAGAGATTGAGAGGATGTAGAGTTGAAAGGAAAAGAAATACAAAGCCTGAATGGTGGAATGGATGATTGATGAATGGGTGAAAGAGATTATATTAAATTATGTGTAAAAAGTCTTTCATTTTAGCAAAAAAATCAGGAGGGACTGCAGCTCCTGCTACTTATTATGTCCCTCTGCCCCTGCCTCAATTCAAAAACTGTTGGCATTCTCTTGTATCTCCCAAGTCTAAATACTTTTCCATAGGTTTCTCTTTACATTTTTTAGACTTTTAGTGACCGAAGTGCTTTGGAGTATGAAATTTTCCTAGCTTAGGCCACCTTCAAGATGTCAAACTAAATGGTATACTTACCTGTTTGCATACAGGATGATTCTGAAACAGTTGCGATGATCAAGGAACTTTTGGAGACTCGTATTCGACCAACTGTACAAGATGATGGCGGGGACATTGTATATTGTGGTTTTGATCCGTAAGTTCTCCCCTCCCTCCCTCTTTTTTGTTATTTGGGTTTCATGCACTTAACCTCGACGAATAATCTATACTCTTCACAGAATAGAAATTCCAAAGTTCCATTCTACCTTTGCCTAGTTGGGTTGAACTTTATCTCATTATTTTAGGATCTTTGTGTTAAAAAATAATTGATGATAACAATGGATACATATCTATCTCAGATGACAACATGCTAACAAATCATAGTAATAGTGAAATTAACAAAATTAAACGAGCAAATTTCCAAGACAATGTTGGTGTTGACAATGCTAATGTTGTACATTATAGAATGGTTCTTTTACTTGCTTTTTATATTGTGGTTTTCTCTAGAGATACGGGGATCGTCAAACTTAAAATGCAAGGAGCGTGTAGTGGCTGCCCAAGTTCTTCGGTGACTCTGAAGTCAGGCATTGAGAATATGCTGATGCATTATGTACCTGAGGTAACAAGTTTGCACTATCATTTTGTGATGAAACTGATCCATTTGCTGTTTCCATTTATATTTACGGTAATTGAATTAATTGGAAACTGGAATTCTCAACTTACCGTCCTTCTGTAATGAAGCAGTTCTACTTGTACCTTTCCTATGGCATTCTTAAGTTGATTTTGAGGGTATATTACAAGGGTAAACATGAAGACCAATTAACTTATAAGATTTGCTAGTTTCCTCCATTGAATTAGATTTCCATTTGTCTTACACGATTGATTTGCATGTAAGTTGTTGAATTTAAATTAACCGGACCTATCTGTCATTGTGCATACTAGAAAATATAGAGAAAGCTGTGTTGATTATTGAGTGTTTACTGTTTATTTAAAGCAGCATTAATAGGCTGAGTTCCAATTTATATTAATTGTTCAGTTATATTATATTATATTATATTATATTATATTTAGAAACAATCTTTCAATGCTGCTTGCTGCTTGCTGCATTTACAGGTCAAAGGTGTGGAACAAGAATTGGATAGCGAGGAAGAGGAGGCAGCTTTAAGTGGACAAACTGAGTAGTTGATCTCATATTTTTCTATAATTGCGGTCTTCAAAGTACAACAGCAGTACATGATGGAGACACAAATGAGTTTATACAAAAAATAAAAATATTGAATAAGTTGCGAGTTGGATACATTGCAGTATGACATGAAATTTTTGTTCCAGGCTAGTTAGATCTCACTGGAATAGTATGACGGTAGTTCGTAACGCTATGTCCATTACAGAAAGCTCGCATAGGTACCCTCTATCAGCCTGGGCTGCTACGGTTCTTTGTCTTTCCTTCTGAATCAAAGTGCAAGGCATCATTATTTGGCTATTGGCATTGTATTGAGGACACACTTGTTTTGATTTAAGATAGGTAACTTCCGCTTTTCTCCGTGTTCAAATGGATGTATGTGCATGTTAAGGAAAACAAAAACAAAAAAGGCATGGATCATTGTTGATTTTTTTCCTGCTGTTGGTATTCTAGCGTTGGTTCACATATTCTCCAAGCCAGATAACACTGGGGCATTGATTTCATACAGACAAACTGGCCGTGTCATGCAATAAGGATATTGTAGTGCTATACCATTTTATTTTATTTTTTGAGTGAATTTTGACCGCTACTGATATAATAAATGAAGCTTGCTTCAAACATTTAGTATACCTCTTTTGCTTGCATTATTTAGGCATGGAATATTATTTTACTGAAAATTTGTGTCAGATCAATGGTGCAAAACCCTATGTTTTCTCAATTACACTCAACAATAATTCTGTTTACCAAATAGCATTGGGGATGCAGGATGCTTGGTAAGATTTCAAAGAATTTTTTATGCATATCTCATTTCGTACATATTTGTTTATCTAATTTATGATATATTCATGAGCTGTTTCAATTTATTTTCGCAAGGTTTTCAAGTTGGCATAATACAAAGTTTATAGGGTTTATTTTCATTCTCTTTTTTATTAAGCTATATGTCTTTGATCAAACCTTTAAGCCCCGTAAAGCCAATTTTTTCCAACCTTTTGATTGCAAGGGAGAGAGGGGTAAATAAAATCTTGAGTTGTGCATGTGGCAGTACAACACATGATAATAGATGGAAAATAACTCTATCCTATTTTTTATTAGAATAGGAAATTGCTTGAATTGAAACTTTGTCATGGAATATGAGTATCATGAAATTGATACAATATGTAGAGAAGGAGCAATGAGATGAATTCGAATATCTTTAAGTATTCTCAAGGAAGGGTGTTTGATTTGTATAACTGGTAGGGTTGTGAGATGATAAAATTTCTAAGTCGCAGTCAAATTTCTTGATGAAGGAAACTTTATAACTCATTTTAGCCATCGGATGCTTTCAGAGATTCATCAGAACATTTCCAATAGAGGGAGAATTGTGAAGTGGTGGTATGATCGTGAGACTAGGTGGCATGCGTGGTCTTTAATTAATTTGTCTCTAGTATTAAATGCAACAGTTATGATTTTTTGGGTGGTTTTTAGCTTTGCTTTTTGTTTCATTTTGTTGTGCCAATTTTTTTTAAGTCTCTCATACATGGGTGTTCTGTGAGTGGTTCGATTCAATTTTGAGGTTAAAAATAATTGAAATTGTAAGATAAAAAATAAGTGATTTAATTTGTTTTTTTTAATGAAAAAAACCAAATCAAAACAATAAGGTTTGAATTAGATCAGTCTTTTGCGAGATAAATAATTTAAAAAAATAGAATTATGAATATCCTTGCCAACTAAATGAAATGAAATGAAAAGAGAAAAAAAAAACCAAATTCACAAGCAATAAAAAAATGGGTTGGGATTCTCTCCATTTTTTCAAAAGAAATGGTGATGTCAATTACTATAGTTTTGAAGTGAATTAAAAATAGGCAAAACTATACCATGAGTCTTTTATTTTATTTATTTGTAACGCTTTGATCATTTATCTTCGTTTTATAACATTTAAGAAATGATGAGTTGGCTTACCACCTATACCATGAGTCTTTTATCTTATTTATTTGTAACGTTTTGATCATTTATCTTCGTTTTATAACATTTAAGAAATGATGAGTTGGCTTACCACGTTGGATTATTAATAATAATTTTATTCTTAAATAATTATTTTTATAAAAAAAAAACCAAAAAAATGCAATATTCATAATCATCGTCGTTATCTTCATCTTCAATCATATTCATCAAACTTCATCATGCTAATCATAATCTTTTTTGTTGTTGGATTTTTTGGGAAGAAGATGGAAAATCTTGATTTTTATAGGTTTGAACTTTGAAGAAAAATATGATGAATATTCGGGTTAACGATGATGAATATATTTTTTAAAATAAATAAATCAAGAATAAAATTATTATTAATAATCTCATGTGGCAAGTCAACTCATCATTTTTTGAATAAAAAATGTAAAAAAAGGATTAACTGGTATGCGCTTCAAAAGGTAAATGACCTAAATTTTAAAAACAAAGAAGATAAATGACGTAAGTATTACAAATAAATAAGATAAAGGGGTCCTAGTGTAGTTTTGGCTTAAAAATATTTGGGCACATTTAATGTCACACTTTTGTATTTACATTACACACTTTATTATTGTCAATTTTGTCACACTTTTGTATTTATATTACACACTTTATCATTGTCAATTTCAAACTCTTAGGAAACGGAAAATGTATAAATGATCTTTTGAAAAATAAAGAGTAAATTACTCCCCTTCAAAGATAATGATATTACAACTCTCTCTTCCTATGTTTTAAATATACACAACCCTCCCTTTAAATATATTTTTATCCAAATTTGTATTTTTACGTTAATTTCGTTCAACCATGTTAAACAGATTTTTATTTTTCCAAAATGACCTTTTTGTCCTTTTTTTTCAATGTAGTATCTTCCATATTCCTTTATCCATTGTCAATAGTTCATCTAGTCAGCCGTCGTCATGTTTGGTGTTAATATATTCTTTTAATTTTTAACAAGTCGTGTTGAAAAGATATTGCAATTTAATGTTGTGTTTGTGCTGAAGTTTCGAAATCATGCGTGGATTATACAAAGACCTACTTTGAAGCTTGGGAAACAAGAGCAGGGGATTACTGTTCTTTTGATGAACAAGAAAAACAATGGGTGAATTGGAAAAAAATTGTAAAAAAATGTTTTATATGGTTAAACGAAATAATGTCATTGTCTTTGAAGAGAGGACATAGTAATTTACTCAAAAATAAATTATGTAAAGCTATTATATAGATATTGATATATGATACAAATTAACATTAGTCATTCTATACAGTCAATAAATGTAATTTATAGGCCTCAAAGAGGAGTCGTTGAGAGTGGTGGCATGACTGTTATAGACAACCTAATCAATGTTTGGATTTGGTGGTTGTTGGGAGGCGTTGTTGATCGTTGAAGCATTATGAGTCGAAGAGGATCTAAGTCAGTGGAGAAAATTGTTGTTGACACTTTAGGTTTGGCAGAAAAACACATGTAAAAGACGAAAGTGTCCGTCGGCAGTTAACTGCCGCCGATTAAAAATCCATCAGCAGTTAATTGCCGATGAGGTTGTATTGGTAAATTACTGGTGTTTCTCGGCCAAACACTATGTGTGAACATCATTCTTCGTCAGTGGTATAGTTCCATTGAAAAAAGCCTTTAGTGATTGGGCCTTGAGATAATATCAGACTTTGGACCAACCCAGAATATAAGTAGTTCTTATTAACATCTTAAAGATGTAAGATTTTGAGAGTGATTCAATTCTTAATCAAATTCTCCACATTTGTCGGTTGTCATTACTGTAAGAACAATGACATAGACTTGTGTGTCATAAAGACTTGTGTGGTTCATATTTTAAGAATCATGAAAGAATACATCGCATCAAAGCTATCCAATACTATACTTGAAGCTTAAAAGATAACTCACGTTGAATTTTTGTGTTGCTTACTTTGAGGATTTACTACTACAATTAAGGTCAAAGGGAATGATGGATGTAATTTACGAGCATATTCAAAAGAATCAAAACCTACTCAAAGTGTAATCCTACTAAATCTTCTCAAAGCTATGTAATAAAGAAGACACGTCGTATGAAGACACCAAAAAAATTGTGAGAAATAGTGCAATAACAAAGAATTTCAAGGTTGTTTGACCAACAACAGAAATAGGGCAAACACTCTGATGAACATATAATCACACTCAAAAGTATTCATATTAGTTCAACAAACTAACAAAAATAAACTTTGAATAAGATACCATTTTCATGATTTATTTATTTACGAAGTCATCTACTTACAATATATTAAATATTAATCCTACGATTTTACCATTTTGTCCCTATGAGGGGCATTTTTGTATTTTCCTAATTGGTGGGATGTGGTTGGTGCCACCTCATCATTTTTATGGCATATTTCCCATTTTGCCACCACCAATTTTTTTAATTATTTTCTAAGTTTTAATAACTTTTAATTATTTTTCAATTTTTATTTTTTTAACTATTTTTCAATTTTTTCACCCAAATTCAGTTGCTTCTACATTGACGTTGTGGGAGATTAAGGTATCGTTTGACCCGACTCTTTTCCAACTTCTATATTTTTAAAGAGAAGTTAGGTCAAACACAATATCAATTCTTTTAATTTCAATATTGTTTAATCATCACAACCTCACAAATATTTTTATTCACACTGTCATTTAATGATACCAAATATTTTTATTTTCTTTCTTCAA
>Ga0228711_1002369_pt1 | contig 28883 bp, 15 predicted proteins | sample MedpolnodulmetaG_2_FD_177996 | JGI IMG/M metagenome (GOLD analysis project Ga0228711, IMG submission 177996) | Root nodule microbial communities from Medicago polymorpha collected in Santa Monica, California, United States - brown nodules | ecosystem: Host-associated > Plants > Roots > Nodule... | reverse complement strand
AGAGCAAAAACAAAGCTACTTCCATATGTTACTATCACACTTATCTTTTCTTACAATATTGATCTTGTAGAAACGGGTCACTCTCTTATATTAAGTAAATAAAAGGAAAGTTTTTTTTTTTTTTTGATAATGAGTAATAATCTAATTATTTCTCACACTAAATGGGAGTTTTGGATTTTCGGTTGTAAGAGAAACACATTTATTGATAGTAAACAATTGTGATCTTTAAATTAAAATCAGATGACTCAAACTACACAATAACAATATATTTTAAATGATATCCACCATTAATTTAAATCGGACAGTCAAGATTAAAAATTGTACGGCATAGTTACTATTAGTTTTTAGATTTTTAAATTGTTGTATTTTGGGTTTCTGAAATTTATTTTGAAAATAAATTTTCACCAAAGTTATTATTGGGTTGAGACACGACCGTGTTGCTTTTTTTAAGACGTTTCGTGACACTGCTCAAAATTATGAAGACAGACTGTCGACCACATCGCCTCCAACATAAAACAATCACAATTACAACTGTGCGATTAACTACTGCAATGTAGCTAACCATTCAAGAATTACACCCTAAACTATGACTATTAAGGTCACTCAAATTTAATATTGAAACAACTCTAATATGGTATTGTGACCCTTATTATGGTATCGAGACCACTCAAATATGATAATATCACCATTTTAACCTCTAACTTTTCCAAATATCAATATGATACTACAACCACTCAAATATGCTACCACCATTCTAACCTCAAGAATATCCAAACGTGGAAAATTATCGAATATATATACTATTAAGATCATTATTAATTCTGAAGGGATATTATTATTCCTAAAGAGATATTGTGATCTTAAAAGTACTCTTTATTACGAAGGGACAAATTATCGAATGAACTCTCAAGACATTCTTAATTCTGAAAGAACATTATTTCTCAAAAGGGACAATGATCTTGAGAACACTCTTAATTCTAAAGGAACAAAAAAGGAAGGGGAGAAGTGGCTCAAAAGTGCATCGAGCAGATAAAGAGAAGAGAGAGAGTTGTCGATAACTCAATAAAACTCTTTGACGTCATTTATGAACCGAGTGGAGTCATATATTTATATATAGATTTTGTAACTGAATTTAGCTACAATTGTGAGAGCTAATTGTTCTTGTATAAGATTAAAAAGAAACTAACCCTCAATAACCACAAATATTGAGGGAACAAACTAATTGTATATGAACAGAGGAAATATAGATACTCCGTTGGATTCTCAATCTTATCGCAACAAACGTAAGTTAAATATTATAGGAAATGATATGCATAAATAAAAAATAATAATTACTATTTTTTTTTTTATCATTATCAGGTATAAAAAATTAAATATTTTAGTTTAAACACTATTAATGTGTATATTCTATTCTAAGTAGAACCCCAAACTCTATTTTTTAAATTCATACAACCTTTAACCAAAGACCCATTACTTGTTTTTAATCTTTTAACCTTCTAATTTTTTTCAAACTTCACCAGCAACGTTCCAACTGTTACCGCAACTAATTTGTTTCCCTAGCACATTGTACATGGTCACTCAAAAAGTACATATAGTACACATATGTCCAATATAGAAGGTTACTATTCAAAATATGAACCTTCAACTTATGCCATTCATTCAGACCACAAAATTTGATAAAAGAAAACCCTTTTTTGTGTTAGTCAAACCGAAAGTGATTGATCAAGCCTTTTATGAACATTACACGTAGCAATCACTAGCTAGGGATTGGTCAAGCTATTGGAAGATCTATATGGTGATGATGATGAAGATAAAAGTCCTTCATCATATACAGTTATTGTGATACATATGTTCAATTCTGAACAAAATCTTTTTTCTTCAATCCTTTGAAATTTTTTCTCTATCTAATTAATTTTCAACCTTCTTAGCGAACACTATTACTACGCATTATTTTGCAAGTATTTATTATGTGATGCATGATTGTCCCATTTGTTTGACAACTACTTGGATAATTATATTCTAGGTCATGGTCCACTTTAAAGCTGTAATTTTAACTTTTAACTAAAACACGTTTAATTGTTCCATCCAAATGAAACATTGGTTGCCACCAACATTGTTTCAAATAATTGACTTGTCAAATTTAATAATGTTTTGTGTCATGCATTATACAACTTATCCTTATTAATTAATTGTTTTCTCCTAAGCTATCTTTAGGGGAGCATATGTGTTGCTAGGTTTGAGGTATGGAAACATGAAAAGCACACAAGATTATATTAAGGGTCATGTTAGTCAGTGCCCCCGGGGTATTGGTTAAGGAAGTTAAAAGAGAAAGTTTTAAATTAAAAATGTCACATTTTATACTTTTAAGACCTTAAATGCACAAATTTCAATGTAATGTTACTACATTTGGCTTCCTTAACCAGTGTTTCGGGGGCACTGATTAACATTTCCCTTATATTAATTAATGATAAATGAAAGATTAATTGTTTTCTCCTAAGCTATCTTTAGAGGAGCATATGTGTTGCTAGGTTTGAGGTATGGAAACATGAAAAGCACACAAGATTATATTAATTAATGATAAATGAAAGATCATTGACTATATATTAATTACTTATAAACTACATATTTTATAGTATACTTATAACAAATTAGATATTCTGCAGCCATCTCAATCCCACTTTAAGCAATCACATATTATATGTATATATAATTTTTTAAATCTGCATAATCTAATCTTGATCTCAGTTACCAATACGATGACCGCTTGAATTGGCAACCATAGAAATCTAAGTTGAATATAATTGAGTTATAGGAAATGCTGTTTATAGCTAGGCATATTCACGCGATATTGTCCCGACTATATTCCATCAAGTTTGTATTATTGACTTCAGCCTTTTATTCAACAACATGTCGTGAGTTCTACACATACATGTTTTGTCATTGGTTAATTAATCTTTCGCTATTCTTCGGAACAACTTCTCTCGCTGGATGTAGCAATACTCAATTGAGTTATTAATTAGTTGTCATATCAAGCAAAGTTGACAATTAATGTAGATCTACTAATGATTTGATGATTAGTAGGTAATTGATGAAGTCCAAGTAAGATGGAAATGATTACAATTGTTGAGTGTGGGGTTGATCGATGATGATAGGTTCTTTAGCCAACAGGAAACTGAAAAGGACCAACAATGATAGAGAGATGGAATAGGCATCTAGGGCTGTGGTTGAGGACAACATGACTGAGATATGTGGGGTATCCATTAGATTGAGACATTCTATCACTCACATATAAAGTGCTTCCTTTACACTATGGAAAACGGAGATCTTTCTTCCCTAACTACAATGGTTTTCTTGTGCACTTTTGTGTAAAAATTGAGTGATAGTTACACACATATCCATGTAAATAATACTTGATATATATCGATTTTGATCTATTTATAAAGGCTATAATTTTCTATATTTACTCCCTAAAAAATAGGCTATAATTTTCTATATAATATTTGAAAGTTTATATAATCTAATATGCATAATATTAAAATTTGAATTGAGACTAATTCAACTTTACGAGGTCTAACAGTTCTTGGATATGTTCGAATATAATTTTAGAATTTGAGTTTGATCTAATTAAATTTTCACAAAATTTTCTTGCAATGTAAGTATTGCCTCTAGTTAATAAACTCATTTTCATGTCTTATTTCATTTAGCTTTTTTAAAAAATAAAATTAAAAATTGTTTAGTATAAGTACACATTTCTTTTTAGTGTAAATTTACCTATGCAAATATCTTATTACTATTCAAGAGTGCACGATCTCTCCCTTAAACAAACACCATCACAAATCTTAATGAATAACAGCTTTCATCTTCCCTCAATGCTAACCAACCTACAGTTGTATATTTTAAGGTATCTTAAATTACTATTGTTCGGTGAATTATTAGAATATGTTGAAAAATTGACAAAACAAAAAGAGATAGTTCTTCAGTTTTTACCTTTAAAACTAAGTGATGATTTTTTATTTATTTTTGGATAAGGCAAGAGTGAGGAAAACATCAAGGAGAGCTCATGCATCCCAACTAGATCGACACCCTAAGAACTCTCATCTTCTGCTACTCAGTCACAATATATATGTAATAAAAAAGATGAAAAATATATACATCGATGGGGGATCCAACCGAAAACCTCGAAAAAAGTCGCTATTTATTCAAATCTTTGTCATTGCATTAGATATTCTGTTTTTTTCTCTTTAATTTCCATTTTGTTTTTTTTTTTTTACTCTTGAAAATATTATGTTTTCTAAACCACCCTAATCATGTCTATTATTTTTGATAAAAAATGATATATCAAATTAACACGATGTCATTTCATGTCAAACCACATCACTTATATTTTGCTATCCTTTTGAGCACATAAATAAGAAAACTGCTTTACAGAATGGATATCACATATGTCGAATAAAAATAAAATAATGGATATATCACATGGGGGTATGGCCAAAATGTAACTAAAAATATGAACATATGACAATGGGGGAGCACATTTTTTTCAAAATATTCTCGTTCATGCTTATAGCACTCATTGAATTTTTTTTCTTCATTAAATTCATTATCCACTCATCAAGTTCTAAACCCTTCAGGTCCATCAATGTACAATATTCTTTGAGTTCAAGATCAATAATAATTCATGATGAATAATTCCAACGTATGTTGAAGTTTTTCGTGATAAAACATGGTACATGCTATGCTTATATGAGATTGGGGATACGCACCTTTAGAATTTATTTAGATTCATATATCCAATTAGGCTGTAAAGTTAGTGGGCCATGGCCCAAAAATACAGAAGGGACCCCACTCTATTGATCCCTGACCATCTTGCATGTCTCCCAAAAAATGGACCCCCATTGAACTATAATGCAGTGGTTGGTGACGATAAATGTTACAAAACATAGTGCAAATCATGACATGTAAACAGGAAAAAGAATAATTAAATACCCCCACACCCTAGTGCAAAGCTGCTCTCTGATCAATTAGAAAACAAAAAGAGAAAGAAAAACAATAAGGTATTCTTCAATTATTGAAAATTGGAATGTAACTTGCCAAAATATCTTGCTATAATTTCTACACAAGAGTTTTGTGAATCAAGTATAATTGGAAAAATCAGATCTAATATTTTTTTAAGCAAATAAAAATTTGATAAGAGTACATTAGGTGATACTTTAACTCATATATAAAGCAATACCACAAATAAACCTAAACAACTTTAGTTACACATTCTCTTGGGTTAGTATATACACCACTCCAAGAATAAACAATAACCTATGTAGATTTCAGCAAAGAACCATTGTCATGATGAATTTTTAAATCTATCTATTGAACAAAGAAATTCACACATACTATTGTAGGGGTGTGGGAAATGATTGTTAGTACTTGGAGTGTCCACGCTTCAGATGTCCAGTCCTGAGCGTGAGAGAGTATTTTAAAGAGTGGGGCAATCCTCACCTCACAAGATACTTCTCACATGTCAAACCAATTTTGTCAGGATGTGTTATAACTAATACAAAAACTTACTATGGTAGCAAAATCTATGGACCATACCTCCCATGATTTCTAACCACACACCAAGTTCAATAGTGTTGGGTGTGAGGTCGTGTTTGAGGAAAAACCCAAGTCCCGTGTAAAATAGAGAAAAAATGTGATTGAAGTTTATAATTAGAGTACCGATATCTCTGCCATTGCAAATTGATTTTGTAAAGATAAGTTATATGCAATATAAAAGTCTAATATTGTATGATAGTCTATCAATTGGAACTCCCACCGTCTATAACCATGCACAAATCCAACATTATTGGGTGTGACTTGCGAGGGAGTACAAGAAGATAAATACAGTAGTATTCAAGTAGAACATAATTGATATGTGGATTATAGTATTATAGAAACATAATGTTAGGTCAGCATGAAAGAGAACATGTCCCACATTGTACTACTATTCCTTTACCTTCTCTTTTATTAAATTATGTAGCAGTGAGTGAGTAATGAATTAGGAGGCAAAAAGATATAGACGTACGTTAATGTTAGTACGTACTAGGAGCCATTAGGTTTTACTGAGTAGTCACTGTCTTTCTGCAACTGTAAGCGACGTCAAAGGTGGTGAATTGTTGTGTGAGTGTAGAGGAAGAGGAAGAAGTAGAACATGTACTTATATTTAAGGACTATCACCAAACCATCCCTGTTGAAGAAGGGATTGAATCCAAGGGAAGTAGGCATTAGAATTGGATGGTCCCTCCCATGTGACTTCCACATGTGTCACGTGCCCTAATATTGCATTTGGTAAATTAACATTTTGCATCCATCACCAAACTTGAGTTTTTGTCAAAAATGGATTTATAATCGGTTTTACGGAATCTATATAGGGTTTAGGGTTTACAACATCTATATACGTGAGATAAATTGTTCAATGATAGTTTGGTTGCATATACATAAAAAAAAGTACATTTCATAGTGTTAAAAATGAAAAATTCGTACAACTATATCAAAATACATATGAACACATTAGATGGTTGTAAAAGTTTTCAATCTAATATGCGATTTTTCAAAAATTATACATATGAACACATTAGACTATAGAAGACCTAAAACTTGCATTCATATTTTTTTAGTACCACCACTAATTTTTCAATATCTTTCCATACTCTCTCTACGTGGTTGGAACAGATTTTCAGTCTCTTTCCATGTGTGTGTTCATTATCACTATCATCAAATATTGCCTACCCACCAAGTCCGTACGATCCCCCATTATTTCTATGATTGGTTATAAAATCTTCCACGACAACCACAAATCATCCCTTCCAAGTTCCAACACCTAAACTTTAATCTAAAAAAGCTTTAAAAAAAAGTTTGGGCTTATATACATATTTTGCTTTTGATGGGCCAATAATGGTATTAGCCTATTAGGACCTCATGAATAGTCACTACCACACTTTCTCCTTTTCAATATTGTGATCTAAAACTTTACAATGAGGAAGAAATGGAAATAGAATCTGCATGCATGATTATTGGTATCGAACGTTCAATCTAAATCAATGACCCATGTGTTTTTTCCGTGATTTTAGAAACTCCAAAGATTAACTTCTACGTTAACGTAGCTTTTTACTGTGATTTTCATCAAACTCCGTTTTACAAATGCAGCAATATGAATAGTCACTACAACACTTTCTCCTTTTCAATATTGTGATCCAAAACTTTACAATGAGGAAGAAATGGAAATAGAATCTGCATGCATGATTATTGGTATCGAACGTTCAATCTAAGTCAATAACCCTTGTGTTTTTGCCGTGATTTCTAGAAACTCTAAAGATTAACTTCTACGTTAACGTGGTTTTTACATACCAATAAACATTCCTCGGGAAATAAAAGCAAGAAAATCTTAACAAAGTCTCAAGTATATTCCAAAAGACTAGATCTTGTTATGTCAGGCACTACTTAGCATCATGTCTATTTTCATTTCCTTTCTTAAGGCAGACAAAGAACAGTGCAAAGGAACAGCATATTTTTTGGAAAATCTTTATTCAGGGCTATCTTAATTGACTAGCTACTCAACTATATAGTACAAAAAATGTAACTGTTGATAGAGGGGGACCAAGCACACCACTTTAATGTGTCGTGTTCCAACCATTACAAGTAAGTAGCAAATTTATCTTCCCCTACTCTCTCAACTATGTTTTTCCCTTCTGGTTTTACTATATAGTACTCCACTCCACTCACTTCATTCCTAATATACACTCATGTAAACTTTGAAAAGATAACATTTATTAATAAAGAGTGGTAACATTTTCCAATAGGACATATGCCCCACATGTGGTAGTACTATATAGTTCAATGGGAAGTGTTGACATGTAGTTAGTTATTAACAGATTATTATGATTTGATTCAATTTTTCTTTGGTGGTATATTCCTATCAGCCTATTGGTTGACAACTTTCACAGCTATATGTATAGTTGTAACCGTGAAAGTGATTGCAATAATTCATATCTATCTTGATCTTCCAAAATTATTTTTGGTTAAAGTTTTGTTTGAATTTCATATTGACAAAAGTTGAATTAGCCACCGAAACTTGGTCATTAAAAATTGATACGATATTTGTCTTTAAACGTGTATGAACACTAAATATGAACATATCTTCTACATCGACAATTATGTTAGACCAACTGATGTTGGTTTTATCATTATGACATTCAGTGATGTATCATCAGATGGTTAAATATATGTTTGAAATATTTTTGAATTATTGAACCAGTGGCTTAAAAGTTAACATCGTAATTTTAGTCATATTTAATACTGGGAAAAATCCATTTTGATTAATATATTAATAAAATAACAATCATTTTCATATATTTTGTGCAGAAAAACCTAAGCATACACCTGCTTCAAATTCACTTTTGAAGTGCTCCATAAATGTTTTTTAGGTCAACGGTGCTGCATAGTTTTTCAAAGATGCATTTTCAACTTTGGTTAATTTTTTTAGTCTTGTTTTGTTTGTTGAACATTTTCACTTTGATTTTGATTTTCATCTTCACAAGCTTAGCTCAGTTGATGGAGATATTGCATATTATATGTAGGAGCCGGGGTACGAACCCCAAACACCCCACTTCATCACATTTAAAATGTGTGAACTCTAACCACCATACTACTTGACTAAAAAAATACTGATTTTCAACAATGGAGATTTATTAGTCAAGCCAAAAATATAAATGATGATTAATGGACATGGGCCTTACGTAATGGTTGGGGAATTCTGCTCTTTACCCAAACAGTTTTGCTCATTTCCAAAGTAAATGTCCAAAATACCTTTACGTGACTTAAGTCACGCTAGTGTATTTTTTACGTGAGTTAAGTCACACAGCGTGACTTAACACACACACGTTATAGCTCAGCGTGAGTTAACTCGCGCTAGTTGGCCGGTGGTTACAGCTTAAGAACACACGTTTTTTGGACGATGGTCAATGCATTTTAAGTTTTTTTCATGTTTTTTGACCTCATTAAGTGCTATGCTACCTTAAACCACCTATAAATACCCTCACAAACTCCCTCTTTTCTTCACATTATCTCCTCCCACTCTCTCCCCCTTTTGCTCTTTTTCTTTTTTGTTTATATAGTCTCTAGGCTCTTTATACCCCTTTAGGTATATACCGGTGGCTTTTGGGGGAAGTAGTGGTCCGCCGGATTGGGGAAAAGGGCATCATCCCTTGAGGTAAAATTAGGTTTGCTTCCTTTTACTCCCAAAATCTTTTTACTGTGGGTAAAAGAATCATCATGAGGGTATAAAAGGAACCAAATTTAAATTTACCTCAAGGGATCTTGATGTCTTTTTCCCCAATAGCACGGATCACTATTTACCCCAAGAGCTATTGGTATATACCGAAGAGGGTAAAAATTACTTTTTACCCCAAGAGGGTAAAAAAATATTAAGTAGATTAGTGAATTCAAATAAAATATATGTATTGTTTGTTGTAATGTTTGAATGATATTAATAAAACGAGAGTTATAATTATTAATTTTGTTTTTTATTTGTATTTATATTTGTATTTATTTATGTTTATGATTATGTATTGAATAAATAAAATCAAATAATTATTAATATTGAATAAATAAAGTGAGCAAATAATTTAGAATAAAGTAAATAAAATAATTTAGAATAAAGTAAATTAAATAATATAAAGTTACGTATGCGCCACTTAAATAAATTTGAATATGCGCCACTTAACTCGACGTGAATAAATTCAGCGTGAATTAGAATAAAAGTTGCGTATTGAATAAATTCGAATAAAGTTACGTATTAAAAAAATAATTGAAAAAAGGCCTAATTAAACTCAGCGTGAATTTGAATAAAGTTGTGTATTGAATATTAAACTCAGCGTGAATTCGATTAAAGTTGTGTATTGGATAAATTCGAAAAAAGGTCTAATTAAACTCAGTGTGTATTCAAAAAAACGTGTTCTTGACCAAATACCACCGGCCAACCTAGCGCAAGTTAAGTCACGGTAGTGTGTTAACTTTGGCGTGAGTTAACTCACGCTATTGTTAACCTTTACCTAAGTTAAGTCATGCTACTGTGGCCGATTTTTCATGCGTTGTACAATAGTTTTTACACGCTTTTGTTAATTTTTGCATTTGTTTTATGATTGCGTATTTAATTAAACAATTCCGATAAAGTAAATAAATAAAATAGATTAAACTCAGCGTGAATTCGAATAAAGTTGCGTATTGAATAAATTCGAATAACAGTTACATTACATCAAGGACATGTATGTGAACTATATATGTTCATAAATATGTCCTATCATTACATTACATTTGGGAATGCACCTTCCAACTACAACAATTGTCTTGCCTCTGAATGGGGCAAATTCAAACTTGCTAAGCAGCAGGACTCCAACATTCGTCCAGAAGTCCTTTTGTTCCATTCAAAAGGTTAAATTCTTGTTGGTCTTGATTTTAAATGATAGTATCCAAGTTCCAATGGAATGAGGTCCAAACCTTGACACTTCAATGCCATCATTTAAACAAAGCCAACAAGAATTTAACCTTTTGAATGGAACAAAAGAACTTCGGGGCGAATGCTGGAGTCCTGCCGTTTAACAAGTTTGAATTGCCCCATCCAAAGGAAGACACCTTCCAGCTACAACAATTATCTTACCTTTGAATGTGGTAAATTCAAACTGGCCAAACAACCGCTATCAAGCGTTCACGTGGAAGTTATTTTGTTTCATTCAAAAGATTAAATTCTTGTTAGGCTTGGTTTAAATGATGGTATTCAAGTGTCAAAAGAATAAGGTCCACTCCTTGACACTTCAATACCTTCATTTAAACCATCCTAACAAGAATTTAATCTTCCGGGTGAATGCTTGTTAACTGTCGTTTTGCAAGTTTGAACTACCTCATTCAAAGGAAGACAATTGTTGTAGTTGGAAGGTGCATTACCCTACCTAATGACGATCTTCTGGCGGAATCAAACTTTTGATGATATCTTCAGTTGATCTCCGCAACGTTACCCGCATATCGATCCACTGGAACATGTTGTGCTCCCAAAACATGCTCGTCATATTTTCGTCGTTCTTTAACTCCACCCAAGTGAATGATACTCTCCCCTCGTCGAGCGTTGGAAGTTTATACCAAACATATTCCACCCTCCTTGTGTCCCTGAGGTTGACTCCTTAGTTGAATTCATTCAGTTGATCATTGAGACCTCTTAACGTTACATCAAGGCACCGAACCTTCAACCTTTGAGGTTCTCCGATGTTGAATTCTGCATGAACGTCGATCTAACCGGCCATTGCTTCAAATCTACACAGTAAGAAATTAAACACAATCAATGAAAAACTCATTCAAACATTTCATTAAACACTTGGAGTGCAAATTATACATAAACCCTAAAAATGATAACTACAACATAAACATGCAAACATCTAAATAATTAAGCAATATTACTCATTTGCATGTAACATTGTATCATATCTTGCAAAAAAAAATAAAAATTTAAACAAACCCTAAATCTGAAAAAATCTAATCTAAGTGTAAAAAATCTAACATAATCATGCAAACATCTAAACATCATAACAATTAAGCACTATAAGTCATTTGCATGTAACATTTTATCATTTCTTGCAAAAAAAATTAAAATTTTAACAAAACACTAAACCTAAAAAATTCTAGACTAAATGAAAAAATCTATCATACCAACATAATTTAAGTGAAAGCTTACTTGTTCTTGTTGTTGGAGTTTTGTTTGATTTGAAGTTGAAGGAATTTTGGAGTTGGTTAATTTGAGAGAGAATTGAGATTTAAGTGTGTGTTGTTTGAAAATGAGGCAGAATGAGGCTCTTCCTGGGCTAATAACAGCACATAGCGTGAGTTAACTCACGTTACGTGACTTAAGTCACGCTACTCTTATAACTGCGTGAGGTAACTCACGTTATGTGAGTTAACTCATGCTACGTGAGTTAACATGCGTAAGGGCATTTTGGACATTTACTTTGGGAATGAGCGAAACCATTTGGGTAAGGAGCAGAATTCATGGTTGGGAACTTGGTGGGTTTATGGATGTGGATTGTGGGCCTTACGCAATGTTATGGATTTTCAACTCGAGAATTGCTCTTCTCCCAACTGTTTTTGCTTATCTCCGCTGAGAAATACACCTGCGTGAGTAAACTCACGCTGAGAATATACCCCGTGAGTTAACTCACGCTCGACTATTTTAATGGAAATGAGAAAAAAATATGGAAGAAGAGCAATTTTCTTTCAAGTCCCTTCCTCCCCCACTTCTAGCACATCTTGTGTTTATGTTGTGTTTAAATTTTATTAAAAAAAAATACTTTTTTTTTAAAGAATTAAAAATAAAATATTTAAAATATGGATTTTGCGGATGGACCTCCAAGGTTCATGATATAACTTCATAACACTAATCACTTAGAGGGGTATGATACAATATTTAGAACATGGATTGAATTGATTATCACCTTTTGGGTTAGGCTCCAACTCCTTACAAGGATAACTCATTCGCTACGATTTTTATTATTATAAAAAATTTCTTCATTCCCCTTTTAAACTACCCTTGAGCAAGGAGGAAAAATACGATCTAATAGAGAGCAAAGTAAAAGAGGAAACAATTGTCAAAGATATGTGAATCTTGTTCATCTCATATCTTTACAAAATCTTTAACTGTCTGACCTCTTGTGCACTTTGGCCTTGCCTAGATTCCTTCCCCATCATTTATAAATATACCCTTTGCTCTCAGTAATTTCTCAAGTCGCTCCATCATACGTTCAAATTTGTCAAAAAAAAACTACCGAAATTCTAGAAATGCCTTGCCCTAGTAGACAAATGCATTTCTATGGGGATGATTGTGAAATCATCTTTATTCTCTTCTTCCCATCTGCGTGTGTTCTGGGCCTAATTCTGTTGAGGAGATGGGGGAGCGTCGGGAGCAAGAGACGGAGACGCCATATTTCCACCAAAAACCTCAAGACATTAGGTATATGAGTCACCTCAGTTATATATGTTGAAATTATAAACAGAGATGCCTACAAGAGACATAGATGCCATATTCCATCCAAAACCTTAAGACATTAGGTATGTGAGTCATCTCATTTATATATGGTAGAATTATCAATAGAGATGCCTAATATACGAGTCACGGCACAACTCCTTACAAAGATAACTCATTTTCTACAATTTTTATGATGCTAACACATTTTCTCATTCCTCATTTAAATCATCTCAAGCAAGCAGGAAAATTACAATCTAACATATCAAGAAGCAAAACAAAAAATAGTTTGAGAGATTCGTGAATCGCGCGCAACTCATGTTGTTATGAAATTCTTGAAATGCCTTGCCCTATTAGGCACACTAGCCTCATATGGTTCCTTCCTCGATCTTGTGGAATTATACCCTTTTCTCTCCGTAACTTCTCAAGACGCTCCACTATATGTTCATATATGTAAAAGTACACCACAAAATTGTGTTTATGGTAAAGAGTCACATTTATGTAGGGGTTGATTGAGAAGTCTTCTTTATTCTCTTCTTCCCCATTGTGTGTGTGTTCTAGGCCTAATTTTGTGTAGGGGACCAGGAAAGTGCCGAGAGAAAAAACATACCAATGCTTTAGGACCACAAGACATGGAGGCACCACATTTTCATCGAAAATCTTAAGGAATTAGGTTTGTGAAGTAACCTCTCTTAAATATCTAATATTTTACCCACTCATAGACGACATGGGATTATCCACTCACATTTGAACCCAACAATCTTGCCTTCTAGTGTGAGTTCCCACCTCATATTCTTGATCCAAACACCATGATCCCACTCTCCCACCAAGTCAAACCAAACTCTGATTACACTTGTTGGGGAATTCAGAGGAGAAACAACGAGTCAATGCTCTAAGACCACAAGAGATGGAGAAGACATGATATCTCCATCCAAAACTTCAAAACATTAGATATATGAGTCACATCTCTTATACATGTAACATTATATCCATTTATAGTCGGCGTCCGACTTAACCACTTACATTTGAAGTTGAAACCCAACCAATTCTTCTTGGGTTGGTTTATCAGCCTACTTGCTCAATTGTTTCTGAACTCCTTACCATTTAGGACTAACCTATTAATCAGGGTACTACTACTACTACATTACCTACTATGCATTATGCAGCATAGCATGCAATGAAACAAACACAAATATAAAACATTCAGTATGGTCTTCATTTTCATAAATGATTTGTACCTGATGACTTAATTTCTTGCTTGATATAATCTTCAATAAAACCTTACTTCTACAAAGAATTCTGGATTAACAGAATATTTTTTCCCCCTAAGAACTGGATATGCTTAAGACAACAAAAACTAAGCACTCTTGTAAGGAAAATAGAATAATGTTTGATAGACACCCTTTTTTCCATACACACATTGTACCACCCTCATGTGAGAGTGTGTGAGAGACAATAAATGTGAGTTTTTTGTGTGTGCGGGGACCACATGGACACATGTTACAATTGTGTGTGGGTGTATAAGTGGTACATGCCACCTAAAGTGGTCTATGTATCACTACTCATGAAAATATCCAGACACTTGTGTAGTATGAATAATAATTATTAAATCTAGTTCACAATGCTTAAACTAAATCATGTACTATTGGGCAAGTAGGTATATTGACTAGTATTTAAGAACATCTATATGTTAAACTACTTTTAGGGAAGAAAAAAAAGGCCTATTAACAACCATGCAGATTTTCCTACTCCAGAACAAGGCCTATGAACGAGCAGTAATAGCCTTAGGCAAGGTTCTTTGATCATAGAATTCTTATTTAAAATTTGACAACATACTTTGATATTAACTTCATACAAAAACTATGAAAATAACTTCATACAAATTTTGGATCACTACATTTATATTTCTCCTAAAAAAATGTCAATTTTTCAGTTTTTGATACATTTAAATGTCAATAGTTTTTTTTTTTATTTTTTTATATACAGAAATGTCAAAATAGTGATCTTATCAAATGTCTCTTTATGTCAATACTCAATAGTTGAAATTTTAAAAAAAAACTACTTAATTAATGTTATAATAAAAATATTAATAGTTGAAGATGTAGAATATTTGAAAGAAATTTTTTTATGGGAAATTTTGATTATTGAAAACAAGAAGGGGTATCATTGGGTCCTTCCTTGGTAATGCATTGCTGTGCTATTCTTTCAATTTTGTTGGGGGTACACAATTTTGTTTCCCTTGTAATGAATTCTTTATGATCAAGGAAAACATTAACTAGCACTACAACATATATGAAATTTAATAACACTTCAAAATTGTAACTAAATCAAAAACAAATGTTACTATTTACATCTTGTAACATTTGACAAATGTTAAGTAAAGCCCGTGTTACTAAATGATTTCAGTAACACTTAAGTAGCCAATTTGTAGCTAATGGTTTTAGTTGCAACTGTAGCAAATTTTGTTGCATAAATGTTACTGAATAGTGAAATAGAACAGAAGATAACTAGTGTTCTAAAGAAACCTGAAAGTACCGGGACGACAGAGGAAGGCTACTTTGCATGCCCATGTATTTGAAAACAGGATATGAAAAAATCACCACAGGTAGATTTGACTCCAATGTGATACACCAATAAGCGAATAATACATCTCTCCTCAGATTCAGGGCTGTTAGTTTTTGCCTACATGAATTGAAAGTGAGAATTAGCAATCAAATCTAACATACTGATCATACTATACTCATATAGTATGATGATACTATGCTCTAAATCGATGACCGAAAAAAAAATTAAGCTGCAACAGCAATACTCATATCATATAATAATATATGCTGGTGTCGGAAAAGAACCTAGAGAGACGGGATTGATGACCAACATACCAGATCTCAAACACAAGCATAAACATGATTTAGACGCATAAAAATAAAAGACATATTATGTTGTTGCATATAAGGTAATAGAAACATAAAATAAAAAATTTGAAATGGAAAACTGTATACCTTTCCACTTGATTCGTATTTGCTATTTCTACCATTGTTGTGAGCAGTGAGTTGGTCCTTCAATTGTCAGGAGTTTTGTACATTATTTATCATCTGAAACAGGAGTTTTGTAGATGTTTCTGAATCATGAGAGCAAAGTCAAAGTAACTCATAATAATCATGACATCAAGATCATTAAACATTAAGATCACTAAACACATTGAAACGGATTTCTAGGGAGAGACTCACGCACATCCGATGCCTTAATCGGTTTCCCTATATCAACTCTGACCTAAATCAATTTATATTATCATCAATCAAGCTAAAGAAGCAGAAACAATACAAAATAAGCTTGACATTAAACAACTTATGGGAAGCACCATGTTTATGCCTCTGAACAAACTACATTGTCAAAAAGTAAATTGCAAATATTTGTTGTATATAAGAATAAGACCATACAATTCCATTCTCCAAGACTTCAGGAACAATCTTCCCAGCACCAGTATGTATGGTGAAACTGCACCTAGTCAACATATCATATTAGTAACAAACTACTAGTTAACAGAATCTATAAAAAGCAAAAAGACAATCAATACCACTTAGACAGTAGATAGAGTGGGTAATGCACAATTACTTGAATTCCACATCAATACAAAAAGGAGAGCCTATAATTTCTGAATCAAATAGATAGAACTATTGTTAGCAGATAACACAGTTCACAGAAACAAGCATGTGCTGGACTATTTATTAGCATTTGTGAAGATAAAAGTCATAGAAATGACCAAATTGGCAAATTAGACTAGCACCGGCACCTACACCACACACTATTCATTAATTCAATTTGCTAACTACTACTACTAAGCATGAAAAACTCAACAAAAATGATGTAAACACTGCTGAAACTACTGAAAGTGTGTACTATTAGCTCTGTCCTTTGAAATTGTCATGATTGTTCCTAAAGATATATGAAAGTTATTATTTAAAATCACATCATTTTCATACAGCATAGCTTATAAAAAGAGATTTCTAAGTATATTTTATAGAAATATAAGTTAAGAACTTTACCATCATTTAAAATGGCAATAATCAAAACCATGAATGGAGAGAAATCAAACTTCCATATCAGTGCAATAAACATAAAGCCAAACTGCATTAAAAAAATAAATCCAAACTCATTAGTATTCATATGATACCTTGTCATAAACTATCGCATATATAATCAAAACAACACTATTTACTTACCACTATACGGATAGTGATAGACAATGCATTTATCTGAAGTACAAAGAAAATGGTGTCAAATGATAATACTATTAATTCAACATGTAATGTAATAAACCGTATAGTTCTTCATTCTTTGAAAAATAGCTCTACTTGTTAACACAGCACTTAGGATAACACTCAAACCAGGTTCTGTTAAGACTATATCAGAAGCACCACTTGCAGCATCAGTAGCATCCGCAACGGCAATTCCAATATCGCCTTTTTTCAATGCAGGAGCATCATTCACACCATCTCCAGTCATTCCAACAATGTGCTTCCTCTCTTGTAATTTCTTCACAATTTCATACTTATGTTCTGTATAGAATTAAACAATAGGAGATATTAAGGATATAATTAAGAATCTATGTTGCACCAACACTTCAGAATTAATGTGTCACTGTGAGTGTCTTGTCTGGTTTACGTGTATGTGTCAGTGCTTCATAGGAACTGCACCTTTTCAAAAAACATTAGGATAAGACAAAAGGAAAAAATTTCAATACAAAGTTCAATTATGAATCCAAAAAAAAAAAACAAACCTGTCTAGCAACACCAAGTGAACGTAGCCCTCTTTCTGCAAATTTTTCAATAATCGTATGAACCTTCTTCTTTTCATCTTCCCTGAGGTTACACAAGTTCATGATCTGTTTTCACATATATAAAAGTACTATTAGCATCAATGCAAGTAACTATGAATCTCAGAAATTATGAAAACAAAGATTACCTGTTCAGGAGCACCTTTGCTAGCCCTATGCCAACTTCCATCATTATTATCAACATAAATCAAAGCAGTTCTCTTATCAACAGGATTGAATGGCAAGAAATGCACCTCTCTTATCCCGTCCCTCACCTGCGCAAGCCATACATATCAAATATCGAATTCAAGCCATCATAATATTAATAATCAACTAAGCATAGTTCTAAAAACGTTTTAGAGATCTCCGCAACAACATCGCAACTGCAGAATAAGATCTAACAGAGCAACATAGGTCATAACCATTAAGCTACCAAAGGACTGAATGTATAGATTTTTTTTCATCCTCATTTTCTCCATTGTATACATTAGAGTGCAAAGGAGTTGTCAATCATAGGTCATAACCATTAGCTACCAAAGTATTTTTTTTTTTGAAACGATTAGCTACCAAAGTATGTATATCATAAAGTAGAATGAAACCAAAGTAAAATTACCATGATTCAAACCATGAACTGCACTAAAAAATTCCACCAATCCCGGAGCAAGCCTATTCAAAGAAATGCACCAAAAGAATAAGCAAAGAGAATTCATACAACTTGAATTAGAACAATATTAGAATTTGCATTCAGTAACACAAAATCTATAAAATTCAATCTGAAATTCTGATGATACTATAATTTAAAATCAGTAAACACAAATTGAAACAAATTTCTATAGAGATAGAGATGTGGTCACCCTTGATAAAGCCTGAGCTACTCTATTTGCTTGTCTTTTAGTAAACTCAACCTAGAGTTATTAAAATAAAGAGAGGACAAATGTCTACAATAGTACAATCAAATCTAATAATGCTAAACTCCGTCACATCTTCCTTTGTGGAGTGAAAACTATCAACTCTCACTTAGAATGAAGCTCAAATGTTACTCTCAAGCTGCAAATCATGCAACCACCGAATAGTGGAAAGTAAACGATATTCTTCACCTTCATCAACCGAATATATAGGAGTGTCATTCCGGTCGAGAAAGGACAAAGCAGCTGTTCTCATCTCTGATGCACATCCCTACACCGAATCGGTTTTGATTGATAGTGAATGACACATCTATATTGTATTTTAGTTTCAACGGGTCTGGTTTTATCCACTGCAACTCTGCTATCCAACCCGCGCTGATATTGGTACGTGTTTGCACCCGATCCTGGGCTGCGATATAGCTCTGTAACAGCTGAACTGCGCACCAAAAGATCTGACAAGGCATCTTGGAAGTATTCTCCCAAACACGGATATTGCGAGCGACTTTTACTCTAAATAATTACCACAAAAATAGACACTTCATCGGGTTGAACTGACGTAATGCAGTGAAAAAAAATGCTTTTAAAATCTGTTTCTTGCCGCTGGAAATGTTCAAATCACCATCTCGCCAGCATTCTATACTCAATTCACATTGAAAAAAATAGGTGAAGTGCATTATCTCCTATTTCTTCACAGACAGCACATAAAGGAGAATATTCCCCTGCTCTTTCTATCAATCGAATTATATGAAGCAGAACGTTACGAATAAATTCTTCACTTTGGGAGAAACTTTCAATCGCCAAATACAATCCCAATCGACCTCCACATTCAAATGATCAATATAAATCAACTCATTGATCCACAATTAGTATGCACTTTGCACAGAATACTTTATATTATATCGAAAGTACTATTATTCAACATTAAATAAATAATTTGTTGTAACTTGAAATGTTTAAATTATTAAGACTATGTGAAACTGATATTAAGAATATATGTAGACTTTTTTATGATAAAAAAAAAAGGTTTGTATTTCATCAGGGATTAAAGGGGCCATACAATCTGGAAAACAGTTCAAAAAATGAAAGCAAGATTTATCTATGGATAATTGGTTCTAATAATAACTAAAACCTAGGTATTAGATGAACCTTCAAAGGGTTCTTCATGACAGTTGTGAATTGAAGCATCTCTGACAAATCAATCTCATTTCCATCCACAAGTTTCCACTCAAAATTCCAAACAAAATTGGCAACAAAGTATTCCAAGTGCAACAATGCTAAACTATAGCCAGGACACATTCGCCTCCCTGCTCCAAACGGCATCATCTTTATCTCTTTACTCCCCATTATATCGAAAGTACTATTATTAATAAACCTCTCCGGCTTAAATGCCATAGGATCATCCCAAGCCGAAGAATCTCTCCCTATCTCTGCCACCAAGAAATTCACAGATGCAAAAGTAGGCACCGAATAACCATTTAAAACAACTTCATCTGTCACTCTATGAGGAGCAACATAGTGTAACGGTGGATGACGTCTTAACCCTTCCAAAATCACAGCTTTAAGATATGGCATTTTTTTCAAATCTTCTTCTCTAATTTCCTTCTCCTTTTTATCATCTCCAATCACCCCTTTAATCTCTCGTAAAAGCTTTTCTAGTATATCTTGGTACTTCACCAAATTCGCCATGATCCATTCCAATGCAGTTGAAGTTGTATCTGTTCCCGCATTTAGAAACTCGGAACATAAAGTACAAATTTTACCATCATCAAGTTGGCTCCTTTTATTATCTTCTTCCAATAACTCCAAATCCAACAATGTATCTACATATGACAAAACAAATTCACCATGTGACTCATTGACATTGTTCTCTCTATCAGTCCTTAATCTCTCTTCTTTGATTTTCCTTCGAGCGTTTATATAAGGATTCAACACAGCTTCCTGATCACTTCTCAGCTTCAAAAATTCCTTCCATCGATTCTTATACAGTATCTTTGTAATAGGTGGCCAAAAATTCAAAACATTGTATCTAGAAAAGTTAAGAAGCATGATGCGTTGACTTTCTTCAATTTCTTTTATTTGATTCTCATCTAGTTTGTCCCCAAAACACATGAGAGCCAACAAAGAAAACATTCCATATCGAAAATGATCAACGACAAAAGTCCCCTCGGTGTTTCTTTCTTTTGAAACATTTTTGAGACGTTGTAGAAGAATGTCTAACACCCACTTGCGTGCTTGAGCATAGGACTTAACCTGTGAAGGGTGAAGGATTCTTGAAGTGAGGTTGCGTCTTAAGAGGCGCCAAATGGGACCGTAGAAGCTAAAGAGGATGTCATGTTGATTGCTGCTAATTATCTTCTTTGTGGGAACCGCCTCAGGGCGACCGGCGAAGATGGTGCTATTTTGGATTAATGCTTGATGTGCAAGAAATCTATTGGCAATGAAAATGTCGGTGTTAAAACCCATTTGAAGAGTGAAGATTGGACCATATTTGGCATGAAGATCTTGAAGAAGGGTTTTAGGATCTTTAAAGAATTGATTTAACACTGTGAATGTCCCTATGATGGGTAGTTTGGGAGGTCCTGGAGGCAGGTGAGATTTAGGGAAAAGAAGATTTCTTATGAATTTGAGAATTAGTGAAAGAAGAAGGCACAAAATTGTTATTACTAACCAAGTTTCCATGAAATGTATAATTTTACATTGGTAACAAGACATGACTAACAAAAAATATATCAGAAATAAAAATATGTAGGGGAAACTGTTTATGTTTTGGGGTGATAATTAATGAGTATTTATATATGATTTTGATAGATCAATACTTTGTTTTGGCGTTCTGGTATGTTACAATTTCTTATTGTCATTAAAAACAATTGAATTGTAATCAAGTTGCATACTGATAACTGCCAAGAGATTGTAATGTGTAATTTGGTAGAATAAAGAAATCTAATCTGTAATTTTAATAAACTACCGTGATTTGAAAATGTTTAAACTATTACCAAAAGAATGCTTAAAAAGAAAATAAAACTGTTACTAAGAATGTGGAAATGACAATAAATTCATGAACAATGAAACTGACTAGTTAAAATTTAACTGCACTTTAAAAATTTAACTCCATTGTGGTTAACACTTTCAAATAATATATCACAAGTTTTTTAGAATGGAGATTTTTCAAGAAGTAACCCTTAAGAAAATTTAACCTACACACAGAGAGAGACTAATTACTGCAAGTGCCAATCACCCAAAGAAATAAACCACTAACTAGTAAATGAAAAGGGAAAGACATGTTTCCAATTTTATAGGCATGACAGGACCACAGGAATGAAGATAGGAAGAACAATTTATGAAAATCATATCATAGGCAAATGCACTAATATAACCCTACCTGTAGGTATGTCACGGCCCTTCATGAAAGGAGACTAGTATTTTCGATTTCGTTCAACTTTCCCATTACCCTGTGAAGATGGAGACGAGACTAATGGCAGTGGCTTCCTGTTTTTGGATAGGTAGCACTACAAATTCCATCTTCGTTGTGGAGTTTTTGGCTCGACACTCCTTGATGTGTCGACCATCAACTGATCTTCGTCTTGATGGCATTGTCGTCCATCCCTTCCTTAGAGAAGAGTATCATATGGACATTTAGAATAAGAATACCTCTTCTTTCACTACTCTTTTATGTCAATAACATGAAGCAGGGTGATATTGGTAAGAGTTCAATACTAAGGCAGCATTTGGTACCATATTTGTGTTTTTAATGTAGTGTGGAGAACACTTAAGAAAAAAAGTTTAAGTGAAAAGAAAAACTCTGATACAAACTTAAAGTACTTTTATTGGTACATCTTCTAATGAAGAGTTATGACTCATTTATAGTGTCTTGGTCTTCATCTTCCTTTACAATACTAAGAAATTGGAGACTTTTTCAGCATGTATCATCATTTCAACAAACATCAATTAGTTGGCTTAATTATAGTTTTTGGTCGGTTTGATTTATGCCCTCGCCTTTTATTTTTATTTTTATTTTGTATTGGCGGTACCAACATAGTATTAAAACAATATCACTTCTAATTTTGAAAAGGAAAAAAACTTCATCACACTTCATTCTAAAATAGAGCTCACCACATATCCCATCAATTAACTAATGTTTAATATTTTGACCCTATTCTCAATTTTTTGTAAATGTGACACACTAATTAATTTAATTAATGTGTTGGACTGTGTTAATTCTTTTGAGGCCGGCCACACTGCTCACATGCAAACATATTTAAAGTATAGAGATATTCTTTCGAACACTTAATTTAATTTAAGGAATATAATTTTTTTTGTCACGTTTAATAAAAAAATTCTATCTTCTTGGAAGAGTAATAAAAGACTTTCTTTCTCCCTCCCCTCCACCACTATGTTTTGTAGTTGGTGACAAAAAATATTTAGTGACCCCACACATGTACCTTTGCAAAATGATTAGTATTTTTTTTTCTCTAACGCCTCGCACTTTGTCACAGAAAAACGAAAATTAAAGGACAATACAATTATTAAACTCAAAGACAAGGGAAACACATTATTGTACTAAGAGTGAGAACAAGGAAATTGGAGGAAGAACAGTGTCTGAAGGAGAAAAATGGTGAGTGAAGGAGCAAGTGTAACAGCAACAATGGTTGCAGTTCAATTCCTAGAAGTGGGTGGTAACACTCTGATCAAAGCAGCCACCAATAATGGAATGAGTATTTTTGTTTTCACTTTTTACTCAAACCTTTTGGCTCTATGTTTCCTTTTACCATGCACCTTTTTTTACCACAGAAAAAGATCTCCTCCTCCAATTTCAACCTCAATTTTATGTAGATTGTTTCTTCTTAGTTGCCTCAGGTATGATCAAATTTTATGTAATCAGTTGTTATGTTAGTATTTTGAGGGGTAACCTTGGCGCAACTGGTAAAGTTGTTGTCATGTGACTGGAAGGTCACGGGTTCAAGTCTTGGAAACAACCTCTTGTGTAAAAAAACAGAGTAAGGCTGCGTACAATACACCAAATGGTGGGACCCTTTCCCGGACCCTGCGTATGCGGAAGTTTTAGTGCACCGGGTTGCTCTTTAGTTGTTATGTTAGTATTTTCTCCTTCAAAATCTCCGGCTCTATCGTTGTCGAAGTAAATATTTTTGTATGGATATGAATTTAGATGTATATAAGGAAATTTATGTGGAAATTTGGATTGTTTGATTGATCTTGAGCTACCTCCTGTGCAGTACTGCAGTGCAGATTTTAACGAATACAGGAATTGAATGTAGCTCTCCCACACTAGCATCTGCTATGCTTGACCTTCTCCCTGCTTTTACCTTCATACTTGCTTTAATTTCAAGGTTTGACTTATTTTATTTATCCTCTGTTTACGTGTAATTTACCGAAATTTTGAAGTTAAACCCAAGTCAAAGATGTTAGTGGAAGGTCTAACCATGTCGGATGTGGCAATTGTATTTGGTTAAGTCTTTCATGTCTCTTCGATGATAAGGGAAATTGTACTCAATTTAAAAGACATTCAATAAAAGTTAGATGGGTAAATTATTTAACTTCAATTAATAAATATTATTTTGTATATGAAAATAAAAGCATAAATCATTAATGAAAAAAATTATTTTATATATTTTTAGTCCCTGAAAAATTGATGATTTTGCTTTTATACCCCTTTTTGAAAAGGAATTTTTTGTATACAAATTTTAAAATATAGCATTTTTTGTCTAATGGTTTTAAAATATATGCCATTTGTTTCTACTGGAAAATATCAAAGAGTGACTTAAAAATGATATATTTCAATCATTGTTTGGTCAAGTACTAACATAATTAAATGGGGAGATTACATTAACCTCCCATGAGGTTTTCTTAAACAACACATAGGCCCCCTCTAGTTTAAAAATGAACACTAACCTCCCTTGTTTATTTCTATAATTGACATTTGACACACACCTTCCTTGTAAGTTAACCACGTTAATCTCCAATTAACGGAAGTTAGAGTAAGTCAAACCGCTTCTTCTACAATAAGCATACATAACTCACTTGAGGTTCAAAACTGCAATTCACAGTAGCGATGGTTCCTCCATAAAATTAGTTTGTGGTTTTGAAGTTGGAAGAGGCTACAAATATCCATAATAGAGAGGAAAGATTATTTATCTTTTTAAGTCAATATGAATGGATAAAATATATATATATATTTTAAATTTGATATCTGATTCAAGGACCGACTAATCCAAGGGACCAATCTCCCATTCTAATAACATATATATACTTATTATTAATGATGAGGGAATTGACACTGCTTTATTCTTTAAAAAGAAAAGAAAAAATCATTATATGATCAACTGGTACAAAATGCACACAAATTGTTTCGTAGGTGCAAATCAAAAGCAATCGGATATAGGAAAAAGAATCCATGATACCATATATAATCCTTGTTCAAAATAACTATCTCAATTCTTAGCCTTTTAAAATTCCAGCAACCTCGCTTCACACCATATCAAGATACATTGGCCATGGAGTATATTACAGGGAATGTTAAAAAAAGAGAAGGTTGATACATATTGGCAGTGGAGTAGTGTGGTAAAGTGAATATTGAATCACAATGATCACAGTGAAGTAGAGTTGTTGTGTCATGGTAGAAGGGGATTAGAATTGTATAAACAAATTAGGAAAATTGATGTAAATTGATATTAAACGGTGTTAATAGAGGGGAGGTGAGTGTCTTTATTAAAATAGAGGGGGTTTATGTGTTGTTTAAGAAAACCTCAGGAGAGGTTAGTGTAATTTCCCCTAATTAAATTACCCTTCTTTAATCTTTGCAAAAAAACAGAAAAATAATTTGGCATGAACACAATGTGCACTTTCAGGATGGAAAATCTAAATCTGAAACACCATAGCAGCCAAGCTAAAATTATTGGCACAGTGGTCTCTATTGCAGGGGCATTAACTGTGACATTATATAAAGGGATACCATTGATTAGTGATGCCTTTCGAAATATAGAAATTGGAGCAAGTGGAATTCACATTTCAGCTAAATCAGATTGGATACTTGGTGCTTTTCTTCTTGCAACTGCTAGCTTTTGTCTTTCTGTTTTGTATATTGTCCAGGTAAATAAATCTTTTCGAATATTGCACAACAAAGGTTTTAAATCGTAGTTGCAGTTGGGCGTTAGATATAATTATTTGTAGGTGTGGGCATGTTCAGAAACCGAACCGAATTGTTGAAATGGTTTGGGAGTTAGATATAATTTATATGTAAACATGGTTGACGTAGATTTTTGTGTGAACCAGGTATCCACTACGTGCAACTGCAGAGAGATTGATATTTTTAAAGCATGCATACATTGCACTTACCTTGCAGCAAATTGGGAATTTATTTAATTTTTCTTTTTCCACATATATACAGACTTGGATTATAAGGGATTATCCTGAAGAGCTAGTGGTAACAAGCATTTGTTGCAGCATGGTGGTAATTCTATCTGCAATTGTAGCTCTCATTGCAGAGGGAAATTCAAAAATTTGGATTCTCAGACCTGATAGGGAGTTGGTAGCTGTGTGTTATTCAGTAAGTACAAACTTTATTGTTTTAAGAAAATTAAGAACATATTAAATAAAATAAATTTAATTTATATGCAAAGTCATTAATGTTTTTATACATACATCTAATCATATCTTTCTCTCGAAAAAAATAAACTAATCATATCTTATCATGTTGGTATTTATGTGTGTGTGTGTATAGTTGGTAAATTATGAGCAAAATGACATCAAAGAGAATAGTTGTCTTTTGTTCATATATATTATTTAAAAGGGGGGAAAAATATGAGAATTTAGTCTTTGAACCGAGGATAGTGTAATTTGATTTGATGCATGTGTTCAATTGTACATTGTCATTGCATAGATATTAATCAATTAAGAACAAAGTGACACCTTTTTCATGGTCGCCGTGTTATTGATGTAAATTATGCACATGTAATTAATCTTTGTTGATGAATTTGCAAGATCACCTCTTAGAGGATATCTTCTTTCAACTATGTTTTTTTACATCCACGATTTTTTAACCTAGACCTAAATCTGAGTCCGATTCTACTTGAACTAATTTAAAGTTGGTGTACTGAATAAAGGCATTATAACTTTTTTTGACAAGAAATGTATCACAACTTTAAAAACGGTATTTATGAATTATAATTTAACCAATGTGGAGACTTTGTGGTTGTTTCATTTATAGGCAATTTGTGTGGTATCAATGAGGAGTGTTGTATACACATGGGCATTCCGTAAGAAAGGACCAATATATGTAGCTATGTTCAACCCATTAGGAATGGTCATTGCACTTGGTATGGGTGTAATATTTTTGGGAGACAGTCTTTATCTTGGAAGGTAAATAAATACATTTAATTAAAGAACAAAAAATTTGTTAGAAATAATCTAAATGATATATTAATCCAATACTAGCATTTTCATTTTAATTTTTTTTTTACTTATTGTTGCAGCATGATTGGAGCTGCTATAATAGCCATTGGATTTTATGCTGTTATGTGGGCACAGGCTCAAGAGGAACACACATCATGTGAAAATAAATTTCCCCCTCTGTTGTCAGCCAAAATAGATGTCTAGACGACTTTGATTTTGTAAGGTGGTAGGGTATGCTTCACATTGATAAAATTTATGAGTTGTGCTAAACGTGTCCGTAATAGAAGCCAGTGTCAATATTTTTTATGCATGTTAGTGTAATTTGTTTATTAACAACCAATAAGAAGTGTACATTAATGGATTACTCAATAACAACTTTTAATTTGATAGTAAGACCACTACAATTTAATATTTATAATGGATTCTAAAATATATATATCCAAGTTTCTTTTAAAAGGAGTACTTTAGTAATATGTACCTTTTTAATTAATCAAAATATCTACTTAGTCTTATTAAAAAGTCAAAACTAAAGGTAGGATTAGGATATTATGTGTAAATATTTTTGGAGGAAAATTATCATATTTGTTTTCCCTGTTTGGAAGCTACAATTTGGTGTCGTTTACTCTTTATTTGTCATTTATTGAACTTCAAATTATCAAGACCTCTTTTTTAATAATCAAAGAGGGGATTTTGTAATGTTTTATCAAGACCTACAATTTGTAATGTTTTCTATATTTGAGTCAGTAATTCTAATTTTTCCAAAACATAGCAATTTTATGGGTTTTTTAAAGTAATTCAAGAAGAAATCATGCAAATCGGCAAATCAAGAACATCTGAAGAATTGTGACAACTTAGGAAAACCAAGAATGAAGATTCAAGAGACCTCAGAAGACTTACAAAAGGGAGGAATTTTGTTCCCGAAATTCAGAGGCAAGTTATTTGAAGACGAAGACCTAAAATGACGGAAAATCGGAGAATTGGTCCCAGGAAATAGACTCATATGCGCCCCGTGGATGCAAAAATGCGGGGCGCAAGCGTCTTTTCCTGCTTATTGTGTGGGTAAAGCCCGCACTTTTAACCCAAACTCAGGTAGAAACTCTCACTATAAATACTAGCCTTCCTCATTCAGAAATTCTCGTTCAGAACTGTGGCAGTTCAAGAGGAAGGCAACTTTCGAGCTTCAGGAGAGTTTCTATCTTCTCCTTGATTTTCTAGGGTATGTTTTTTTCTTTAGTAATTTGTTTTAAGTTACCATGTGTAACTAAATATTTTTTTGTTAGAGTTCTAAGATGAACCTCTGTTTATTTTTGTTCGATATTTATAATATAATATGTCGTTTATTTTATTTATTCTTTTGTTCGCTATTAAGTTCCTGATGAGTTATTTATTTCAAAGAAGCATAACCCTAGATTAGGTACTTAGGTTGTGACAAGACCTAACATTGCTACTACTATCTTGTTGCTTATATCTTGATATTATAACATTATACTAGTAACTATCTGTCTAGGAAGTAAGTGATTATTAACTAGCGAAAGATACTGAAAGAGAGTTGACCCTAGTTGTAGGTACTTAGGTGGTGAGATTACTAAGACTGAGTGGTGATGTAGCATATTTACGTATATCAAAAGTAAGTATTTATGTATCGTCTCCTCAGGGACTAGTGCGATATCCTGGATTGTTCGACATCAATTACCATTTTAAGTTGAAAGAGTAATTTGTTTGTTTG
>Ga0228711_1002366_pt1 | contig 28899 bp, 13 predicted proteins | sample MedpolnodulmetaG_2_FD_177996 | JGI IMG/M metagenome (GOLD analysis project Ga0228711, IMG submission 177996) | Root nodule microbial communities from Medicago polymorpha collected in Santa Monica, California, United States - brown nodules | ecosystem: Host-associated > Plants > Roots > Nodule... | reverse complement strand
AGAGAGAGAGAGGAGAGTGTGAGAGAGAGAGTATTTATAGGAGCTATCTCTCTGTGCTCACAGTTTGTTACACAATATTCTCTACTCCACCTATACCAATTTCTCTATTTTACTCCACCTAGCACCACACATTACTCATGCCAGTAATTTTATGATAGTTGCCGTTTATGAAGGCTGTTCACAAAGTTCTGCTATTGTGGGGTTTTATGTTAAATGATTTTCAAATATTGCAACTACTTATGCCGTATGCTCAGAGAATGTCAATAATTTTTTGTGTGTGAATCTTGTTATTTGATTGAGTTAGGTTGCATTGTCATGCTATATGTCATCAATTCTCTTGATAGGATGCTTGTATTGGTTTTGTCATATAGGCTACCCTTAGAATAACACAACTGGACAAAGTAGCAGAGCATTTGTCTCGCCATGTTATGGAGCATCATGAAGTAATGGGTAAGTTCAAGAGATTAATTCATAGAATCGACCACCTCCTTTGTGAAGTTTTTGCACACGAGGTTATGCATGTTAGGTATCTGTATAACATTTATTTTCTGCTATCCACTCTCGTTTACTTAAATATTTCAAGGCCGACGATTCTTTTTGCCTTGGTTTTTGGTATTATTATTTGCTTAATAAAAAAGTTAATTATTATTTGACCAACTTACAACCATGTTTATATCCTAATTATAACATAATAATGAGTTGATATATTTGGAAGAATGTGGTATCACTTCTGGTATAAATAATCAATAATATTAGTCTAAGTTCATTGAAAAATTAGAAAAATAGGGTGCGTGTAACTTCTCTGCAGCTGCCAGCTTGCCATTCTAGACCACTTGCTTTTTAAAGAAGCTTTAGAATAAGGAGCTGACACTTACTTTTGGCCAGTGAAGGGGATGAATTTGGTCAGGGAGTTGGAGAAAGACTTAAGAATTGCAAATGTCATCTGTATGGTGAGCATCGCAAGAATTTCAACATATTGATGTTACCTTTTTGCTCTGTCTTGATCTTACTGCATTATTTTCAATGATATTACAGAATGGAAGAAGGCACCTGACATCTTCTATGAATGAGGTTTCAAGGGATTTGATTGTGAATTCTTATTCAAAAAAGAAGCAAGCACTAGTGGTATTTCCCTCTCTTTTTAATCTTAAACTCACCATGGCTTTATTGTTTTTCTTTTTAGTTGTCTTGATGGATTGTTTTCCCTTTTGTGACTATCTTTTCTCTTTATGTGTTTTGAAGATCAATTTCTTGTCATTCATGAGTTGTTTTTGGGATTATAAAGTATGTTAATCTAGGATAGTGTGGAAAATGCATACTTACAGTCAGACTGTAATATAGCTTGTGGTGGTAACTTAATGAATTCATCCTTTCCCATTCATAGGACATGCTTCCAGTCTTGACTGAACTTCGACGTGCATTAGACATGCAGTCAACACTTGAATTCCTTGTAGAGGAAGGGAATTATTGGAAGGTGGGCTTCTATATCTGCTTTAACTTGTAGGTTTTAGTTAATTACTCACAATTTTAACCAAGTTTCTATTTTTTTTGAGTAATTCCTTGTTCTCGAATAAGCCTTCTTCTAAGATTTTTATTTTTACATGGTGATCACTACACAGGCATTTCAAGTCCTATCGGAGTATTTGCAACTCTTAGAGAGTTTCCCAGAGCTTTCTGCAATGCAAGAGATGAGCCGTGGTGTGGAGGTGAGTATTGAATAACCATTTTGAAAGATTAAGCATGATATGTTGGCACTGCTCTATTCTTAAGATGTTCCCTGCATGTATTGTACTTATGTTACTGTAATATTCATGATGAAAATGTTGGGTATATTCGTGTATTTTGTTGTTTTAGTTTAATACATCATATTATCAATGTAGGTTTGGCTGGGAAGAACTTTGCAGAAATTGGATGCTCTTTTATTGGATGTATGCCAGGAGTTTAAGGAATATGACTATCTGACAGTGAGTATCTGTTTATTTTTTATGGGAATGAGTTTACTTTCTAGTCATATCAAATGCAGGAAGTGTTGAGTATTCAGTGCCCAGAATTATGAGCATACATACTTTCATTTTTTCTCTGCTGTGGGAGGATGTCAAATTAAAAACTATTTCTTAACTTTCAACTTATAACTAGTTTCATAAATCTATATAAAATTGAACTAGTTCAATATAAAATTGGTTCCTGAACATCGATATCTTGGTGGGTGAAGTTTGGTGATGCCGTATCTTTTTGCCACAGTGAATTTCAAATAAATTGAGGGAGTGGAAAAGAATGATGAAGGTTGTGTAATTCAAAATATAAACCAATTTAGTGTATGATTTTGTTTGAATTGGGTTTGGCTTCAAATTGATATTTGCTATTTTCTATTGGATTATTGGAAATAAGTTAAAGTGTTCTAACACAAGAAGAGATGATACAGGTAATTGATGCGTATGCATTGATAGGGGATACCAGTGGTCTTGCTGAAAAGATACAAAGTTTCTTCATGCAAGAAGTCATATCAGAGACGCACTCGGTGCTAAAGACTATTGTTCATGAGGTATGCCAATATATTTTCTTCTTATTTTTAGTTTCACCGGATTTTGAAATTGTTTAGGAAGCAGAATAGTTAATTGCTAGAAAGCTCGGACATCATATTCTAGTTTAGCCCTATTTTGACCTTTTATTCTATGATAGCAATCCTTAACCCTACCTCAAAACAATGGTCACAAAAGCTTTCCTCTCCCTCCTCCCCCTTTTTTATTTGTTTCTGGGTCAGCATACATTTTACTCATATAGAGTAAGATCAATTTAATTGTATTTACCTACTACTACTTTTTTTTCTTTACACTTATATGTAAAATACTACAACCCTATAATTTCAACACTGTCATAATGGCACAATCCTAAACTTGCCCTGTCACTTTTGGCTGCCAATTTCTGTAAAATCTGGATATTTATTTTATTTCCATGATTATTTTTTTCCTTATGATAAGTCATATTTCTCATGTTTTCCCTCAGCACCTTTTTCTGGTGCAACATTGTCAGCGGGCTTTCCTGACATTGCAACCACCATCTTTTGCAAGACCTGTCATCTGGTATCTTTCTGTTGTCGTCAACCCTCGTGATGCACCTTCACGGACAATGTTTATGGCATTTTTCCACTGTTAGCATAGGATTGGGGGGAGTAATATGGAAGGTGTCTGGCCTCAGCTTCCATAGTAGCTGAAATCTAGCTTCAGCTTTTACCCTGGGGTAAATTTGGCCTTGGCTTGTCCCATATGCAGTCTATCCTTGGCCTCAGATTTTGTTTCGGATGTAGGCCAGCCTTTGTTGGCTTTTGCCTTGATGCAGTGCAGCCCTAGTTGGTTTTTGTTCTAGATTTAGCCTCTGGCCCCAATTACAGTCTCAGGTGTAGTTTGGCCTCGTGTCTCAGATCCCATATTATATATATATGATTTTTTCTTTTTCTGAAGGTTTTATTTGTAAAAAGTTAAAGCTTATAAATTAAACCTGAGGTGGTGCAGTGCTAGAATTTATGAAAATATGTCTTCATATCTTGATTGTATTGTTGAGTAATTTAGTGTCGTAGATTAATTCTTTGGGGGTGCTTGATTTGCTAAAGAATGCATAGAAAAGTAAGGGGCTATTGCACTCACCTCTTTTGAGTTATGCTTAAATGATATACACGTCTCCTATTTTTTTAACAAATACTCGATACTCTTATTTGTTGGAAATAGATGAGAGACTGTGTAGATGAGGGGAGGTCAATTTTTATTTTTAACTTATAACCAATTTGAGGGGATGCATGTGTTATTTAATCATATCTAAGGTGAAGCGAAGTGCAATTTCCCAAAAAACAGTTATAGGACAACCAAAACAAAATAGATGAAGTACATCACAAAGGTCTTAAAATTTGTTACTCTTAGAATTCATGGTTGGGCTTAACACAACCTCACGAAACCGGCTTGTGAGGTGAAGGTTGGTCCCCACTTATAAACATATGTTCAAACCATCTTTTGTCCGATGTAGGACTCTTTAAGACACCCCCTCACGCCCAACACTATTGGGCTTGGTGCGTGGATATTAATGGTGGGTATCCCGTTAGTAGGAACCTGATAGCAGGTGGCCCAATGGATATTTGGAGGAGGCTCTGATACCATCTTAGATTTTATATTGGGCCTAACTCATCCTTACAAAACCGGCTTTTGAGGTTAGGATTGCCCCTACTTACAAACACATGTTCAAGCCATCTTTTGTCTGATGTGGGACTAACATTTACTAAAATTAGGGGACTTTTGTACCTAGCCAACAAAGGTTGATCTAGTTTGTAAGGATGCGATGCGTGCCCCCACTATGATATAAATTGAGATTCCACTGGCAATATAAGAGTCTCGTTAGTAGACTGGGTAATATAAAATACAAAAATGTTCCTTAGACACCCAATTTTTCATACATTTGTGACACTTGGTTAATCACATGCAAAATTGTGGTTAATTCACTTGAGTATATGGTTAATTTAGATCACGTTAAAAATTGTGAAATTATGGTTCATCATGTAGTTGGATTGACCACAACTTTGACCATTAATTGAACTAACCATCTGTTCAACCGAATTAGCCACTTTTTTAATGCGATTAACCAGGTGTCACAGGTGTTGGAAAAAAAATGGTGTCTGAGTATCATTACTGTATAAAATATGTAAACTTTTTATATATAAATTAAATAAATTAGGTGGGAACTTTTTGCCCATGTGCAACATCATCTATAAGTAAAATACTACCCAACTGTTTTTTCTTGCTCTCATTGATTTATCTTCTTCGTGAATCCTCTTCTTTCCCTCAAAATTACCTGTCCTATGCGTCAGCCACCATACTGTAAATAAAACAAAAATTTGTATTGCACCTTAGCTGCTTGTAATGTGTTGCTTGTGCCCATTCCTCAGTGGGCATAACACATACCCTTTTAGGATTGGTTTCCATATTTTCTTGTATTTCCCTATTTGTTTCCTTGTTGGATTAGTATTAGGATGGAGTCTAGTACTAGCACGAATAAGGTTTAGTGCCTTGTCATTTGTAACATCATCAAAAACTGTCTCACATAAAGTATACCAATTTCAAATCATTTAATTTCTATTCTCTTCATGTGTTGCCAGCAATACCCGTGCTGGAATCATTAAAACACTGCTACAGCTTCCTTCCAGCCATGCATCTGCTTCTTTATAGATTAATATTATATTTTCCCTACGTGTTATGTGAATAAAATTGAGTCTGGAGGTGTAGTTCGTTGTATAGCATTAGTATTCTTTATAACTGCCATCTAGACAGTTTTAAGTAATAATAATGGTATCACCGTACCATTATCACTTTTCATTCCACATAAACATATGCATATATGGTTGTTGCTGAAGCTAAGTGTTTTTATCTTAGTTTACATATATTAGTTCAAGCTAGGATCGAAAGAACTTGATTCATCTGAATGAATAAGAGTAAAATAAATGATCACAATAATTGAGATTTGAGGCTCCAGAGGGCCAAACCAATGATACCGTTAATAGCAATGAATTCACATTATTAAATTTGCTCTGCTTGATTTCTCTTCCAATTTTGAACTAAAACGCAAAAGATTCTTTTAATTGGTATGCTGATTATTTTTTTGTAGGACGAGGAGGGACTTGCGCAAAATAGTAGGTACTTCTTTTCTGCCAGCATATTTACCATCCTTTCAATTACTTCTATCAGTATTTTATGTTTTTATTGGCTTCTTAGTCGTTATTTCATTTCCAGGCTCACTTACAGCGACCTATGCCTTCAGATACCTGATTCTAAGTTTAGGCAGTGCTTACTAAGAACATTGGCTGTTCTATTTGACCTTATGTGTTCATACCATGAAATTATGGATTTTCAGCTAGAGAGAAAGGTAAAGTTCTGGTTCCTGTCAAGTAAACATTTTCCCCTTTCATTATGCAATTTCCGTCACTGCTTTGTGCATTCAAATAATAACATCCACTTGTAGCCCTCCAAAAAATAAACACCTGGAGTCCTGGACTGATTTTAGGCAAATTTCGACCTTTTTTTCTTTGGTTCTTCGCAGTTGTTAAAGATGAAAATTGTTATTCGATTTCCACCCTAACATCTTAGCTCTAGTTTAATGAGCGTTTCAGATCCAGAAAATATCTCAATCGACATGTAAATTGGAAAAATCCTTGATTTGGTTTTGATGAACTGAATAAATCACTAGTCAGTGATAGAGTTCTTGTCACAAACGTTAAAATTTCAGTATGTATTCAGTTTTTAGACTGGGAAGAAATCCATTCATGATTACACAGTCTTCAGTTGTTTGTTATATGCTATTCAATTTCCTTCATTTGGTTGATTATATATATACTCAGGATTCAGCACCACAAACATCTGATAAGTGCAATGAAGACAGTTCTTGTAGTTTAGGCGAGGCTCGAGAAGTTGATTCAGTTACAACAGCCTGCAATAATTCTATGTCCAGTTCCGGGGATGTGATACATGATTCATCTTCAACAATCAGCGCACCGACCGAAACTACCGGTTCACCACTATGCAGTGATTTTCATGATCCAGTGAATGAGGCTAGAGAGGAGGAAAGTTCAGCATCAAGCATCGATTCCCCATGGTACCATCTTCGGAAAGAAGCTACAACATTTGTTTCTCAGACCCTTCAAAGAGGACGCAAGAATCTGTGGCATCTTACTGCAAGTCGTATCTCAGTGTTGCTTTCTTCTGCTGCAGCTTGTTCTGCTAGCATTCATCTATTCTTGAAAAATTATGAAGATCTGAGTGTATTCATTTTGACTGGTGAAGCCTTCTGTGGAATTGAAGTGGTTGAATTCAGGCAGAAGTTGAAGGTTGTTTGTGAAAACTATTTCATAGCATTTCATCGACAAAATGTGCATGTAAGTGTCATCAAGGCTTCTCATTCTTTATGCAGTTCCTTTTGAGCCATGTATGATGTATGTATAGTACAAATACAATGTGACAAGTTGCCTCCTGTGTCTGCATGGCTTCTCTAAGCTGACGATAGGGCTCCAGCTATCATTAACATTGTGATACTAATAAATTATATTAATGTATTGGTTTTCTGTTTTATAAAACTTTTTATTAACCTTCTGCTGTTCTTTTTGGGTGGATGTTGGGGGTATCTGGTACATGTGGTTCATAATTCATCTATTGAATTTTTCTTACAACCGAAGACGATCAAATTACATGTTGTTTTCTTCGTATTTTTGGATCCGGAAATGTTCAAAATAACATGTCAGCTATGTCCTTTATATTTTATGGTGCTGTTGATTTTCAGTATTCTTGGAGAATCAGGTCCATAATCCCGGAAGCTTCTGGGCTATTACTGTGTGGAATACTAAGAATTTTGATTTGATGAAACTATTACAAAATGTAGGAAGCAAAGGTTTCATCACTGTGAACAAATTAATTAATTGTACTCCCCCTGCACTCTAATCCCGGAAACTTCTGGGCTATTACTGTGTACCTGAATGATGTCCATAATCCATTATCTTTGTATAATTGGTTTGATTTTTCATGCCTTTTCTTTTTAGGCACTAAAAATGGTTTTGGAGAAGGAAACTTGGTTAAAATTACCTCCAGAGACTGTTCAAATTATCAGTTTTGCTGGACTTATTGGTGATGGAGCAGCGTTGATTTCTTTATCTGTCGGTAAATCAATGAATATCAATGAAATCCATTCCAATAATAAATCAGTGAACATGGTTCACACTAGTGCGAGGAAGAGTGGGTTCTCTCATTGGATTAAAAATGGAAATCCTTTTCTGCAAAAAATGTCAACCTCAAAAGAAGGTCATGGTATTCCCCAACCTAACGGGTCAAGTTATGGTGAATTTGATGGAGGCTCAGTCAACAACTATCATGATGATAGAGTCTCCCCTAGAAAGAATGACTCCAGTCAATTGAATGGTGCCAATTCTGTTTTAGAAGATGAAAATGAAGATCTTCTTGCTGACTTTATTGATGAAGACAGTCAACTTCCAAGTCGAAGTTCTAAACCCCATCATTCAAGATCTCACTCTTCACATGGTAATGATGAAGAGAGTACAACACAAACTGGATCGTCTCTATGTCTTTTAAGGTGAATTGCTATACATTTTGTGTCAAAAAAATCAATTACTGTTTACCATGTAATTTATTCTATCACTATTTTTAGGGATTTAATGAGATATTGTGTCTTAAAATGTAAGGTCTATGGACAAATATGCAAGGCTTATGCAGAAATTAGAAGTAGTAAATGTCGAGTTCTTTAAGGTAGGGTATTCTGCATTCAATTGCTTTGCCTACTTTACACCCTTCTTCTCTTTCCTTTCCTTATGTTATATTTTTTCCTCTACAATGTTTTTCCCTGATTCAGTATATTTTTGCAGGGAATATGCCAGTTGTTTGAAATTTTTTTCTATTTTATATATGAAACATTTGGTCAGCAGAATACTAATCCAAGTGGGAAAAGCTCGGTTAACTCCCTTAATTGTAAGTGGTATAGTTCATACTCAAAATTAGCGGCTAAAAACAATTTTAAATAGATTAGTAATTAGTTAATGAATTTAATCTAATTGTGACATGCAGATCGATTGAGGACAGCCTTGTCTAGAATAAACCAAGATTGCGAGGAGTGGCTTAAGCCCCACTCATCATCACCAACATCAAGTTCATCATTTGTACATCCAGAGTTGACACCTACAAATCCTCCAAATATGAATTTTGGTCACCCCTCGGGGTCTGCTTTTAGTCTTAAGGTATTCATATTTTTTTTTTTGGGCAAAAGTTTTGCACATGCTTTATGATGAAAAATGTTTTCTTGACTAAAATTGTGTTATCCTCTACTGTAAATTTCTTTCGTTATCTATTCTTAGAATTTGGGATAGGCCTAACTCAGCCCTACACCTTTTCAAGTCATATCCGATCCAATGTGGGAATCTCAGCACCTATCGTCGAATTGACATAGTTAATTGATGTTTTTTCTTTCATTATTGTTTTGGAAAATAAAATTCAGATGTTAGGTGACAATTTTTTTTCTTTTATAAACTTAGCCCAGATGTAATACTATTCTCAAATTTAGTTGAACAGATGTATATAATATCTGACTTTTCGCAGCAAACTTGCATCTTGTCCTATTAGCTTATGTGAAAAGGGGGCATCATCTTGGGTTAGAATGTGACTTTCAGTTTTCTGGAATGGAAAATGTTGAATTGTTAGTATTTTGTTGAGGGTTGGGATCTAACCCTCAACCTTCTTATCACTCCACTCCTAACTCCTTAACTCCCCCACTCCAGCCACCAAGTCAACCTTATTCTCTCTCTGTTTTTTTTTTTTTTTTTGAAGAAAACCTTATCCTCTCTTAGGAATATATGGAGTCATTTCTTGCTCCCAGCACGTAGGCTGACCCCCCTTCCTCTTCCCCATATTGTTTTTTTTGTTATTGGAGTTTGCAGCGCTTGTAAACTGATGTTTTCTTGATTTGTGTAGTTTAGGTTTTGAATCGAAGATGATGTTGTCTATTGTATGTAATTTTATTTTCATGTTTCAGGAAAGATGTGTGGCTGTTGACACTATATCTCTCGTTGCTCGAATACTAAATAGATCCAAAGCTCACCTCCAATCAATGCTCTTGCAAAGTAATTCAACTGTACTTGAGGATTTCTATGTTCATCTGGTATGTGGAATCTTAATATTAAAATTGCAGTGGTTAAGTTCTTGAGGAAATTGCTATCGACAAATTTTAAATGTTTTCTTTTTTGACTTTGGAACCAATGGAATTGATCGAGGAAGATTTGAAACATTATGGATAGGATAAAGTTGAAATGCTAGTGATATTTAGTGTGCATGTCTAAGCTATTAAGTATTTATCCTGGATCAGGATGGAGTGAGAACGCAGTGCTCTTCAAACTCCCCCTGCCCCTTCTAAAAAAAGTTTCACGAGTGATCCCCACATCCTTTGGATTTGAGAGTAATCCTTACTCATGTAAATCGGGCTGCACCCTACTAGAAAATGAATGCAACGTTGTAGAGGTCCATTTAACTGTTATGGTGAAGCTTATTACTATTTGATCCAGCCTTGTTGAGCATATTTTTACCTGTAATTAAGATGTCAGCTTCTAGCGGAAGATCATGTTTACCTTGTTGAGCATATATTACTATTGGATTACTTATTTCTAGTTCATTCATTTTTTTAGCATTTACGGTGAAAGCAAAGTATGGATAACAATGATTTTTAATATATAAGGATATCTTTAGGTGGATGCTGTACCAGATCTTTCAGAGCATGTCCATCACACAACAGTAAGACTCCTGCTGCACATTAATGGGTAAGACAAATGCACACCTTCCTAGGAGTGTATATTGTTGCTTTGGAAGTATTTCTTGTACCAAGTTTTGTATTTTAGAATTGACATCCACCATTTGGGTCCTTTTTTATTTCCCAAAACTACTTAAGGGCATTATGACATCCACCATTTGGGTCCTTTTTTATTTCCCAAAACTACTTAAGGGCATTATTATAGTCAAATGAGCGTAATTTGAGAAATAGCTTTTATTATCTGGTTTGAACTATGAAAGTTATTTGTTAGGTGTACAAAATATTATCTTTTCCAAATATATTGATATATATTATTTTTTGATTATGTGAATATTGTATTGATATTAATGATTCATTTTGGTTTTAGGTTTCTTTTAATTTAAAGGGGAAAGTTGTTCAAAATATTTTTTCTGTAAAAATCTATTTTGTTATATTTTAGAGGATGCAAAATTATGTTGTCAAATACAATGAAAGGATTGCGTCCTGTGCTGTGTCATATGCTGTTTGTGATGATCTGAAATTAGGGTGTTGTTCTTGATGCTCGAGTTTGTTAGTGAGAGCTCCTTAGTTTAAACTGTGGTCACTTTACCAACACTATTGATACCGGGTTTCAAGTTGTAGAAACACCATTTTTTTTAAGGAAAGTTGTAGAAACACCATTGTCAATCTACTTTTTTATTTTAGTATTTTCTATTTTTATTGCAAGGTCAAAAGTAGCAAACTTGTTTAAACTAAAAGTTTTGGTTTTCTAATTTTTAGTTAACTTCTTACAGGTATGTTGATCGTGTTGCCAATTGTAAATGGGAAGTAAAAGAACTTGGAATGGAGCATAATGGGTTTGTATTTTTTTTATCATCTTCATATTTAAATGCCAAGTCATTCTTTTTCCTTTTTATATTACTTAATTGGTAGCTTTCTCATTTTATATCTAAGACAAACAACATATTGCATCATGCAACTAGTAAAAAGTAAAAACTGTCATTCTTTGAGTTTGAACATGCCAAGGTGTTTGTGATATATGTGATGAAATTTAAGAGAATAACGATTTCCACACTCCTAGTGAATAGGTAATTTGGGGCTTACAAACATTAGTGCCAGATGATTTTAATGGCAATACTTGTATTGTTATTACAGTCTGTGATGTGTCTTTGGGCCAGATAGTATAACTTCAAAATTTGTTCTGATGGAATGGAATATAACAGTTTTTTTTTCACTGAATGGAATGTGTTACGAAAGAAGAAATATCATAAAATATCATTTTCGGAGTATCTTAGTTTATTTCCGAGGATCATTTTAAAATTTTAGAGCACCTTTGCTTATCTCTTTGGAATAGTTTTTATATAATTTTTTTATTATTATTATTATTACTACTACTACTACTATTATTGTTGTTGTTGTTGTTGTTGTTATTGTTTTTGTTTGTTCCCTAATTTTCCTATTTATTTAGTCTATTTGGTCTATGTTTTCTTGTAAATAAGATTAAAGTTTAGTCTTTTGTATGAAGTTACTATCAAGTTTATTATATCATATTTCACCATAATTATATCTCATTCTTTTCCTTTTATTGCTTATTTTTAACTTCACAAATGTGACGAGTTATCATTCCATTGTTTGGATATTTTATTTTAGTGATGGGATTGAGAAATTGATCCATTCTTTCCCATTTCCTCCAATTTGGACTGGAAATAAAAGTGGTGTATTGGATGGAATAGGAAAGAATGCAATCCTTCATTTTCATTTCGACGCCATCCTATTTTAATTAATATTGGATGGAATGAGAAAGAATGCATTCCATTAATTTCATTTCAACTCCATGCTATTTTAATTAATTCGATCGATAGAACTTATTATGTTTCTATTCCATCCCTTTCTATCTTTCTTCTTTTTCACATAAATTTTATCTTGGAAGTAAGCTGCATTGTTTCTGCTGTGCTGACTTAAATCGTATGGATAGGTATGTTGATTTGCTGCTGGGGGAGTTTAAGCACTTTAAAACACGACTTGCTCATGGAGGAATTCGTAAGGAGGTATTGCTGTTATTCATTATTATGAAACAATACTCATCAAGTGCATACGCAACAACTTATTAAAAAGAATACAAATTTAAGTTTGAAAGTTAGTCTTTTAAATTGCGTAGAGGAATGCCTCAAAATTTTTTTTAGAGGAAAAGCACAGAAAAATAATTCTTCGCATCTAAACATGACATTTGATTTGCAAATTCTGCTATTGTATATGTAGACTCAAGACACATTGTTGGACTACGGGCTTGACATTGTTGCGGAAACTCTTGTGGAAGGACTTTCACGGGTGAAGAGATGTAACGATGAAGGACGGGCTCTAATGTCATTGGATCTGCAGGTTATTTCTTAGCTACAATAAAATAAAAAATCAGTGCACAATAGTTTTTGGTTTTGAAATTAATGCGGTAGATTATTACTACATTAATAATTGTAACAACCTAATTTAATCTTAATCTTTTGTAATTTAAATAGTTCATTTCTTAAAAAAAAGTTAAGATTTCAACTGTATTTTATTTTCAGATCTTAATATGAATTTGTTTAGTATGAGTTTTGTATTGTTCCTGTTCCACATACTTCTGTTCTTTTGTTTCTTTTTCCTCTTCTTTTTCTGTTCTTTCTCTTTTTAATCAACAGATCTCGTTGCATATGATGCTGAGTTGTAGATGTTGATCAATAAATTGAAATTTCATATGCTCCTCCTCCAGTAATTCTTGTTTTCCTCCCTTGGTTGTTGATTTCTATCTTTCCACCTTTTAGGTTTTGATAAATGGGCTAAAGCATTTTGCTTCATTGAATGTGAAGTCCAAGCTACAAATGGTTGAAGCTTTCATTAAGGTAAGGAACTATGGACATGGGAACACATTCCTACTACACTGTTTGCAAATACCGATGAGTTTTGGTTCATAGTAGAAATACTTTGGGTGTTGCTGCCTGACCAGTTCTATAAATTGGTGGTCTTGTATGTTTGAAAGTTCCATTATGTTGAATGCAATAAGCATATTTTTTTATATCACTTATGAACCTCTTTCCCTTCGACTTTTAAACCAGGCTTACTACCTTCCGGAGACAGAATATGTGCACTGGGCACGTGGGCACCCGGTAAGAATAGCTCCTTCTCTGCAGCATCATTAAATTGTCTGATAACTGATTTCATAGGTGCGTCACTATGCTGTCTGATTGCTTAGGTCTTAACCAAACATCCCACCATCCTTTGCAGGAATACAGTAAAAGCCAGGTTGTAGGATTGGTCAACCTTGTTGCCTCTATGAAAGGTTGGAAGAGGAAAACCAGGTTGGAAGTACTGGAAAAGATTGAGTGAGTAAGTAGGTTTCTTTTGTTGTGTATTTAGGCATATAGAATCTTCTGCTCCTTTTCTTCGTCCTCTTTCATTTTTGGCAGAGCTTCGTGTAAAGGTAGTGTATATTGCATGGTTATTGATCCCGATTATTTAACATTTTACAAATCCGTGCTTCCGGTGTCTTGTAGATAGTCCTTTGAAAATAAGTTGTAATTGTACAATAATTTCCTTTTTTATGTTTTACATAACCTCAAGTAACTCTGATCAAACCCGTCTACTCTTTGTATCTAGATCGTCCCTGCCCATCTATTATTATTCATTTAGAATAAAAATGCAACACAATCTGCACGGTTCTCTACGTCAAACATTTGTGTCGTAATGGATTTTATGATTCTATGTATTGGCATTAGTATTGCAATGCAACCTTCCCATTATAGGTAGATAGTGTAGTACGCATACTTGCAGTGTTGCCCCATCTATTTCATTTCCCTCAATTTTTAACTCGCTATCTTTAGCAAACATTGGCACGGAGAGAATGGGAGAGCATGTGAATGTTCAACTTTCTTGAGTGTTTATGTGGGATTCAGTGCTTTCCATTTTATGTCAATCGATCAATGAGAACAGAGAGAATGGGGAGAGCCTAAGAAAGGAAAGCGGTATGGAGAAGCAATGGAAGACAATAATATAATAATATACTTGTTCAAAAAAAATAATATAATAATACACACACACAAGAGAGATCAAATTAATGTTTAACATGTATTCTGTTGTAGTGTTCAATAACTTCAAAATTGTATGCTAATATAAAACTATTTGATGTCATTAGATTAAGGTAAATTTTACATATATGCATAGTATAATTCAATTAATAAAATGTTAAGCAATACAATTAAATACATACTTATTTAAAAAAGAATATTAATACTAATGTAATTGATGAAGACCAAAATTACTAATGTAGTTTGATTCCTTTGAAAATTTGTTTGATGGAGAGTATGTTCATTAGTTGATTCTCTTTGACAAGGGTATGTTTGGTCATGGTGAGTATTTTAAAATTGTGGTGATTTGCTGTAATTTTGTCAAACACTTTGTGATATCAAACATGGACTAAGTGTTTGCTAAGTCCATGTATCGTGATTTTGTTGAAGCTTTAAATCGTAGATTTTGTCACATACTAAGAATTCAAAGACTGTTATGCTTTTTCATCGCTACGATCTTAAGGGTGTTGAGGAAGGAACATTGTGTATGTGGGTCTAAGATATCTATCAAGGAGACACAAAAATGTATTTTCCAGTCCACTGAATGTCTATTAAGGAGACACCAAAATGTATCTTCCAGTCCACTGAATGTTTTGTCAAGCTAATAAAATATACAAAGAATGATATTAGGGTCCACAAATGATTCTAACAACTAACATTAGTAATTTTACTCAAATAAAAAACTAACATTAATAATAAGATAAGATGTAAATTAACATAAATGGACCACGTGTTTCCTCGCAATTATTATAACTGCACTTGTTATTTTTCCCTTTGAAAATAACATCATCTCCAGATCCAGGCATTATGGCACATGATGATAATTGGAAGTTAAATATTTTAATTAGAATCTCTTGCCTCTCCAATAACAAAACTAAGAATGTCCTCAATATATTAATTAAATTCGCTTATATATTCGCAGTTCTGCCGACAGAGTAACTTTTAAAGATAAAGACATCTCTCCAAATAGATTCTCAATTTATCATTTTAGAAATCTTTATACACACTTCCAGTTCACTAAACCAATTCCATTGTATTAATTAATTCAGATAAATTTGGGCTAAATAAAAGCCTATGGCATAGCAATTCTAGTCCCATGCCATTGCCACTAAAGCTAATCACGGGAAATTATAGGCTTTTGGCAATGTGATTGATGATATTCTTTGATGTTGAGGTTTTCTTCTTTTGGAGGGGTTGGGTATATGTCACTTATCAACATTTTCTATTAAGCTCCAAAATTTCGGAATGTCATATACCTTAATGACAATTTCTTGTTGCAGGTCATTATGATTTGTGGCTGGAAAAATTTAATCGTTAGGAGCATTTACAATAGAGCTCCTATTTCAAGTGTTTAAGTGAGTCCTTAAAAAGTGAAAAGAGAGATTGTGCTACTAAAACAAGCATTCTCTTTACGCAAACTTTTCACTCTGCATGTGCCAATTTAGCTTAAATAAGTGAAATACAAATACCACCACCAACCATCATTTTTGAGGAAAATCTTTATCAAGGGCCAAAAGGCATTATTACGTGGGATAGTCATCATTATGTCACCAACAATCCACCTCTGAAAAAGTATATCTACTCATGAATGTCATTGGATCTAACTACTTATTTCAACCATAAAAAACAATACACTTGTTAATATTTATTTTACGAGGAATGCTTAAAAAAAAGCATAAGACACTTGTTAAAAACTTTAAAGTAAAAGTTTTAACCAAATGCTAACTTATGTCCCTAAGGTATAAGTTAATGTGTCAACTATGAAAATATTTTGTGTGGAATTCATGTAATGAAAATTTTTAACTTTTAATTATTAAATGTATAAAATTTAAGAAAATATTTTTACTTTTTGGTTGCTTATCATGCACTCTTATCACAAAAGTTAGCATGACCGAAATTTTATTTTGAAAATCGTATATTCATATCATTGAAACTTTAAAAAACAAATTTTTTTTTATAAAAATATATTTCCTTTTTTTAATCTTGAAGGACACTTATTATTAGTTAACATGACCCAATAACTTATTTTATTGACTATTATTCAGAAAACAGAGAGCAGGAAAAATAAACAATAAATAACACCCTGTAATTCTTTTCCTGATCCTTTTGCAGTGTTTGCTTTTTGACTCTTTCTTACTTGATCAACAATGAATTCTCTTTCATAGACACAAATTCAATTTATTCTACTAGAATTTTTCCTTTTCTATGCATAATTTCAGTAGTTCATGTAGCTGGTGATTGTATAATTGAAGCTATCATTTGTAATGAAACACAAGGTTGATCATTGGGTACCTACAGCAGCAAGAAAACAAATCATAAATAAATGTACTTATGAGACAAACAAAATGAAACATAGTCAGAAGAAAGATACATTATCTTGTTACAACAAAAGAAATCATAAATTATTGTACTGCTCAGAAGTTAGCATTTTTTCTTCTTACGGAAGAGACAGTAACTAGGAACCTAACCATAATGTTTCCCCACAAGGTAAACACACGGTCACTGGTCAGCATCTCATTTAAATCTCAATGGTGGTACATACTCATCATAAATGCATCTACTTTACTTTGACACTTTCTTTATCCCATTTTTCTTGCATTATTTTCAGTACCTTCTGATTTTTATATCTAAATAATTGAAAAAAAAAGCTTTTACACTATGTTACACGAACAATTCTGATTGAAAGCGTGTTCGACACGACACCGATATTTGTGATTACATTAAATTATGTTATTATTTTAAAATTTATCTCTGTCGTTGTGTTAGTGTCGTGTCTTATGTTTGTGTCCGTACTTTTTTGCTTTTACATTTTCTTTTGTGATACTTTAAGGCAAGGATTACACTTGGGTGACATTGAATTTTGATGATATTGTTTGTTTTCACTAATAGAAAATAATTTAGTTTGCCAAATTTTGATAATCTAACTCATTCTCTTAAATTAAACCCGACCTTTGTTGCTCACATAGAAATAGGATTAGGAAATTTATTGTTTGTTAGCAACAGATGAATGAGCTGTTAAAAGTGTGAAATCCTAAGATGATCCTCATAAGCGCAAATGAAGGTACATCCCCCCTAAAGATCTTCCACATTTCCAAATTTATTAATATAACTAGAGTAAAATTTAAACAAGTAAAAGAAATATAAAGAACAATACCTTAAAAATTAAAATTCAAATAACTACCGTGAAAAAAGAAGATAAGAATTACCAATATTTTTAGATGCTAAAAACAAAAACTAAATCCAAGTCACATGAACCTATACTATATATAGTACTTCTTTATTTAAATCTATATATTTATAGATGATATGGAATAGACAAGTCAATTTTGTTAGATTAGATGTTACAATGTTAGTACTATTGATGCAATGAATGAAAATATATGCATAGTTGTTTTTGTGATGATTGGTGTGGACTTACAAAATGACCAGCTCCAAGAATCCAATAGAATTGTAGGTTTTTGTATGACTTGAAAAATCCTTTCGTCGATTTGTTAGTTCCACAGTAGAGGGGTGTTCTGTCTTTCCCTAGGAATCTTTTTAGCCCTTCCCACCTATGGAATAAATAAAGAAGATTGAGAACATAATATGAAAGTTTGACAAATGTTGTCTTGTCTATCCGGATCGAAGATCAAACTGGTGTATCGAATCATAGTTTAAGTAGTTCAATTAGTTTAATTACGGTTTAGTTGGGTGATTCATAAATAATTATTATAAACATCAATTGAACTGATCGAAAGATATATTAGTTTCTGGTTGAACCGACTGGTCTGATTCGATTTTTAAAACATTGACTTTGAGGTTAACTATAAGCAATGAAGTAAAAAGAGGGGTGGAGAAAAAAAAAATGCATACTTGAGTTTCCTAACCCAAGCTTCAGTCCCTTTAGTAGCACATATCAGATCAACCTATAATAATCAAACACACTTTTATGTTATTTTTTATATTAAAAAACACCTCAAATAAAAAGAATCATATGATTAAACGTAAAGAAAAATAAGATTGTGACATCAGTCAAACAAGAAAAATTAATTACTTTAAGACCAAGTCAACATGTCCAATAGTATCTTATTCATTTTCCTCTTATTATCATCGAAACCAACCGTAGTAGAAAATGACTCTTACTTGTCCATTGTACACAGTAACATTGACTCCCTTAGCCAGTAGTTGATCAACCTGTAAATGTTAAAACAAAATGTCATCAAATAATCCAAACTTACAATTGAAATAAGGTCAGACTAACAATTGTCCCTGGTTAGCAAACTAAAATTGAAAATAAACAACACTATTACATTTTTGGCGGATTGACCTCACAAATTCCAATAAAATATTACTATAATTGATTCTTTAACCGGTGCCCCAAAACACTAATTAGCATTTTCTTTGTAAAACCATAGTTTGAAAAAAATCTTCTTACCTCATCAATTCTTGGCTTCATAAAATCACCTTCAAGATAAGTGAAAACATCATTGGACTGCCCTCCCCATCTATAATCAAATACACAGCAGTTAAGCAATCATTTCATGGATATTTTGCAATGAAATTGTGAACAAAACTTTTCAATTTTCATTCATGGTTAAAGAATTATTAGACTTACGTGACATTCTCAGGGATGATTTTTAACTTCTTCTTTATAACACCATTTAGTAAAGTGCCAAGTTCATCATCCCCACCAGGAGAAGAAGACCTTGTCCTTAAGGAATTAAGATACTTGGAGTACCTCTTCCTTGACCTTTCTTTTAATAATCCCACTGCCATTGCTGATATGTCTGCACCACTTCCCGCATCGACCAAGAAATTGTAAAAATCCTATTTCAACAAAAAATTTAAGACTTTTTACTTGGGAGCAATGAAACACAGACACATATACCAGACACGACAATGATACTTAAACACCATTAATAATTTGAGAAAATTCAAGTCATTGAATGTAATCATATTTCTGTGTTGTGTTGTGTTGTATCGGACACCAGATACCTCTGATCTAAAGTGTTGGTGCGGAGCAATAGCATAGACTTAAATAAAAGAGAACTCATTTATGGGATAAATCGAAGTTGAATGAAAATTACCACATTGTTGCTGCTTATTGAAATCTCATTCTCAAGTTCACTCCATGAGTCAGTTGCATCATTAAATTTACCATCTTCAAGTTGCTTCTTGATCCTCTGAGCAATACTGATCTCCAAAATGGGTTTGTTAGATAAGAGAGAAAATGAACATTCCATAGATTATATATTAATACTTTTTTGCTCTAAATTTTCTAATTGAGAAGATGGGAAACATATTTACCTGTTTGATTTTTCCAATCCATTATCATCAAGTCTCGAGACGTCTTTGAGGAGAGGACCCCATGACAACTGAAAATTCAGATCAAGTATGAAATATGTAAAAATTCAAAAAGTTTTAAATTGCCGTCACACAAACGGCATTGCAACTACAATTACGGACACATTTGTCTGCATTTTACTGCAATATAAAGGTTCGCAACGTAACCACAAATGCAATTTAAAACAACTGTTCCAAAAAATAAACTTATTGGTATAACAATTCTATTACTTACCACAAAATCTTCTGGTGAGATCCAACTGTCTCCTAATGCCACACCTACATAAGAAAAAGTTTCCCAAATCCCATTCATTAGTCAGAACTGCTTTCAATAACCATAAATTGAAATAAGATTAAGACTAATCTGAGATCTGAAACTGAAGATGGTGCATTTGATGAGAAGATTCTCACCTCCAAGTGTAAGTTTCAATTTCTTGTCTTCAATAGCTTTAAAAGCAGATAATCCAAGAGTGACAGCAAATTTGCCACCATAAGATTCTGCCACAATGTACAAAGGACTCTTTTGAAGGTTTTCATCTCTATTAAATAATTTAATCAACAATGTTGTCAAATCTGTGGCTGCTTCATCATCTGTTTTCACAAAAAGTTTCTCATCCTCTACAAAACTGTAACCTGTTCCAACTGGATTGTCCTGTGTTATCATATGACATCAAAATCATTGAGTGATGACAACCATAGTCAAAAAGAAGAATTTAATTTTGATGCACCGTCACCATAAAAAGTTTACTCTTTAAATTAATCACAATAAATCATGTGTGCCTCTAAAAATAAATCTGACAATGTAAATTTTTTTTACATGTGACTTTAGAAATAACTATGATTAAAATCAAATATTTTTTAATGATCTGACGATTAAAATTGATTAAAATTGATTAACGAAATAAAAAATCTTTACACTCACAACTTATATGAATTAAATCCAAAGAAACAAAAAGTCTAAAAGTAAATGCTACAGCAAAAAAAAGCACTTTTCTTGATGATGGATGAGCTGTGACAAGACTAATTACCACAAACAAGAGATCTCCTTTTAACAACCATGTTGAATTCCTTGGCTTCAAGCTTGTATCCAAAGGTCCAACCTCTTCAAAATTTCCAATCCCAACACCTGAAGCACCCTATCCAATGATATGAAAATCTCATTCATTATAAATAAACACAAAAAATGGATAGTTGTTTTTTTGTTCAGAATTATCAAGATTTAATCAATAAAGCCCCGACACTCTTCAGATTAGATGTGTCCAGGTGTCGGATACACATCCGTGTCGGACACTGACACACATGATTACTATCGATGTCAACGTGTGTCGGTACTTCAAAGAATTTATTAATTTCAATGAACCAATCAAGTAGTACTTACAGGGCCACCCTGCAACCACAGAATTATTGGCCATGGCTTTGAAGAATCTTCCACTCTGTATGGACTTTTATAATGCCACCAAAACATGTGTGCTTCTGCAATAACAATAACAACAATAATAATTATATTAATATCATATAACATAACAAAAAATAAAAATGAAATTCCACTATTCTTTGTTCATGAACACAAAAGACTTACTGGGTCTGACTTGAACATAACCCCATTCTTCTGATCCATCTTGGTTTTTGAAAGCTGTAACGTTTTGTAGAAGAAAAAATGATGAAAGGAAGAGAAGAACGATGGGAAAATGAAGAAGTTTTTCCATTTTTTGAAGGAAAAAAGAGAGAATAGTGAATTATGAGTGAAGAGAAGCAAAAGAATGAAAAGGGTATTGGTTTATATATAGTAGAGAAGTGAGTGAAATATGAGAAGAGTGTGTTTTGTCAGTGTATGAAACTGAAAATTGACGCAAAGATACGGATAGAAAGATTGATATATACGCTGCCAAGGACAGAGGATATGAATGAAGACAGAGTAAAAGCAGTGAATTTAAGTTAGTGTGCGTGTGTGTAGGTTATTTAGTTTGCTTGTAGATAGCTAAGAAGTTATAACCATGCGTGTCAACTGTTTTAGACTACGAGACACAGACACGGACACAGGACACCGACATTCACACGCTGACACCGATAAAAATATGATAAAGTGACATAATTCAATGTGATTATATGTGTTGGTATTGTATTGATATCGGATATAATCTGTATTTGACATCGAGACACGTCTAATATGAGACTGTATTTCATTGGTTTTAAATGACATGGTAAATGATCTAATGGTGGAAAACAATAAACATCTATAAAATTGCAAACTTCATTTAAAATATGCATATCATTGTATTTTAGATCAAATATATTTGATGAGATTAAAACTTCAAATATTAAAATAAAGGGACCATGTATACGATTCAGCCTATAAATTAGAATATTTAAAAGTGTGTATCTTTTGTTAATTATTATTTCGATCCATACATGTTTTCAATTAATTAGTTCTGTTCTAAAATATGTTTGTTATTTTTTTTTTAATGACAAAATATATTATATATAAATAAGGGATTAGATCCTAAGTATTACACCAAAAAGAAAATAAAAATACACCAAAACACCCATAGAAAAATCAACAACAATCAATTTTCCAACACCATCAACAGAGATCTAAAAAGCAGCCGACGACGATAAGTTGCTTCAAACGATCAAATTCGCCCGCCGCTCAACATCCGATAAGTCGGAGGAGACATCAAAAAGCCTAAAAGAACATGCGTCAAAGAAACTAGCTCCCGATCTCGAATCAAAAGCGATCGGCCCACCAGCCTCCCGACACAAATCAAAAGGCATCCCTCAACTCACGACCCACCTGAGTAGACACCTAAACCTGTCCAAACTTAGCCCACCAATAAGGTGATTTGGTGGAGATATATATACAAATTTAAGTGTAAGAATATCATGAACTCAACTCTTCTTTCAAACAAAAATAACAATTAACAACTAACGCGAGCTATTTATTTAAATTTTCAAAAAGAAGAGTTATTTAAAAAAAAATTAATCCATAAAAATACTAGACTTGGGGAGATATTTACAATTTTGATAAACCTAAGAACTATAATGATAATATTTCAAATATTGAGATCAAACTGACTTTATCACTTGCATTTTAGATGTGTTTTAGGGTGGGAGAGTTTGATTGGTCTTCCACCGTAGAAAAGTGAGCTTGCGGCTAGATATGGTTGCACTATATTGTGCCCTCAAATCTTCTTTCTCCCTTTGAATTAATTTATGTGTCAACCATTGTGTGCCACCATCAATTACCAACCGACGAGCACCGCATGCCACTGTCAATTACCAACCATTGTTTGTCGCATACAACCACTACTTCTCGTTTGGCAATAGCCATGTGCCACCACCAATGAGCAACTGATGACTGTTGCGAACCACCACCAATTACCGACGACAAACAATGACAAAAAGTTATGATATTTTCTTCTTTTTCTACTTCCTAGCCAATCATCGTCGTCTTCCTCTTTGAAAACATCTTGCTCCAAAACAATTCGTCTTGATGGACTTCATTGTCGAGAACCTTTAGCAAGGTTTTCCTTTTGTCGTTCGAGATGCACTATCTAAGAGTAGAATTGTCGATATCTAATCTTCACATGAATTTTTCTCCCCCATTTTCCGAACTCACACTCTGCTTCTGTTTAGTGTTTGCCCTGTAAATATTCTCAAACTCCACTCTTAAGAAGAGATGATTGCGTATGTATTCATTGTTGATTAGGAAAAATTAAAGAGAATGATGAAATTTTGGAAGAGAGAATAAAAATCAATATGCCGCAATGCCAGTGGATAATGACGACGCAATCTATAAGGAGTACGGATGACAAAAAAATCACCACGTGTGGATATCCGTGGATAAAATCCGCCACGGACACGGAGCAGATACCTTAATGGATATCCATGAATAAAATAAACAGATATTTTAACTACCCACCAATTAATGGATACAGATGCAGATTTAATGGTATTCGCACTTGCAGATATCCATACTCGCTACTAAACCGAGTAAATTACATAAATAACCTTAATACCTTTCAACTTCCTTTGAAAAAAACCTCGGTAATATGAGTGTTATTAGTTATAACACAACTGTTCAAATCTGTATTACGATCCTTTAAAAGGAAGTGAAAGTGGTCGGGATTGTTGAAGCAGGAAGCTTTGTTTTTATTGAATATGATGTGCTTCATTTATGCTTTTGTTAAATCAAAGAACTTTATTTATGTTTTTGTTGAGTCAATGATCTTTGTTGTAATTGTAATGTATGAATATTATGTTTTGCTAAAAAGAAAAGAAAAGAAAAGAAAATGCATGTGATGAACTTATGTTTTTAAATTTTAGCTAAAAAAACGAACAACTTTTTATTTATTTATTAATCTTATCCGTTGAGATTTGTATAAACCCGCAGATACCTTAAAATCTGTGGATTATCCGCTAAACGGATATCCGCGTGGATATGGATATGATACATATTTCATATTTATCCAACGGAGCGGACACGGATATCATACTATCCGCATTATGGATATTCATTTACATCCATAAAAAAGAGTGTCATTGTACGTGAAATATGATATATAATAATAATCACAGAGCTTCATCATCTAAAGACTAAAAAATAACATTTTATTCGTTCGGGTTTGAAGACCGACTAAGCTCTCCCATTTTAGAATACACCTACTCCCTCTGTCCCATAATAACTGAGACATTTGTAAAAAATAATTGAATCATTTCACTTTTCAATACAATATTAATTACTTTTTTCCTTTTATAACTCTAATTAATACTATTTCATCACTCTCAATTCAATATATTTCATTTTGCATTTATGATAGTAGAAAATACACAAATATTTAACAAGAGCATTTAAAATCATTTTTCTCTCTCCTTCATTTATACATTTTTCTTAATATGTATAAAATTAATGAGCAAATGACTCATTTAATCCGAGATATGGGAGTAATTTTTACAGTTATCTCAAAAGAAACCTAAGTTTTGGCTTTTGTTGCAAAGGATCCCTTTTAGAGAGGATCGTGCCATGATAATTTGATAAAGCAACCGACCAAACAAAAGGCATTTCAGTAGTTTCTTATTTTGAGGAGAAGCATTCATTAGTTATGACGTATGTATGGAAAATTCATTCATACACAATCTCACACATGATATCAAAACTAACATATAAAAGAAAGAGTAACCTTATTTGAACAATTATTTAGTTGATAACTTAGGTATTTGTCCGAAAACCAAAATAATAGAGAAATAAAGTCAAAAATAATGTAAATATGAAAGAGAAAATTGTCACAAAAGTTATCATAGATGTTCAAATATCATTTCTCAAGGTACGATTGTATACACTTTAAGAGAAAATAGACTATAATGATGAGATAAATATGATAAATATAATGAGCGAGATAACTTCACGTGGAATCAATTCTTCAAGCAAAATTAATTTCACTTTAAAACATGTAAACATGTCAATATCAATTCTACTCATCTCCTTCCAAAAAAAAAATTCTACTCATCTAGAATCAATTTTGACGTTTCTAAATTTGTATGCAATTGATGTTTTTTAATAAATGTCTGCAATTTTTTTTTGACTAAATTTATATGCAATTGATGTTTTTTAATAAATATGTCTGCAATTTTTTCTTTTTTTATGAAAAATAAGTATGCAAATATTCTTTTTGAATGAATATGTATGAATTTTATTTTTTTACAAAATGTATACAATTATTAAACAAACAAAAGCATACATTATGTTTCTTAAAAAAAATGTATACATTATGTATTTCTACCCAATTACAATCGTCTCACGTATGATTTTTTAAGCATTATGATCAAAGTTCGTCAAAAAAGAAGTATTATCATTCAAGTAAAATAACTTTAATGATTTGACTATTTTTTTGTAGTGATATTTGAACATCCATTTGAGACAACTCTTGTGACAATTTATTTTCTCTCTCTTTTCATTGGTCAAAATCAATGGAGGGAGAAAAAAGAAGAGAGAGAATAAGAGTATAATGTGAATATGAGAGAGAAAGTTGTCAAAAGGTTGTCACAAATTAGTTGTATAAATATCATTTCTCTTTTTTTTAGCTCTTTAATGATTTGACTATTAAAAATTACTGGTTGATATCTAGGGTGTTTTTAGGTGGTTTGAGTCCCTCTTGAAGAAAAAATCACACGATTTAAAGACCCGTAAACTTTTTGAAATTTATACTTTTTGAGGAATTGGACACCCAATACTTAAATGAGTTTAATGGTGGTGGGTTGACAGTCCAAAACAATTTTGCACATGCGATCAATCAAAACATATTAAATTGTCACATCAATTAAAAGCAGAGCAATAATTTAATGGACGTGCAATTTAAAATGTTTTGATTGATTTGTGTGCAAATTGTTTTCGACTGTCAATCCATCGCAATTAAACTCATACTTAAAATGGATTATTAACAAAAACGAGATTACCGTAATATTCCAAAACTAATAAAAAATAAATGAGTTTTAAAATTTATACTTTTTTGAGGAATTGGACACGCAATACTTGACATGGTAAAAGTATTTACATGGTGAATTGAATCCATTTCTATTTACACTTTGCACTCAAAGAGTGGTAAACAAAACTTAAAGTTCAAGAAACTTCTCACACTTAAGAAATTCTAAGATATAAAGTTTGCAATCTTTTTAAGTGTTTGCATGCTTTTGAATTTGACAGAAATCTCTTAATTTCTTCAAACTGTTCAGGTCCTTATATATGAGAGAAACGAGAGAGTCGTTGTTTGAAGAGGGCCAACACATCAAATTCGTTCTTGAGAAGCTTTGAATCAATTATGAAAATGTTGCCTCTAATGGATAATGTTGTTGAATAGTACTAGAGAAATCCTTTGCTTCTTATAGAAAGATGTGTTACATTCTCTTTGCCATTGAATTTGTTTGTTTGTTTCTGCACGTGGTCAGAAGAAGACAACCAATACTACCAGAACTTTGAAAACAACGTTCCATCATAAGAAGACAAAACTAGTCAAAGTCATCTAGACTATTGATGTGTCCTTCAGAACATGCTTCCTCCAAAGCTTGTTCTCATCACAGTCTTCGAGGCTTGATGCATCTTCTAATCAAAGCTTTAACTTTTTATTGACCTTTTCTCATATCATCTTTTAAGTCTTCAAAAGTTTCCAATGCTTCTCTAGAGCACCAAAATGCTTTCCTTTGTGCTCAAAGCTTAGAGTATCATAACAAAAACTTAACTTTCAAGTCAAAATATAATTATATGGTCTTGCGCACTTGAATACAGATTAGAGTATCTAATTGTTCTTTCATACATTGTTATCATCATACCCTTATAGACATTGTTCTAATACCCACTTTGGTTTAACAAATCTTTCTCAAGTCCACCAAGATTCACATAGGTTGTGGAAGTACCATAAAGTTGCCAAATGCATGTGGAACTTGAAAATCCAGCATTTTTTGCAATGTTCCATAATTGAAACGCCACAAACCAAAGTTGTTATCTTCACAAAGGTATGTTATGTGACAATCTAACATGTATGAATAAGGAAAATTAAAAACGCACTACGATGGGGGAAAACATATGAAATGTGGGTGGCCACATTGTCCTAACAACATGAAGAAGTACAATTGCCGGCGAGAATAGCCAAACGAGGCTGTATTTTGTAGGCACGTTGTATTTTTCAGTAAGACTATTTTTGTCTATAACTATCATAGTTTTACATTTCATTCAACACATAATATAAATCAAAACAGTATATTTTCTCAAATTTATCCTTTCTCTTTTTACTTATGTAATTCATTCTTAGATTAATAGCTCACGAATAATCCAACACCATATTTAACATTTTTTGGAGGAGTTAAATGACCCATATATAAGGGAAATAGTTTATTCTCCAACGTAACTATTTGAAGCATAAAAATAATCACAATTGAGAGCTATCATCCAATCACTTAGCAATCTTTCAATTTTGACAGCAAATTTGTCGTGCCCGGTGTGACACTATTGCCAATATCACTAAAAGACGTCAATTTTCCAGGTCATAATTAGCTTGCATTATGGAGGAAGTCTTAGCTTAATGGACCAATCATCAGCTTTAGCTGCAAAGAGGTAAATCCCTTACAAAGCTAATGATCCACCAAAAACATTGGGAATGGCTACTTCATTTGCTATTCCCAATGATTATAGAAATACTTTGATTGATATACTCGAACAACTAGTGGTAATGATCACGTTCTTTGTCAGACAACATATTGATATGGAGATACATTGAATCATGTATCAAGTTTCTCAATAACCTGATAACAATTTTAAACTCATAATTCATAATGAGGTTCAACAAGCCAAGGAGTTGGATGGAAAATGAGCCGATTCAGATGATAATTATGTAAATTCCATTATTCAAGGAATTAATAGGGAACCAAGTCCAGACAGAGGTTGCAATCCAAAGCTATCCAATCATTTGTATAGAAGGACCTTCACACACTCAATTGAATACTATATCATTCTACCTTCGATTTGGATAGGTACATAAAATTGGAAGTTTGCCTAAAGCAATGTAAAAAATTGGTATGTCACAAGTTTCAACTTACAACAACATTGTACATGGAACAACATGTGTTACACGGGAGGACAAGTCTTTGGACCAGTAGCAGGAACACAGAGACCTAGTGTTGGTAATTCAACTTAACAAAACTAGGAATACTACCCACATGGATCGAATAATCCAACAACATACATTCAAACTCATATCAAGCCTTAACATGTTCAAATTAAGAGGACCAATTGATGGTTATGATGGCGAGCAAACATGGATTACAAATCCACCTTTCCAATATAACACTCATATGATATCAGGGAATCCTTTGAGAAATTATGTCGAAACGAACCAAGAACGGAAATGCAGAAATGTGCCACCGCAAACTTGGAATAAATAAGATTTCCAAAATCCTGCATAAAATATGTGGCACCAACCAGGTGCAGCTGAGACTATATCTCTTGAACATCAACAGTTGGATCTCAACCTCATAACCGATAGTATCAAGAGGTGCTTTATGATAAATTTGAAACTCATGAATAAACCTATGTACAAGAAACCTTATACCGAAAGAGAGGATAATGTTTGCTTAAGCCCTATAATCTTCTTTTTTCTCTTTTTTTTTTTTTTTTTCATTTAAACTT
>Ga0228711_1002365_pt1 | contig 28904 bp, 18 predicted proteins | sample MedpolnodulmetaG_2_FD_177996 | JGI IMG/M metagenome (GOLD analysis project Ga0228711, IMG submission 177996) | Root nodule microbial communities from Medicago polymorpha collected in Santa Monica, California, United States - brown nodules | ecosystem: Host-associated > Plants > Roots > Nodule... | reverse complement strand
TCCCGTTTAGTTTTTTTTTTTTTGTGTGAATCATATTCGTGCAATCAAAAAGATTAATGTCTCAAACTGAGAAGGACAACAACATAGTTAACAATTTACTCAAAAAAAAAACAACATAGTTAACAATAATTGACATAGCTTTTATCAATATATTTAAAACAGTCTTAGGACCTTTGGTGAAAAAGATCATCCAAGTATTCATGGGTATTTAATTTAGTCATTATGCGAAGGTATTTTGAATAAATTTTAATATTCGCTCAATTATTATTCACATTTTTTTTTGAAGGAACATTATTATTTTTCAATATTTAAAAAAAATATATTTTATATTTTAACAAATATATACATGATAGTTTTATTTTTCCTTTTATAATTAGGGTATTAAGTCAAAGTATCCACCATTGTTTAGCAATGAATTGATGACTAATTTCTGTCAAAAAATTATTGGACAAAATAATATATTTTTTTTAACAAGCCAAAATGCAATATAATATATCAATGAAAGTGATTCATCTTGCATAAGACGTGCAAGAAGAGAATCACCCTAAAGTTTGTACAAGACAGTTACATATATCTCATAATAGAGCTGCTCGAAAATACAAGGAAAAAACAGACAATAATTATAGCATCTGACCCGTACAAGATAATGGATGTCTCCACCTGTCATGATAGCTGAATGCAAAAGTAATGAGACCCGTCTTCAATCACTGGAAATATAACATTTTTACCTTCTGATTAAAAATTTTGTTATTCCTTTCCTTCCAAATGACCTAGACACACGCAAGCCATATCAATTTGAGGAACGGATATGTTAACCGCGGTAATTCAGAAAAGTGACCATTGAAGAAAGTGTTTACCTACCGAATATAATTTCACCGTGAAAAAAAAGGTTATGAATCGAACTTATTTAGATATTTAATTAAATTTATTTGTAGAAATTTCATTTAGGAATTTGTGTATTCAACACATTAAAACATAAAAAACAACTTTTCTTTACATAAAAGTTATAAATTATTTTCATTTTTAAATCCTTAACAAATGTCTTAAGGACACTTGCTTGTTAGACAGACCCTTAATTAAATTAGGGAATGCCTTTAAGAATGGGATCAAAAACACATGTTGGTTGGGATCAAAAACACATGTTGGTGTGTACATGAAATATTATATGATTAGATCTTTCAAAAAAAATATTATATGATTAGATGATTGTACACATACCTTTTGAAATAATTCGTAGTCTTTCGATTCTTTTTTATTTATAAAAGAAAAATATAAAACTATTAATTAAAATAAAAACCTTAATGAGTGCTACATTAATGTAATAGATAATTTTAACCAAATAGAAATACTTCTATTATATTTAATTGATTTCAACCAAATACTTATATTATATATTTATATTAACCTAAGAAGAAAAAATACTTCTATTATATTCTGTTACGGAGGAATGTCCGCCTATGAGATTATTAATAGTTGAATTAAGATCGAAATTTTTGATAATGTATTTTAAACTCGGTTAATCAAACTACAAAAGTTGGGTTATACAATCTTGACTAGATATTTCATATAGCATGAATCCATTGAACCTGATAGAATGGCTGCTTAATAGATAGACCCTTACTTTGTCTCATACTTTTATTTGTATGAATTTCATTTACTAATAAAAAGATATTAAACTTTTAAAGTAAACAATTATGTGGATATTTTTTTGAAATTTCTAAAAGTAAATCATTTCTATAAATTAAAAAAAATGAAAGCATGTATATTAAAAAAAACAGAAATAGAAAATACTTTCACAAATTAATTGGTAAAAATGGTAGGCTTTGAATTTATTTTTGATCAAGATTGTAGGCTTTGAATTGAGACACCGACATTGATTTAGAGACATTCTTTACTCAAAAGCACCAAAAGACACATACATTGATTTTAAATAAAAGAAAACAAGGGGAACTTTCCTTTCGCTTATTAGCACAGTCATTAACAATAAGGATCGTTTTCATCTTCACTTTCCTGATAACGATTGAATGTGAGGCATGCTAGCACACGTAAAGCCAAATTGAAAATGAAGTCTTTTAAAGATAACCAATGGTTAAATATTTATTTGGTCCTATAAATATACGTTTTAATTTTCTTAAAAATTTTGTTGCAAATTTAGTCTACAAGATTTTTTCATCATCACTTTTAGTCTCTACTATTTAGTCAACTCATATTTTTCATATTTTTAATAAAGTTTATAATAAATGGTTAGAATTTATAACAATCTCTCTCAAAAAAATTAGAATTTTTTAAATTAAATATGAATTTTCTATACTTTTGGTGCTTAAAAATTCATATTTAATTCATGTTTTGTTAAAAAATATTTTTTTTTAAAGAGATTGTCAAAATATTCTATACATTTATAGAGAATTTCATTAAAAAAATGAAGGCTAAACATGAATTGACTAAAAAATATAAACCAAAAATAATGATAGAAAACTTTTAGGGTGTGTTTGGATTGAGGGTTTAGGAGGGGAAGAGAAGGGAGGGTGATTTTCATTTTTAAATTATGGACACTATGAAATATTTTTTAAAAAGTTAGCATATTATAACATGATAAACAATCATATAATACTTCAATCACAATTAATGTATTTTAGAAAAAACTTGTTATATAGTTCATAATTTAAAAAAGAAAAGTAAACCCTCCCCTTCCTTCCCCTCCTTAACCCTCAATCCAAACACACCCTTTGTTCAACACAAATTTTAGGGATACTAAAACAAAAAAAATTGTTATATTCATAGGATAAAAACATTTTTCATTCTTATATTGAAGGTGTTTTGATGTAAATCATTATATCAATCGTAAACATATGGTTCAAAATTGATTAAGTGTAAACATCGTTTTAGCTTGGTTATTTCGGTATCTCAATTATCATTTCTATGTAGCAGCCAGCCTTGGTTAGGTACCTTTAAACGTGGTATTTTTTGGTTTGACTCCCGTGTCACATCTCTAGGATGATGTAGACTTGGTCTACTAGGAGGGAGGGATTTTGTATGTTTCTGGTTTCATTCTGTGTTGATGTTGGATTTCTAGTTTTCTATTAGGTGGTGTGGTGGTATTTTTTTGCTTTTGGTGGGGTTCTTGGTGACCATCAAAGCATTTTTCGATTGTTTTAATTTTTTTATTTGTGTGTGCATGTTCAAACATTTTTATTTTATACACATATAAAATAAAAATATTATAGTCAATATACTATAATTCATCTTGGCATAGTGGTTGGGGTATCTTTTTTCCCTAAAAGCATGTTCGAACATGCAACTTCAGCTTGCAGGTTTAAAACTGGCATTAACCACTGGAATAAAGCATGTATAGTTCAACATCATAGGTATAATACGATATACTTATACAAATTATTGGGGGTGCCATGGCCTTCCCTAGTCATAACATAGCTCCGCCACTACTGGTCCTACCTTTTTAAATATATGAATTGATTTTAGAATTTAAACGACCATTAACTATAACTTTTAAATTTGACCTAGAAAATCTGATTAACTTAACGGATTAGATTAAGCTAGGGATAAATAATTATCGAGTTATGACATTTAAATTAACATTCGTATCAAACCTTCATCGGTTACAGACTCACCTAAGAGATTAGAGCGTTGTAGCTTTAGAAGAGGGTTCTGAGTCAAGAGATTGATCAAAACTATTTTGTTAATTTGTCGTGAAATTAGGAGGATAATTGTAGAGACTAGGTGAAATCACCAAACAACGAGAATTAGTTGTTTCGAAAGACCCGATCACTTTTTCTCTGTTATTTTCCAAAATAATTTATTTTTATTTTCTGTAAACTCAAATATATGCTTTGCATACCCCTATTCGTCAGATCCTTTTATAATTAAACTAGCGAGTTGATATTGAAACAATCTCTATGGAGACAAACTTATAAATTTTATTAGTTCGATTCATTTTTAGTACACTTGTTAAAGTCTATCAAATGTTGTCTCAAGCATCATAGTGGAAAACTCTTACGGTTGTGAGGAGTGGACTAACCCACATTGGATAAACCACTATAATTTCTGTGTGTCATAATCTTCTATCCCTATACTCTTTATTTACATTATACACTTCACACACACAATTATACATATTTGTATCAAACCTGTTTTATACTAACACTTCAAAACATTATGAAGTATGCTTAAACTCTGTCCTTCAAAGTTTTAACTTGAGAAGTATTTTTAAGAACATGATTTAATTTTAAAAAGGGTCACAATTCAAACTCCTCTTTCTTTTGACTATTATATCTACTTTAATTATAAACAAAAAAAACTCGTTTTCTATGTCCCAACTTATAAGCAAAAAGGACAAACTTTTGTCATAATTAAAATTTCAAAAAATCTTCTTTTCCAAAGTGAAACTAAATACAAATTGCATTTAATTTGTTGTTCCTCTCATTTTCTCTGTAACAAATAACCAATGAAAAGTTTTTTTACATCTTCCCATGAAACTAATTCCAAGGAGAACACAAGAAACTATTATCCAAATTACTTTCATGTTTTAATTTTCTTAATAAGTGTGAAATGATTTTTTTCTTATAATATGGGACGGATCGAGTATATTATAATTAAGTTTAGATTAATGTCAAAATTGCACCTTTTATATTTACCATATCTGGTATGAAAGTTACACAAGTTTTTCTCTGTCACAGGGATAGGGAGTATGCGTTTCTTAGGATGTTGCGTGTTCTAATCCTAATTCATCCCTTTTTTATGTTTCTATTATACTTTTAATATTTTATTAAAAAAAAGTTCTTTTAGGAGAATCGAAACCGCGCCCCTGCATTGGATTCAAGCAAAAGTAAACCACTAGACCAATTAATATTTCTAATTGTATTTTGAAACAACTTAATAAATATTCCATAAACTTTTGACACCCCTAAGAAAATAACTCAAGATCTGCACTGGTTGCACCTTCTTTAACTTGTAAACTTTCTTCTCATTCCCATGCTTCCCATGTCCCAATGGTTGCTCAACATAAACATTTTATTGTAATTCATCTTGTAAAAAAGCTGACTTAACATCAAATTGAATTTTTTTTTTCAAAAAAAAAAATCAAATTGATAAATAGACCACAAATTTAGTCAGAAGTAAAAAAGCTGACTTAACATCTCATTTAAAAGTGAAGTGTGTCTTTTTGAATGGAGCCATTGAAGAAGAAGGGTACATCAAACAACCATTGGAATATAAGTTAAAAAGAAAAGAAGACATTTTTTTTTTTGAGGGAAAAAAGAAAAGAAGACACGGTGGCTCAATAAAAATCAAGTTTATGGTATGGGTGGGGGGATGTAGTTCAAAGATTTTTTTAGAGAAATATAGAAGTAGTAGAGTAGTATAGGTATTTAGCATTAAATGTAATTAGTAGAGAAAATTGTGCAGAACAATATCTTAAAGTGGGTAGAATATTATCTTATAATGTGTCTAAAACTCTGCCTTGAGCCTATAAAAATGGAAGAGCTTGTCATTTGTAAATCAAGTAAGAAAAGCAAGTTCAAAACAATTAAGCAAGAAACAAAGTTTTTCATCGAATACTCTCTCCTCCACAATGGCGAAGCCACTCATGGCCAGGGTAGGCCACGGCCCACCCAAACCCTAAAAAATAATTTTTTTTAATAGGTATGTATACACATATTAGAGTATTAAGTTACTGCATATGTCCTTAATAAGACCCTTTTGAGAATTTTCTTTTCCCTTGTTATAAGACTTTTTTGTTATTTTCAACTATATTAATTATTTCTTTACCTACATACCCCTATTTATTATACATCTTTTTTTTCAATCAGTAATAAATAACATGTTGAAAACATAAACTAGTTATCTCTCTTAAAAGATAAAATTATAAAAACAATAGTGATTACAAACAATTTTAATACAAATATCAATTTTCTAAATTTTCGTGATATTGACAAAAGGGTCCTATATATAGGGACAAAGGTAGTAATTATATAGGGAAATGCTAACGAGTGCCCTAAAGGCACTCTTTAAACACTTTAAATAGTAAATTTTTATGGAAAATTGTGTACTCAATGTTCTATATTCACCATCTTTCAACCTTAAACCCGATTTCCATTTCAAAATTATGTACATCTTTGGAGTGTTATGTCACTTTTCATGACAATAAGTATTTGTTACAAGATCTTCACTCCTAAAAGATGATTGATTTGGGTGATCAAGTTGAAGGTCTCTATAGATTAGTGTTAGATTTTTTTATCTTTCCTTTAAGCATTAAATTTTATGTTAATCATGTTTCCACCAATAACAATCTTACTATTCCATATTTTGCATTATGACATTTTAGGTTAGGTTATGTTTCTCACAAAAGACTATCACACGTGCCTCAATTGTATCTCAATTTAACCTTTTACAATCATGCTACTTTGTGACATTTGTCACTTTGCTAAACAAAAAAAAAAACTTTTACCACTAGCATTTTTGTTGCTTCTAGCAAGTTTGAACTTTTGTATTTTGATATTTAGGGTCCATTATCTATAACTTATGTTCATAATCATAGATATTTTCTTACCATTCTTGATGATTATAGTAGATTTTTTTGGATTGTGCTTCTAAAATTCAAATCTGAAGTGTCTCAACATGTTAAAAATTTCATCAATCTCATTCACACACAATATCATATTACGTCTAAAACTGTCAGGTCCGATAATGGTCCTAAGTTTTTGCTCAATTCCTTTTATGCTTCTAAAGGCATCTTTCATCATAAGTCTTGTGTTGAAACTCCCCAGCAAAATGGGAGGGTTGAAAGAAAGAATCAACACATTTTGAATGTAGGCGTGTCTCTTCTTAACCGGACTAAGTTACCTGCTTCATATTGGTCTTATGCTCTTTTGCATGCCACTTTCATCATCAATAGAGTTACTTCTCCTACACTGCATAATCAACTCCTTCATGGCATCATTCCTGATGCTAACTCTTTCAAAGTTTTTGGTTCTTTGTGCTATTCAACTTCTCTTCAATCACATAAAACTAAACTTGCTACTAGAGCCAGAAAGTCTGTGTTTCTAGGCTATTCTATTGGTTATAAGGGTTATTTTCTATTAGATATTCATACTAGAGAAATTCATATTTCTAGGCAGGTCAATTGTTAAGAACACATTTTACCTTCCACATATTGAACATTTTCAATTTTTGCAGAATTTATCTTACCAATAACACCTTTACCTTTGATGCGTGCTTGTTCATTATTACCAAAAGTTACTAATCCTCCTTCTTTTTCAATGAAGGATAGGAAGCTTTGTTTGTCTCCAGTCATATGTCTTGAGCATTCATTGTCCAAGTACCAAGGATTTTTCTTGACTGTCATGAGACATTCCTGCAGTATGAGTTAGTAGTGTTTTGGGTACCCATATTTTTCTGGGTCCTTGATGGTTAGTGTTTTTTGTAGGAGCTCCTTTTTTTATGAAATTTAACATAGTTAGATTTGAACGAGACTTTTGTTTTATGTAAAGCTTGTTCTTTCTTTTTCTTAAAACAAAAAGGTTCAATATGCCCATATTTTTCACAATATGTACATTTATATTTTTCAACCTTTTTTAATTTTTCGGGAATAAAAAGATTTTTATATAACTTGTGTTTTTGTTCTTTAAAACCTATGCATGTTTTATCAAAGGCGTTTTTTTGTGCTCCTATGATGTTTTGAAAAGTTTCAGTAGATTTAACAAAATTTGTGATGTCATTTTTTAATTGATGAACATTTTTCTTTAAGATACTGTTTTCTTCTTTGGTTTTTTCTTCTTCTTTATCAAGAACATCTTTTGATTGAAAAGTTTTAAGAAGTTTTTCCAAGTATTCTTTTTCCTTTTTAAGTTGTTTATTCTCATTTCTTAATTTTTCACATGTTCGTTCGAGAATTTGAGAGTTGTGAAAAAGATTATCAAAAAGGTATTCAATTTTTTCACAAGATGAGCAAGGTTCAATATTTACCTCTTGGTTATCTGTTTTTGCCATTAGGCAAAAGTTTGCTTGTTCATCTTTATTTGTTGATTCATCTGGTTCATCCCACGTGGTTAAGAATGATCTTTGATTTGACTGATAGTTGTTTGATTTTCTTTTGTTTTGTGGACATTCACTTTTTTAGTGTCCCAGTATGTTGCACTCGTAGCAAGTGACTTGACTTTTGTCAGTTTCTGTTTTCGTGTTTTCTTTTCTTGCTGGGAAGTTTCTTCTGTTTTGATTGCTCTTTTGTATTATTCTTTGAATTTTTCTGGTGAGAAGAATAATTTGATCCTGATAGTCGTCTTCATCGAATTCCTGTTGTTGATTTTCAAGATGTGTTTCTATTTCTTGATTCTGTGATTCTTGAACAGTTTTGAGTGCAATCATTTTGATTTTGTTTGAGGATTTGTCCTCTTGTAGAAGAACTTCATGAGCTTTTATCCAATAAGATCTTCTAATCTGAGTTTAGTCAGATCTTTTGCTTCTATTATAGCAGTTACAATGTGTCTCCAAGATTTTGGAAGACATCTTAGAATTTTTCTTACTCTGTCATGAACAGAAAAACTCTTTTCAAGTGATCGCAACTCATTCGTTATGATTGTAAACCTTCCAAACATTTCATCTATTGTTTTGGTTTCCTTCATTTCGAATCATTCAAATTTGGGTACACCTATGTCAATTCTTGTTTCTTTCACATGACTAGTTCCTTCATGATGTATTTTTAGTGTATCCCAAATTTCTTTGGCAGTGTCGCATTCTTGTATTCTATCAAATTCTTCCCTGCTTAAAGCCATGGATGGAAATAATTTAGCTTTAAAGTTTAATAGAAGACGTTTACCTTCTTCTTCTGATCAATCTTCCTTTTTCTTAACATTTAGATCTTCATCATATGGAATGTAATTTCCATCCTCTATTACAGGCCACATGTTATTATCTTGTAATCGTAGGAATAGTTCCATTTTGTCTTTCCAGTAATAGTAGTCTGCTCCCTTAAAGAGAGGTGGTCTGGTTGCGGATCCTCCTTCAAACATGAACTTGACTTTAGACATTTTTGTTTTTCCTGGATTTTTCCTCGTACACTGTTAAGTGCTCAAATCTTAGAGGCAGTGCTCTGATGCCAATTAAAGTAAAATAATATCACAAGAAGGGGGGGTTTTAATTGTGATCTAATAAAAATTACCAAATAAAAATTCTCAAGTATATACTTGGACTTGGTTAGTCCGTTAGATAATAAAATAATAATATTGTGAAGTCTGTGATATTGGTTTAAATTAAAAGAGATAGGGAAAGGGAAAATCACACACAAGAAGTTATCCTGGTTCCCCCAATGTGGGTTAGTCCAATCCCCACAATACTGTGAGATTATCCACTAGGTAGTTGAGTTATAACTTAACCTTAACTCCTCTTTTTCTTTTAGATCACTTCCTTGATCTATACAATTTCTTTCTTTTCACCCCTTGGTCTTTGTACTAGTTTTACTTACTAGATTTTTACAAACAACAATCGCTAAACACTTTTAGTGATTCTTTTCACTAACTTTGCTATTGATATACAATGTTTCTTGCCTTTGTAAAGAACTCAAGTAAAAGAGTTGCTGCTGGATTTTTGCTATTTGATTGCAATGAAAGAGCCTTTGAAATAATCTTGATGCTTTGAAAATCAAGTAAGATTATAATTGCTTAATGACTCAATGCCTTTCCTCTTTGCAAGCCCTTGTATTTATAGATGAATGGAGTCCCTTGCTGTTGTAATGAACACACGCTCCTGAGGGTAAAATGGGGAGAGGAAAGTTTGCCAACTCATCAAAGTGAGAAACTCTTGTGAAAATTTGCTTGGCAGATTGTTCTCAAAATTCTGAGAACGTTCTCAAAAATCTGCTTGGACAGCTTGCAATAAAGTGAATAGTACTCTGCAGAGTGTTTGCTAGTTGGCCCACAAGTTTGCTTTTTGTTTGCTGTAATCACTTCACACGCCTTGGAGAGAAAGAAAGCAAGTACAAAGAGATTTCATATTATCCCATGCTTTTAGCTTGATGTGTTGTCTCTTTCTTATTGGCTTGGAACTTCATTCTTGATGTGTTGTCTAATTCTCATGGGTTCCATTTTGTTTTCTCATAGGATCTATATTTATTTATTTATTTATTTATTTATTTTCTCTTCATTCCTTTGAAGGCATATCATAATAAATATGTTCCTTTGTAGCATAGAACTTTTGATCCTTTTGTTCCATATTTCCACAAAGATCCTTGACACATAAATTCTTCTTAAACACCAAGATCTTCTATTTTGTCTTGCTTGAGCTGACTTTGGCGTGGCATATGGTGATGAGCTTGTTTTGAGAATGTTCTTGAAAATATTTGCTTGCTTTGTAACCTATCTTTTAAATCATTCAAGAACACATGTTAAATAACAAATAATCTCATAATTCATTTAATATAATTTAAATTTTTTTCTATCATTAAAACAATTTAAAAAGGGATTTTTGGAATTTATCTCAACAGAATGATGTTGTGAAGTTCAATCGTATCATTTAATTGTTGATTTCCCAAACTATTAAACGATCCAATATTCGATCGTATCGTTTAATTGACGATTTCTCAGTCTATTAAACAATCTGAAAGCATGAAGCTTAGATACTCAAAGTGATTATCAAAACATAAATCCCATGTCTAGAATTCCTGTTTTGATAGATGATTATTCTAAACCTAGATTCAAGAGTATTTTTCAATAACAATTAAATCAAAAATAAGCATAAATTGCAACAATAATCTCAATATCAATCAAATGCTAGAATCATATATTAAAGATCAAAAGATTACATGTTTAGCTTGATCAAGTACCTCTAATCCCAACAATGGAGATTTAGCTACCCATTGTCATGGTAACTTTGCAAGATTGAAGTAAAAGAGGAAGATTCATATACAAACTTGTGATTTTTCAACAAATATGGAAGAATCCACCTTCTATCACTCTCACTCTATGATGAACAGACAATTTCACCCTATTCTCTCTCTAAAAGTATGATAACATCCCCATTGAAAATGAAGGAAAAGGCTTTTATACATAGTTCTGTTCTGATGAACTCGCCTCGCGAGTATATGCTCGCAATGGCGAGTTGATGTTTCTTCACCAGTGGGTTTCTGCCACGTCAGCTCTGAGGGTTTTGGACGCCTTAGCTCGCCTCGCGAGTATATTGTTCGCCATGGCGAACTCTGGTCCTTTGCTCTTTGTTCCTCCTCGCCCTGGACTCGCCTTTCGCTTGCCATTGCGAGATTTCTCGCCTTCCACTCACCGTTGCAAGTTGGGGGCGAGTTGTCTCTGGAACTCTTTGCCTCTGTTCGCCTTGGACTCGCCATGGCGAGTTAACCTTTGCATATTTTCTTTGTTTTTCTTCTTTGCTTGGTGTCTTGACATTCAATTCTTGCACAAATGGATATAGTAAGATATAAAAAGCGTAATAGGGCAATTATTCACTTTTCTCTCGGCTTTTTCATAAGAACTTGTAAGACAAGTAACAAAAGTGCCTTAAATGTAACATTGAATTACTACTTTCTGGCACTTATCGGGCATTGGAATAGTCTTGACAAATACAACCCACTCAGGATATATACCATATGCTAGATAGTACCCCGTATTTTATGGAGTTATATTAACTGTATATTGCACTGTGGGTGCTTGTCCTTCCAAAATATCATTAAACATATTGAATTGGTTTAACACATTAATGTCATTGTTTGAACCTACAATACGAAAAAATGCATGCCAAATCCACAAGTCTTGTCATGCCATTGCTTCAAGCATGAATGTGGGTTTACTATGATCACATTGACAAAATTGGCCTTTCCGAGCAACTGCACAATTTTTCCATTCCCAGTGCCTACAATCAATGGAACCTATTTATAATAACTGATCAACATCATTGTTGTTTGGCCTTCTTAGGTACTCATCCCCAAATACTTCGTTCACGCCTCTTACAAATCTGTTTAAGCACTCAGCTGACGTACTTTCTCCAATTCGAACATATTCATCTATAATTTTAGCAGGAGATCCATATGCCAACATACAAATAGCAGCAATGCATTTCTACAATGGTGAAAGATCCATTTTACTAGTTGCATCAATCCTCATTTGGAAATACTCATCATGTTGTCCAAGGACTGTTACAATTCGAAGAAACACATGCCTATGCAATCAGAACCTTTGTTGGAATTGAGCATTTGTGTATACTGGATTCTTAGAGAAGTAGTCATTGATCAATCGACTATGTCCTTCTTGACGGCTTCAATCTATTACTTTTCTTCTATGCCTGGGCCTAATAGAACTTTTTGATTGTTGTTCTCTCTTGAGCATTGACATCAGTTTTGTTGTTGGATTTTTAGTTTTCTTGTAGGTGGTGTTTTGGGTATTTTTATTTTTTGCTTTTGGTGGGGTTGTTGGTATTTTTATTGTAGTTTAAACAAAACATGATAATTGTAGATTAAACAAAACATGATATTTTTTATTTTTATTTTTATTCTTAATTTTTGCTTTTGATATTTTTTATTTTTTTTTACTCTTATTCTTGTACATTCATCCTTTTCCCCCCTTTTTGAAAAAAAATAATATTTACTCGACTTATTCATTTTAGTGAATTAATTAAATCTGTTTTTTTTTTATATTTTTAAAAATTTCAAAAATTAAAAATATCATGTTTTGTTTAATCTACAATTGAACTAGTCGTCTGCATAATTTAACTAGTTGCCACATCATCAAAATTGAGAGTCCAATTGATGAGCGAAACCAAATGTATGAGTTTTAAAAAAAAGAGGGACTAAAATAGTGAAATTAGAAATAAGAGGGTTGAAATTGCGGATTTGTGAAAACAAGGAACCAAAACTGTATTTAAACCTTAATGTCTTAAAAAAATTAAGGTTGAATTTTTTTGGATTGGGACAAGTGTCTTAAGTTTCTTCGATCCTAGGAATAATTGTATGGCATCGATGCATATATGCTGATATGAAATGAATGAAAAGAGAGAAAATTGCTATCTCATAACTCATCTCCTAAGACTTTCCCTGACAAAAAGGGGAATTTAATTTCTTGCTCTTTTCCTTGACATACACATATGGTTAAGAAGAAAGATGTCCTTATGAAAACATATTAATTTGTTGCTTGAATAACATAAAGTTCAAGTTGTTATTTCTTCTCCTACATATATAATAAAAATGTATGTTTTCAGATATTATCATTATATCATTAAAAAAGTTGACCCATGCATACGCACGGGAAAGTGATCTAGGTAATATCAATGTAACTCGTGTGAGTTTGTTTTCTTCTTTTCGCCAAGGAATGGTTTACACATCAATAGTATTCCAAGTCCTTCAACTAAATTAAGGAAGAAAAACACCATTTGAGTTCCTGCAGTTAAATGTGCAATAGTAAGTTCTCAAGTAATACACCAAATGATGGGATTCATAAAAGTTTAAATATACTAGCAAAAATATCCTTAAATTTGGTACATTAAATGTTTTAAGGGTGAAAACTTAAAATGAATTGCTAACACGTGTCCTTGTATACTAAAAATAGAAACTATGTATTGGATACTCTGTCGATTTATTTCTCAAAAAGTTGAAAATGATTTTTTCTCAATAAATATTTATGATTTTTGGAATCATCAAAGACACATTTTAGCTAGATAAATGATGGTTGTTTATAGTTGAGGATCAAACCTGGTAGGAAAGAAGCATCCATACGCTTTTGTGACCAAGTTAATCTGTATTAACAAAGATCAAAAGATAAAGAACACTGAGAATTATTTTTAATAGCATAACTTAAGTGTAGTAAAAAAACATGTAGATAAAAAATTCCAGCAATGAAGAAGAAATTAGAGGAATACTACTCACATGGTACCACCTGCAGCAGGTCCAACAGCTTTGAATAGAGACATTGCTGTCATAGAAATTCCATTAGCTGCTCCTCTTTGGTGTTGTTCCTGTTTTCCAAATCAACGTCACACTTCCATCGACAACTAATAATATCAAAATTTGTGAGGAAACAAAACACAATCAATGAAATATACTTACCACGACTCGATTTTGTACAAGGAATAATCCCGTTGTAATCGTCACCTAAGTCAGTCCATTAAATATAATACAAAGAGTCAAATTTGTAATACAAAGAACATTTTCTCAATCAATTAAACTGAATTTTGGTTTATTAAATAATCCATTTAAAGAGATTCACTTACAGCAATAACATTCTTAAGGATGGAAGCAATACTAATCACAATGTATAAGGTTATGCCTGACAATATTGCTATGAAGGGGTAACTTTGCAAAAGTGGTATGGAAATAATCTGCATAAGAAACAATCATATATAGTAACATAACATATTTTAAATAACAATAAATGAAATGCATATTTTTCAATAAGTTTTATAACACTTAGATGAAAACTGACCCCAGTGATGCGGGCCAAGACAATAGGTCCACAAGCTTTTTCCACATATGGGTATATGAAAAGTTGGTATATGCAAAGTGCAACTCCTGATAATTTTACAAGTTAGTAACTATACAAATATCTGCTTTATAATAGAATTACAAAAATCAACATTGAATACAAAAATATATCTAATTATCTATGCCTAACAATGATAAATATTTATTTTAAGTTTCAAAGATGCACCTGAAATTGAAAGAACATCACCAACATCATCAGTTGTAAACTTCAAACCCCCTAGCCTCAGAGGACTAACAGCCCATAATGAGAAAACCTAAAGAAGCAAAATAAATTAAAGGAGATTTACAATTGCATGTACCATTTTTAACCTAAATAATTAGAAATTTACCTCTTGATAAGCAATATCATGAAGTGAAACGACACAATAAGCAATGATAGATGACATTAAAGGCCAATTCATGAAGAGGTTTTCGTTCTTTTGGACTGTTCTTTCTTTGCTGCTTCCATTTTCTAAAGCTTCGGCATCACCTTTGGACTCTTCGCTCCCATTATGATTGTGAAGTGTTTCCTGCAGATAGTTTAATAGCTATAATTGATTAGAGAGCAGAGAATATTATATATGAGCATTGATGTTTCAGTCCGCTTCAATTATTTATTAGAATAAAGAAAGATGAAATTGTAAATAAAATCGTTTAAATAAATGATAAAGTGTCGTCATAAAAGTGTTTAAGTAAAAGCCACAAAACATGAAGACAAAAACAATATTTTTTATTTTTTTTATATAATGAAGATAGATTATAATATCTAAGATGCATACCGGAATCCAGATGCAGACGATTGCTACTGTAAGTGCAAGTGCTGATATTGTAAAGCAGGGCAAGAAGTATGGGAACCTGCAGAATTGAAATAACAATAAAGCATAAACTGAAAGAAACACAAGATGGAAGCCCTAGTTGAATTATTTAGTTTTATAAACTTAAAAAGCAAGAAAAGTGCACTTACTTTTCCCAAAAGGAGTTTTTTGGAAATATTTGTGGGTATTTGTCTACAGGCTGTAAGAAGAAATTTCACAAAGTATTAGATAAAAATAAATAAAAATGTGCACATGAATGTGTGCCACTTATAAGGAAAATAGGCCCACAAACACACACAAGGAAATGTCAAGTTGCAAAATATTCAAGACTTGCAAATTTTTTATCCTTTGTTGTTCGCAATTGATTGCAAATTTCAGGCATTATCCTTCTCAATAGGCCAAAAGTATTTCAAATAATGTAATCTTATGTGCATGTAAAAATTCAAGATTTTCTTCAAGATGTATTTTATACTTGATAATGCAAAGAATAAAAATAATACCTGAGCCAAATAGCCTCCTATTGCTGGTCCAACAATTAAACCTATGCCCCAAGCTGCACTAACCTGAAATCACATCACACTTTGAATTATTATGATGGAAATGCAGCATTAAGAACTGATATTAGACCGAAGAATTGTTGAGACTTACAGTAGAAAGTCCTATAGCTTGGTGCTCTTCTCGAAAAAGTTCAGTAGCATAGGCCTGTTAAATGATGAAGTTTGTCAAATACATATACCTACATTGAAATTTGAATGAGATTCAACAAGTTATGCATGCAAATTATGACATGTACCTTCACTGGTCCAAGCACGCCATTTAAACCTCCGAGAAGAAATCTCGTGACAATAGCCATCCAAAAACCCGTACTAAGGCCGAATAATGTGTTGAAAATGACACTGAAATCAGGTAAAACATGAACAATTGTGGGAGAAATCACACAACATAACTTAAAGAAAGAATCTCGTTCATTGTTAGATACTACTTACACTGCGATAATCCCCATTATTAATACAGGTTTTCGACCATAGCGATCTGAAACCATTCCCCATAATACAGCTGTGAAACATCTTCCAAGCATGTATGAAGATCCTACAACATTTTCAATCATCATCAATGAAGAACTTATAACAATGATAAAAGACTTGTTTGAATGGAAATACTAAAATAATCTTACCAATATAACCAGCATAGTAACTAATATCAGCTTCTTCTTTTGCAACATTGAAGTCCCTTACCTAAAAATAAATGTTGCATTATTGAGGATTATATTTGCCGTTCAAAATAAAATAAAATTGAGGATTATATTTTTTAATCAATCAGTTTAGAGTTGAAACTAATCAAATATTTCAGTTTTTGAGTATTTCACAAGATATGACAAAAGAAAAGGAAAATACTTAAGAAACTAGAAATTTACATTATGGAACCAATTGTTTGTACAGTAAACAAGAATGATGAATAAACAGTGAAGTGATACTCATTCATGTATTGAAATACCCGAAAAGACTAGGAAAAATATTGATCCGAAGGAAATTATTAATCAAAACAATTTTCTCCATGACATGTACTTTGACCATGTAACCTCAAGAGACAGAGTTCAAATCTTTTGAAAAACGATTTCAAAATAGTTATTAGTGCCACTTTATTTAATTATAATTTTCTCCCTTCTCTCCAATTTTTGTCAAAGTTAATCAGAAACAATATATTAGATTAAGTTTCCTAGGGAAGCAGCTAGCAAGTCCTTTCAAAAACTGACGTGCAGATTGAAGAGAGTATACACTACTTTTTATTTTTTTATTTTTATCATAAATATATGAAAAGTAATACTGAAATTAAACTTGAAACACAAAATATATAAATAAAATCTTCTTTTTGTGTTCATTCAGATAACCTTTAAGAATAACAAATGTAACAACATCAGTGTGGAAAGTATACAATAAGACCTTGATAAATAAACTCACCATGAAATAAAGGAAGGGAAAGAGAGATGATGTAGGAAGAGCTGAAAATGACAACACAAAAAAGTTAGATAAAGAAGAACAAAGGTACATAGGACATGGCAATAAGTTAAATTATCCTAGCATGGCTTATTCAAAAGGAAATCCCCGTGACACAACAAATTAAGAAAACAAGATTTTCAAACCGTACTAAGAACTTAGAACAGTAGCATCAACAAAGTTGGTACTCACAAGAATCACATATAAACAAAAAGTATCAAAGAACAATTATTCTACAAGTGGAAAAAAATAATAAGAAGAAGTTGAATAATGCTTACTAGCAGATAAAACCACCATCCATATAATCAAAAGCTTTATTATGGATACTCCTTCATTAAGCTCATTTGCTTGTTCCACTTTACAACCAGGACAATCCTCATAGTATTGCTTCTTCTCCAACAATGGCTCTCTCATATGCTCCTCCTCCATGTTTGTTACAGAATTTAATTCCTTCCTTTTTTTCTATATATCACTTTATATGCAATATCAAGAAAAAATACTAATCAGAAAGTGATTTGTCAAAGATAGTGCTTTTGTTTTGCACTTTATTTTAAGAAAAAAAAATAATGATTGAGCAGATAAATAAACATACAGTTCTTTGAGAAACTTATGGAGCTCAATGAATGGAAATGAACAACACTAGGCCTAGTCTCACATGCACCATATGTATGTCAGAGAAGTTGGGGTTTTTAAGATGAGGATTAGTCTAGCTAGCTTTTAAACACTTGCTGAGGCCATCTTTCGTCTAATGCGAAATTCTTTAACATACTCTTTCACACTCAATACTTTTGGACTTGGCATGTGCATATGAATGGCAAGTGACCCGATAACAAAAATCTAATAGCTTCAATGAATTTTAAAGGAGACTTTGATACAATCTTAGAATTTGTGATTGGTTCTAACACAACCTCACATAACCGGTTTTTGAGGTGAAAATTTATCGAAAATTTATCTCACTTATAAATAATAGTTCAAATCATCTCTCGTAATTCCATACTTCTTGCATTTATTTATTGTGTGTTTTGCTATGAAGTCCGGATACATGATACATATGTGGGTACGATACAATATAGGTACACGGATACGCAAAATTTTTAAAATTTAGGATTTGATACGGCGTTAACAAAAATTTTATACTAAAACTTATATGCATTTTTTTGTTTTGACAAAACTAAAACTTATATGCATGTAAAATATTTTTTTTAGGGATATGCATGTAAAATACTTGAAGAAAATCGGTATTGATTACTCTTCATTATCATATTATTATAAAATTCGCAATTTTTTTTAAAAATAATACATGTGATCTAAAGAAAAAATTTAAAGTTTTCTTATAAAATTGAATCATACACATATCCGCTGGTATTCACAACATTGCCTCACTTTTTTACTCTTCATCTTTTATAGAATACATATCGTTGAAGTATTTTATAAGTATTTTTTGTGTAATTGTGGAGTATTCTATACGTATCCGATCAATTTTTTTTAAATTAAAATAATTAATTTCAAAACTTCGTGGTACGTATCCTTGAGTATATGTGGAGTATCGGTATCTGATACGTATCCGATACGGATACACGTCTCCATTTTAGAGCATCCGAGCTTCATAGGTCTTTGTCACTTAATCTTTTAAATAAAAATGACTGTACGAATTTCATATATTAAAAAAATAATAAAATCCTAATATCAAAATTTGTGGTTATTTGTGGAACCAAACAAAATGGCCTAAGTTGTCTATAGCGAGTACTATAAATAACTTTGGTCTCTAGTGAGTACTAAATGATTTTGTTTTTGAATATTGAAGGCTTTAAATCGAGACAACATTGTCGTACCTTCATTAAGAGCGTATATAATAATTAAATAAAAAAAACTAGGGGGAACGTTCCTTTCACTTTTTGGCATATTACAAATTAGGATTAAATGAGTTTTTGCCTCTATATTTAAACATTTTTTCGTTTTTAATCATCTAAAATGTTTCTTACGGTCCGCCAAATATTTTCCTTTAACATTTAATTGGGTCTTTATTGTTAAAAGTTGCACACGTGGAACTAAATAGAGGGATTAAAAAATTGAGTAGGTTAGTTTAACTTTTTTAAAAAAACAAATAAATTTAGAAATTAAAAACGAAAGGTTTTATATTTATATGGAATAAAAACTTATGTTAAATGTCTCCCTGAGTTTAACTCAATTGATAAGAATATTAATATATGCAGAGTCGAGATTCAAACTCCAGACACCCCACTTCTTTACATTTAAAATAAATGAGATCCAGCCATTAGGCTACTTGACTAAAAAAAACTTATGTTAAATAATGTTTTGATCTTAACAAATATATCAAATTTTATTTTTAATCCTTCTATACGATGTCACATTAACTTATATTAACAATGAAAATCAAATTTATTGAAGAAAAATGTTTAAAGAACGGTTGTTTGGAGGAAATTTTTAGGTCGACTAAAAATTATACATGTATTGAAACAAAAAATATATTGTGTCTAAAATAAATAAGTAGATCGACTACTTTTTTTTTTTTTTTTTTTAGGAAGTAGATCGACTGGTTAAATACAAAAAAATATGGTTTGTGTCATTAACCTATTTAATTTGTGTGTCACTAACCAATAGTTAATGATGTATTGTACTCTAAGAGGTTAATGACCGGTATTTTAGTAGTCAAGAGAGTTCTCCAACTAGTTAATGGAATATTTATATACTTCAATAAAAAAATTTGGATAAACAAATGGACTAAGTTTTAGAAAAAAGAAGGGCAAATTATATTGACCTCTCCTGAAGCTTCTTTAAATGACATATAGACCCCCTCTAATTTTGAAAAAACAATCACCTCTCTTGTAAAGTAACACCGTTAACCTCCATTGTTTATTTTGAGTACAAAGTTGGGTTACTCTCACTACATCACAACTTGACTCCATGTCTATGATTTTCATCAATTGTGTGATTAACCGTTCAATCTACCTTTCCATCAGCAAGTATGTTGAAATTTCCTCTTTCAATTCTCTGATTGTCTGATCTATGAAACAAAAAAATAAGAGGGTAGTTGATTTGGAATAATTTATCCACTATGGTGTCTTGAATTTCAAGGGAGTTTCTTTTTTCTGCACTATAGAAGGAAGCACCGTGACTTTCCAATCCAAACGTTCTGTTAATAGCTTAACAGAGTGCTAAGGGTGTTCCCTTGAAAGGGAGGTATATGTCATATGGATAAATAAATAAGGGAGGTTGATGTTAGTTTTAAATTAGAGGAGGTTTGTATGTCATTTAAAGAAACTTTAGGGAGGTCAATGTAATTTGCCCAAAAAAGAAAACTACACCTTAATTAACTGAGTTATAGGAGTACATTTCCATCGCCAATGGACGGTCGCACATGACATGCAGAGTGGTTTCAGAAACGTCGCCCTCATGTGACACACCTTAAACTTAAAAATAGATATTGCTACTATTTATTCAAACTTTAGTTTATTTAAACTTGTTTTTATTTCAACTTTAGTTTGATTCGTAGTGAAGAATTCCAAATGATAATTTATAGAGAAATTAGAAATTCTTTTATAAATCCAGGACAACAAGTTTACACATAACACAACATAGCTCACAGCTCACTTTATTAATAATTATAATAATAATAATAATGACATCAAATTATCTCTTTCTTTTTGAAAATAGTTTCTTTTACATTATAAATAAGGATTTCCACATACAACAACTAGATAAAATGTGTGGAGAAAGTGCTTAAAAAATAGCTTTTAGGAATTATGTCTGAACTAATTTTAATCACCTTGAGGGTAAATAGAATCAAGGTAATTCAAATTAGGTTGATTTGAATCGTGTTTACATATTTTCGAATCACTTGGTCAGATATGTGATTGTGTTTACAAATAGCTTTTTGTTCACCAAAAATCGTATAAAACCAAAAATTATTCAATACCATAAAAGTTTGTCATGTACTGTTCTGTCTTGTGTTGTGCTGTTCTGCCTTATACTGTTCTGTCCAGTACATACTGTTTAGTAAATCAAACAAACCCTAAGTGAACATTTGAGATAATTTCTTGGTCACTTGTTTAACTCTCTTGTGGTTCGGAGATTGGGAAGAAAGGGTATAAATTAGGGTTTTCTCATGTTGATCTCTTTAAGACAATTTCTTGTAATAATTCTTTTGTATCTCATATAAGAACTCATTGAAAATGGATGGAACAACTCTCTTGTCTATACATAGGTCAATTGGTGCCGAATTAGATAAAGAATCTTGGTGTATTTGTTCTTTTTATCTCTTTCTCCGGTTCTTTAAATTTATTGTGTGGATTATCATTACATATAGGTTCTAGATTTTTTCTATGTTGAGTTTGTTGTTGTTTAGTTTGGTTATCCTTGATGTTTGTTTCACACACTTTGTTCTTGTTGTGTTTGATTGGATATACAACAAGTGGTGTCCACCATGGTGAAATATAACAAGTTTCAATTGAGCACCAATGATACTAAATGGATTTTTTTTTTCTTTCAAAGACAAATTTTTTGGATTTTGGAAAATGAAGATGGAAGCAAACCTAATTCAACACAAGTGTATAGAGGCTATGAAGGGTGAGACATTGACGCCGGTGAACCTAACACAATCAAAGAAGATTAGTGTTATTATCTTGTGTCTCAGAGATAAATGGTTGTGCAAGCCGCGAAGTAAAAGAACATGAGGATAATGTGTATTCTCAAGTGCCTAGAGAGTCTGTCAAGAATGCTTAATATTAGTTTGGATATGCGGTAGTAATAATATGCAATGTCAATATGGATAAGACGTAGTAAAAATGCTCAACCTCAACCTGGAGAGACAGTGGTAAGAGTACTCAACATCAATCAGAAGAGGCAGTGCTAGGAATATCAAGTTATGTTTGAAGCATTAACTTTATCCATTCAGAATGGTAGATTCAAAATTCATAGTTGAGTAGTTGGTTGCCTCAAAAGAGTATTATGAAGATGGAAAGTGTTAGTGTTAACAAGGTGGAAACTAGAAATGAGTTTAGCCATGGACTCTAGATGTTGTTATCACTTTTTTTTCAAGGAAGGAATAATTTGAGACTGTGAAGTTACGTTGCAAGAAGGTGGATTTATTCACCTTAGAAACGACAAAACTACTAATATTTAATGTCATGGGTTCGATTCGTCTTATGATGTTTGACAACCGTGAGTTTATTTTACAAGATGTGAGGTTTGTTCTATAACTTGAGCAAAATTTATTATCTATAAGCACGATAAACGGATTAGGCTTTGGATCTAGAATTGAACGTGGGATAATGTAAATTTTGTATATTATTCCAAGATTATATGTAAATGTATGATTATACATGTTAGATGGTTTTACTATTATTTGTCATGCATCGACATCTAGTCAAGACTTGCATAGTAAAACATAGCTATGTGATTTCGTGTTGGTGCATGTCAGTAACATGAGTGAAGTTAGACTATCTAAACAAGGTTTTCTAGGTAATGGAGCTAAACTAGAAACGTTGGAAACTAACAGTGGCCAATAGTTTGTTTCAGAGCAATTTAATGAGTTTTACAAGTTATACGGTAAAAGGCATAGTTGAGGTACACTTTTGGAAGTTGAGTTGTTTAAGGGTTTCTTGTGTGAAACTCTATCATAGAAAACTGAGTTTGAGATGGAGTCTTGCACCAGTGAGACTAGAAGAAGACAACCAACAATGAATCATGGTTGTTAGATATAGCGAAATTATGGATATCGATTGTTACATTAAAGTGGTATGACTATGTAGACCTTGTGTGTTATGATCTAATTGAGATTGAAGAAGTGCAAGACTAGGAATCAAGGGCATTCATGGAATCAATTGAGAGTAAGAAAAATAAGACTTTGAAACTTGTAAGATGAACTCAAAAGATGAAAGTGGTTTGATGCAAGAAAATCTTAATAATTGTCTCTTTAGAGATTTGAGGTTTTCTTGCATCAAATCTCTAGTATTGATATTTTTTTCCTTTTAAGTATTGATATCTTTTGTTCCGTCTCTTTCGGTGTCTGTAGGGTTTCTTTTCTTCTGCCTTCCTATAGCATGTTGATGCCTCTCATCATCAACTCACGTTTTTCGTGCAACCACGTTAAGATTATTGGGACAGAAATTGGATGTTGTTCTTAAATAATAGCCAAATAAATGGGATGGTAAGCCCTCTTTTATGCAGTGAGTTCACATGGGAATACACTATTTGGCTTTTTATGGTCTCATTCTTCAATTGAAAGTAGTTTCAGCTATGATACTAGAGATTTGAACAAAGAAAAATATTTTTTAAGGATTGAAAAGCTTAAAACATGTTAACAGACAAAATTAAAAGGTGTTAGTTGAAGATGAATCTATTTTAAGAGACCAGGATATTAATGTCAAGTGTCAACTATAAATTTTTTAAGGGATTTTATGTCATTTAAAAAGAGTGACATTAAGAGAGAGGTCAATGTAATTTTCTAAAAAAAATAATGAATTTACATTTTGATTAAGCATATGACACTTGTTATATTTTCCTTCATTTTTTGGGGTTATACAATCTTGACCCATCATAAATCAGTCATCTTTACTTGTCTCTTTCAATAGTTTTTTTCAAGGATTGTATCTTTCTGTAATTATCAAATAAAAATAAATTAGTGGGGATATTTGTGTCATTTGAAGAAATTTACCTCAAGAGAGATCGGTGTAATTTTCCTCCAAATTAAAGATCGAATTTACATTTTGATTATGTATATGAAACCCATATTTCTTTTTCTTCATTTTTTAACAAGTTATAAGCGAGGGGAATGTTCATTTTTTTCACTCGTATTTCTTTTTCTTCATTACTTGTCTCTTTCTCTTTCAGTAATTATATATAAAGAATAAATGAGGGGAATGTTCCTTTCGAGCATTGGCATTTTGCAAATAAATATGTTTCGTCTTTACCTTCTGATGCGTGGTATCATAGCACATGGAGAATAGGTACGACAAATGTATAGATTTTTTTTAGGGACAAATCTGTAGATTTAAAAGCCAAATTTGAAAGAAACTCTTTAAAAAACTATCAACCATTAAATTTAAGGATCTTTCGAGTCTAATTAATTTTTAGACAAAAAATTGTAGATGAATAAATTTAGAGATTTATTTATTATTTAGTAAAAAGTTTTCTTTATTTTTTCTTGATTAGTGAGTGAAATAAATACTATAAAACTCAATATAATTAATTTAACCGGAAAATAGATTTTGTAAACAAAATAAAATTGGCGATTAAGCTTTGAGCTCTAGAATATGTGAGACTTAAGGTCCGTTTTGAAAGGGGATTTTATTATTTTTTTCTTTTCTAAATTAACTTAGCCATAACACATTTTAAAAATGAAAAAAGTGTGAATGGATTATCTTCTGATCATTGAACAATATAATCGGAAGTAATGCGAAACCTTGCAGTAGTTCTCGGTGGTTGAAGCTTGTTTACAGTGGTTGAAATTGATTTTCACCACAAACGTGCTTGCAAAGACACTTCAACACTCAAATCAACGAGGTTTCAATGAGGTTTGAAAAGATTTTTAGAATGAGAGTGCATACCTTGGTTTTGGGGTGACAGATACTATTTATAGACCTCTGACGTGAATATCTACACTTTGCCCTAATGACATGATGATCGGGAGATCGTTTTGAGTGTATAATTTTGTGCAAAAAACTTGATGGTGGATTTGATGAATAGACAAGTGCACCAAATCGTACAAAGTAATAAAGTAGTAAGTTAATCGTCTCCACAAATATTGTCGTTCAACTCCGTAATTAGTTGAATCTATTTAAAAAGCAAATAAAATAAAAGATTTGAAAGTGGTTGCAAGGTTTTAACTGTCCTGCCCAATGCGAGGTTAGGTTGGTTGATTCAGATAAATAGGGGTGATTAGAGTTTCCTTCAATCCCCTCCTTCTTCTTTGTTGAATAATTCAAAGTATCTATTAATTAAGACATAAATAAACAATGGTTTATTCATAAGAAGAATATCCTTATAGATGTCGAATAGCTTCATAACCTCTATAGCTCCATTATGAAAGCCATGCACATATCCTTTGACGTCTACATCTCGTAAACTTCCTCAATTGTCATCTAAGGGAATTACACTCCATGAAAATGTCTGACCCTCATACCCTAAGGGTCCCTAGTAAATTAAAGACCCTTGAGCAAAATTCATATGTGAAGATTTTGTTAAAGCGCAAGAATGGGTTTATGAACCTTAACCAAGTTTGCAATAGATTTAAACGATGAAACATATGAAAATCAAATATAACTAAAATCATAATGAATAAAGAAATTAATTTAATCCAACAAATAAATAGATGTTCATCTTAGAACCATAATCTCAGAGGTTTAGTTACTCATGATAACCAATATAACAAAAGAAAAGAAAAACATAGTCTAGTGAACAAAAGGAGGAAGAATACCTTCCTTGAAGCTTTGATGCTTAACCCTTGCCTTGTACCGCCAACTTTCTAAATGAATAAAAGAGTGTGGAAGAGTCTATATTTATGGCGCATCAATATTTAGGGGTTAAGAGTGAAGAAATAGGATTTTTCCACCAAAAACGACTTGGAAAACAAGCAAACAACAACTAAAGGACATTGCCATGCGTGAGGTGCAGGGGCACTTCTGGCTGTAGCCAGGGCTTCCTCATGCATAGAGGCGCATGAGTCCATGCGCGGGGTGCATGGGGCAGTAGCTTGAATGTGAATTATGCAGTTTTTCATCATTTTTCGAGCGTTCTTATGTCTTGAAAAACCTTCTAAGAAACATTGATCTTCATTCTTCATATGCCTTGATCATTCATGTGGTATCTTGCTTTGCCGAATTACATGATTTTGCAATAAAAAGACTCAAAACACCTATGGAGTTGCATGATCTAGGATAAAAGTGAATTGCAACGACTCGAATGAAAACAGTACAAAATGTTCCTCAAACCATATACAACTCCTCTAAATGACCTCTTATTTTCCTTCAACTACAAAGAAAATAATTAAAAACATTATATGTTATTCCATCACCAAGTAGCATTAGTGGACTCTAGGTCTAGAGGATTCGTCCTTGGTCCATTTCGTAAAAGTATTCCTAGTCTTTGGCTAGAGAAGATGAATTTGTAGTGTTCAGATAACAGAGTGACCTTCATAATAATGCCCGTTGCTAGACTAATATGAAAAGTTTGGGTTTGATGCAGTTTGTCTTCAGATTTCCTTGATGACTAGGAGGTAACATGTGAAGTGGCCTTTTTGTTTTAGTATTGTTTTTGGTTTTGTGTGTGATGATTGCATTTCTGCCTCCACGTTCTTTTATAGTTGTCCTTTTGTTGACACATGTTCCCGCTTTAGGTGGGGCACTGGATGACGATAGAGTGGTTGAAGGAACATCTAGCGCCGGTGATTGTGGGGTTTTATTTTTGAAGTGGAGTTGATTGCTTCTCCTTCCTCCAGCTTCCTTAATTAACAGTTTTGTAACATACTCCTAATGTACCTTCATGCTTATGATAATACATGTTCTGCTAAGAGATTAGGGTTCTATATTAGATAAACAAAAACTTGAGCCGTAATTGAGATAAGTCTACTTTGTTAGGCATCGTGAACATTAACCTCAAATTTGCAATTTAACTAGAAACTTTTGTTACCAAATAAAGAGATAGATAAGAGAGAAATAGTTGAATTTTTTAAAACAATGAGGATCATTTGAATTCTTTAAGTAAAAAAGTTAAGCTTCAGTATTATTGGTGGTTGAAATCAAGATATATTACGTTCGATTATGATTATCAATTTTGGAAGCTTAGTCATATTCCTTGTTTTACAACTATATCTTAGATAATTTCTCATTTTCTTCTTTTTGGTTATGGTTTTGTAATTGTCTGGCTTTCTTCAAGTTTTTTTTGACACACCTTGTGTTAGAAGGACTTGTTTGATTTGGTAATATATTTCATTTTGGTCTCTTAATTTTCTTTTAGAAATCCAAAATTTCTCAAGTGTATTTACAAGTAAAATAGTAAAGTATAGTACATTTAATCCCCAAATTGATGTCACATACAGAGCTGAACATTTCATACATTAAACAAATGCACAAAAAATTATTTATAAAAGGATTAACTGCACTCAAAGACACATAAAATGTATTTTTTGTGATTTTGCAAACGTGAGGTTGAGCGAGAAAAACACAAATTAAGGGATGAGTTTCAATTAAGAAGATATTTTACTTGCACTTCGGTTACTGAATCAATGAAGAAGCTCTCTTTGTGGAATGAACATCATCTCTCCATCAGAGTGATTTCAATAAAATCAGTTTTGAAGAGTTTACCGTTATTTTTCTTTTCTTTCTATAAAGCTTCAAAGAAGGTGACAAATGAATGAACTCAAATTTAGATAAGGTTTATTTAGGGAGGTGGCCTTGAAAATAAAAAGATTTGTTGGGATAAAAAATATGTATCTTTTAATTTATCGCTTTAAAGTTAATGGTTTTGAAGAAAGTTATTGGAAAGTAATGAAGTTTTGTATGATTTAATTAAGTCTTGTTAACTTATGATTCAATGCAACTAAAGATTTTCAACCCATAACGTATAATATGTAGAAGATGGATTTAATATGGTGGCATGATTTATGCACTGTTTGCATAGACAACGATTTTGATTTAAACTGATTTGTAAAAGAGATTCAGTGTGCGCTTGGTGATGGCAAAATTATTATGTTTTGGAAAGAACATCTAAACATGCATGTTGTATAGGCTAGGTGAAGATAAAAAAGTGTCTCATCTAATTTGATTAACCACGGTGTGATAAATTTAATTAGATGAACCTTTTTTTTAATAAGAAAGTGGTCAATATTTCGAAGGTGTTGGACCATATCAAACATTTATCTTGATTTATTTATAGAGAAGGTTGTAATAAAAGCTTTATTTTCTTGAATTGGTTGACTAATCCACTTCGATGTATCCAAAGTGTTTGAGATTGCCCTTTGTAATAAATTTTGAGTATCCCTTACACTCAATTAAATATATTTTGCTTATAAAAAAATAAATTAAAATAATATTAAATCATTCATAAAAGAGATATTTATTAAAACATAAATGATTTCTACAATTTTAATTTTAGATTGTAGTTATTATTTATCAAAAAAAAAGTTCTTAATTCTCTAATTCTATCATAAACATCCCCTAGATATGATATATCTTGAGTGCTTGGTTATTCAATTTAACTCTAACTCATGAGTAATTGACCATATTCAGAAAAGTTGTTGGATGAGTGCTATGTATCCACTCAAAGAGTGAAAAATTTATGGCAAATTTTATTTTATAAGAAAATGCATGGTTAATTTTGTCTAACATGTTCATAAACGATAAATGATCCGTGACATGCTTATTTATACATTGCTGAACCAAAAATACATTTGAAAATCAAACATGTTTGAGACTACATCAAATCATTCTCAACCCTTAAAAGTTTTCTTGATAAATGAGCATATACTTGTATGCTTTCATTTATCCAATATCGATGGAAAGAAATGAAAAGTCTTATTATTATGAGTTTTGGTGTATAAATGTTTATATTCCTACAAGCTAAAAGAAAATTTCTAAATCTCACTCTCACAATAGAATACATAATGAAGCCAGC
>Ga0228711_1002360_pt1 | contig 28942 bp, 12 predicted proteins | sample MedpolnodulmetaG_2_FD_177996 | JGI IMG/M metagenome (GOLD analysis project Ga0228711, IMG submission 177996) | Root nodule microbial communities from Medicago polymorpha collected in Santa Monica, California, United States - brown nodules | ecosystem: Host-associated > Plants > Roots > Nodule... | reverse complement strand
TGCCGATGTAAGTATATTTTAATGTTTATTTTACTTCTTTTACTATTTATACAACTTATTCTAATTATTATTTTACTTATTTAATGTTAGAATTAAAATTTATGTTAGAATATATTAAATGTTTATTTTACTTATTATTTATTTAACGGTGTTGATTGTTGTTTTTTGTTTTTGTATTTCAGTTTTTCGGAAAAAACATAAGGTGAAAGGTATCTCGCACGGGAAGAAGCTGAGCCTTAAAAACTTGACAATCCCTCAGCCGGGTGAACAAAATGAGTAGTTTTGATCAGAAGTGAATATGTCCGGTCTTACTCCCCTCCTGGATAGTGGGTACGAGAACATCTCTCACGAGTTTGTTTGTGCGATGTCAGAGAGATGGCATGAGGAGACCAGCAGCTTCCATCTACCTGTTGGGGAGATGACCATCACACTAGATGATGTGGCGTGTCTCCTAGGCATCCTCATCACTGGAAGGCTCCTTCTTGATAGAGAGTTAACCCGTGAGGAGAGGATAGAGATGATGCAGGTGGACCTACTTTTTACAGAGGAGGCTGCCGCTAAGGAGGTGGCAAGACAAGGTGCTGCTCACGTTAACTTTGGTGTACTGAAGAGGCGCTACGAGGAGCTCTTGAATAGGTGTAATCAACTGCTTGAGATTGACACACATGAGGAGCAAGACGAGCGAGCTCATGTTAGGTTGGCCTGTATTAAGGCGTTTTTGTTGCTCTTACTTGGCTGGACCATTTTTGCCGGCAAGAACAACAAAAACATTAATCTGTTGTGGCTGCTTGCGCTGCAAGATATGGACGAGTTGGAAACTGGTCATGGGGTGGATGGGACTTGCTTTCCTATACGAGCAACTATCTCTTACCTCCGACTCATTTATGGCCTCCTGTGGTGGTCACATGACATTGCTTATGGTAATATTTGTTTTCCTTCTTTTTTACTTATTGGATCGTAAATGTATAGTTGTTTGTATAATACTTGTGCTGATATAAATTTGTTTCTTTGTGTTTGCAAGGATGGATTTTGACGCATTTCTCGAACATTATTCCGAGGATTGATGATGAGGACTACGACCCTACTGTTGCCCCTCTTGTGAGTCAATGGAAACCTCCCAGGGGCTTTTCTAATCATGGACACTACAGAGATGCCATTGATTCGTTGGACCATTCTCATGTCACCTGGAGGCTGTACGAGAGACGACGGCACATCACGCCCTTTCAGGATATATGCTGGTACTCCGGATGGATCATGTCCGGGAAAGACATGAGGGTTCGTCACTTCCCAGAGCGGGTTCTTAGGCAGTACGCGTATGTCCAAACTATTCCCAGAGCTCCTACAGACATTGGGCGTCTTGCTGAAGATGACGTGGCCCAGGCCTTCACGGAGTTTGCTCTACATGTCCTCAGCCATCAGCAGAGGGGTCCTCCAGTTCCGGATAACCAGCTGTGGGCTCATACTAGGGGGTACATGAGATGGTTCATTAGAGTATCACATCCTATTGTGAACCCCCCTGCGGCCATTCTTGACTACGCAGCTCAGGCCCCTCCTCGTCCTGTCCCTCCTTACGAGGAGGTTCTTGTTGAGCAGCAGTGGGCCAAACATCGTCCCAACCCATACCAGATCATCAACATCAGAGCTAGAGTGGAGGTGCAATGGGCATCCTGATGTGTTTCATAATCCAGAGGAGGTTATTCGCTTGATGCAAGACATACAATCTGAGTGGAGCATGCTGGAACAGATGCCGGCTCCGCGGAGGAGGAGTAGTAGTCCACAGGATGGACCAGTATGACTTGTGTAGTTTTTTTTATGACATTTTTTTGGATTTGGTTGTAATCCTATTACATTTGCGTTTTTTGGCGTTTTTTGTGACATTATTCATTATTTTATTCCGTTGTTTTATTCCGTTATTTTTCGTAATATAATTATGAGCTAATGCTTGAATGAATGATGAAAAATGTTTGCAAATGACTGAATGACTGAATGTATGAAAGAAGGATTGAAAAATTAGGGAAAATAGAGGTTTCTGTCTTGGCTGGTTTTTTACATAGACTGGGCGTGAGTTAACTCACGCAGTGATTTACACTTGTGTGACTTAAGTCACGCAACATTAGTTAACTAACGCATAGCTTTACACTTGCGTTAGTTAACTAACGCAAGGGTATTTTAGGCATGGCTGCAGGGCACGAGTGTTTTAGGCATGGCTGCAGGGTGCGAGTGTTTTAGGCTAGTAATTTAACTAACACATTTTTTTTTTTGTTCACCAAAAAAAAATTATGTTTTTTTAAACACCTCGTTCTTTAAATTATCATGTGAATCAAAACCTTTAAAGTGTTATATTTCATATTCAATCTAATTTTCTATTACTTTTATAACTTTTATTTTAATTTTATATTTTAAAAATATTTTCCTTTAAAAAAAATTAAAAATGTTAGATATTTTTTCATTTTGTGTTAGCTACCTCTCAATGTGAACCTATAAATGACACCCTTCATATGAATTAGTCATGTGTCACGTCTTGCTTATGTTCACATATTATGTGGCTAGTTTGCTTTATCTCGTGAATCAACACAAGGTCCCCAACCATATACAAACCTTTTGGCATTTTCACATACCAACAAAGAAACAAACATATATCCATCCATCCATCCATTAAATTAAACACATACTACTAAGGGGCTTCTCTCTTTATCTAATACATTACCATTTTATTTTATTTTGTCAAAAAAAATAGATAAGGGATGGACACCGAATGCAAGATCAAAGAGAACCATCAAATTCATTGAAGATTTACGATATAATTTATGTATGACCTATCGATTAAAGAATTGTGAACTTAAAATCAAGTCACAGTGTAAATGTGAGCATAATGTCAAACAATATATATAAACCTAATTTGTGCATTACTATTTTTCTTTTTGGTATGTAGACGAAGTGACAAACATCAATTAAACTTACACAGTTATGAATTCCCAGATAGGAAGAAAGTGTCCCAATTGGTGCATTTCCTTTTTTTAATTCCTAGCTGTTTAGTGATGGGAAAACAAACCTACAATTACTGCATTATAGTTTACAGTTGAGTGACTTTTTCATGATAAGCATAAATAGCCTTGTTAGGACTCAACCTATAAAACTACTATATATTAGTCTGTTTGGTGTCAATATTAAAGATAAAGAGTGATCATAAGAACATAAATCCATATAGTATATGAGATATTGTAGACCCTTTGTAAGAGGACAAACCTTAGAATGTCTTGGTTCCTTGTAATACTGTTTCTGATTGTAACATTTGGTACATTTTCTGAGGCTAGTCATCATCATCATCACAAGAAGCCTCTTTCTGCTGTTGTGGTTGGTACTGTTTATTGTGACACATGTTTTCAACAGGATTTCTCCATGGGAAATCATTTCATTTCAGGTCCATTTCTTAACTGCTTAATTGTCTTATTTTTTTGCTAGGGAATTCAATTTTATATCTATATAGTCTATACAAGCTGATAAATTAGATAACAACATACATGTTGCTTAAAATAAAACTATGCGACACTTGAGATTGAAAGTGTGTTTGGTATTTGACACTGATACATATGATTACATTTAATTGTTTTTATTTTTAAATTATTACTGGTGTTGATGTATCACTGTCGTGTCGGGTGTTAAGTGCTTCATAGGCCGACCTTTTCATGCAATATTTTAAAAACCCTAATGAACCGGCTGGTCGAACCATTTAAGAGCTGATCAGTTTGCCGGTTGGTTTAATCTCAATTACATTGCAGTCTAATTGATCCGTAGTTCATCTGTAAGTTTAACCAACTGAACCAATTAAATCATGATCCGAGGATCTTACATCTTCGATCTCCGCTACAGTTTTCAAAACATTGGTTTTAGAGGTTGTGTTGTCTAAATTTTATGCTGATGTTACGTTATACTATATTGTCCAATAAATTGTGTGCAGGTGCATCAGTTGAAGTAGAATGCAAAGATGGAAATGAAAATTCAAAACCAAGATTCAAGAAACAAGTAAAAACAAATGAGCATGGTGAATTCAAAATCCAACTTCCATTCTCAGTGAGCAAACATGTAAAGAGAATCAAAGGATGTGTAGTGAAATTAGTAAGCAGCAATGAACCATTTTGTTCTATAGCCTCAGCAGCCACATCTTCATCACTTCACCTAAAATCAAGAAAACAAGGACTACACATATTCTCAGCAGGTTTTTTCTCATTCAAACCACTTAAACAACCAAATCTATGTAACCAAAAACCAAGTGTTGTTGTTCAAGACACAAAAAAGCTTCTTGATTCTTTGAAAAAAACTTCATTTCCTCCAAAAATTGATCCTTCTTTTCCACCTCCACTTCAAGATCCAAACCCCCCTAGTGGTATTCTTCCTTTCCTCCCACCAGTTCCTTTAGCACCTGAAATTCTTACACCAATATTGCCACCAGAATTGTCACCACTAATCCCTAGTGGAATGACTAGTGAAGAATCCAAATACAAATCAACTAAAACTTCAAAAAATGTTCAATCTTTAGATGAAAAAAAAGTAATTAACCTTGATACTTTTCACATTCCTCCTAATCCATTTTTCCCACCACCATTAGTCCCTAATAATCCATTACAACCACCAAGTACACCACCTATTCCTAATCCATTTCAACCACCACCATTAGTTCCTAATAATCCATTACAACCACCAACATTAGTCCCTAATCCACCACCATTAGTCCCTAATAGTCCATTACAACCACCAAGTACACCACATTTTCCTGATCCATTTCATCCAACAATTCCTTTATTACATCAAATTCTTCCACCAATATTGTCACCACTAGTCCCTAGTGGAAAGGTTAGTGATGAATCCAAATCCAAATCAACAAAAACTTCAAAAAATGTTCAATCATTAGATGAAAAAAAAGCACCTAACCTTGATTCCTTTAACCTTCCTCCTAATCCATTTTTTCCACCACCATTAGTCCCTAATAATCCATTACAACCACCAAGTACACCAACTATTCCTAACCCATTTCAACCACCAACTCCAACACCATTAGTCCCCAATAATCCATTTCAACCACCTCCAACAGGATCATCACCGTTGTTTCCTTTTCCGTCGGTACCAGGTTTAAGTCCTTCATCACCACCAGGATTGGCTTTTCCTTTTCCTCCACTATTCCCTCCACCTGGGAGTGGCACACCTCCTGCTTCTACAAAGAATGTTTCTCCTTAACTGAATGAGTACATACTCAAATTGGTCATCAAAATTATAAGATTGTATCAATCTAGTCCCTCGTATTATCGATATTTCAAAATGATCACTAAAATTGCTGAAGGACTAGAATGTCATTAAATTTGTTACATCGGGGATGCATTTGATAACATATCTGGACGAACTTGTTTAACATTTTGCAATTCCAGTGATTATTTTAAAATATTGATAATATGGGGACTAAATTGATACATTCCTGCAATTTTAATTACGAGCTTGGATATTTACATATAGCAGCTAATATACATGCATAATTCTGTAATAACTCCTTCCATGTGATGCACTTTTTTATTTCTACTTTATGGAAATCCTAATGTATTATGATGTTTAGTGACTAATACTGAAAAAATTACAATATCATTGATGTATTGGTAATAAATTTTAAGGATAAGGTTACCTTTGAGCTTCAATATTGTAAATTATTATTATTATTATTGGTAGTAGTATTGCGAGTAATCTTGATCATCAATAATTAATACTGTAGAGTATTTTAATTGGAAAAAATGGATTAAATCTGTTTACAGTAGAATTTCTTCATATTGAAAAAATAAAAGAGAAGATCGATAAGCAAAGACTATTCTTGACTAACAAATAACATGATTAAAGACTATTTTAAAATTTTGATACATGACTATTGTAACTACTCCTTACACGTTTACAGACTAAAATGACTATTACTATGTTTTTAAAATAGAGACTAAAACTTCAATTTTTGCAAAATAGAGGGAAAAAATACATTTTTACAAATATCATTGCTATTATTTTTTTGATAGAAAAAATATCTAACTATGTTTGTTGAATAAGCCAGCGTCCATGTTTTTCTTTGTGGTCCGTTATTGTTTCTCTTTGAAACAGAGAGAAATACACTCACTCTGCTATCTCTCTCGTTAACAACAACCATAGCCTCTACAACAACACAACTATCCTCTCTCTCTTTCTCTGGTAACCTCAAAACCTTATTCATCTTTTCTTCTTGTTTTACCCTCTTGTTGTTGTGAATATTTTTTCAACTAATGTTATTCATTATTTCATCAGTTAAAATCTGCATAAATTTTACTACTTTTTTTGATGAAATGGTGAAATGGGTTTTCTTATAGTGATGAAATTTGATGACCCAGTAACCCTGTTTTGTTGTTTTTGAAGTAAAAATTCTATCTTTTGCTTATATTCTTATCTTGTATTTGAAACAATGAAATTTCAATTTAGTCTCTTTCTCTCTTCTATCTGGTCTCTGAACTATAGAAATATAAGAAATAGTCTCTAAACTATTACGTTTAACCCTTTATTATTTTAAAAAATATGAGAGATAATCTTCTTAAAAAAAAAGAAAAAGAGATAATGATAGTTCAAACTTCAAAACCTATGAAACACAGATACGAACCCCGACACGGACACTTACGCGCCGACACTGCTAGTAATTCGAGAAAGTCATATAATTAAGTGTAATTATATGTGTCAGACAGCGTCTGACACGACACGTGTCCGACACGAGAACACGCCTAATCCAAGGAGTGTCCGTAACTAACTTGTTTGGATGGAGAACAGTTTAGGGACTATTTATTGTTCATCTATGAAGTACTGACACAGATGTTGACACCAATAATAATTTGAGAAAATATAATTCTTGAATGTAACATTTGTCGGTGTGGGTGTCGGACACTGGCACGTGCTGGGAATTAGACATGCTTTCAATTCGAAGTGTCGGTGTTACATAGTTGTGCATTATATTTCTACAGTCAAGGACTAAAGAATCATTTTCTCTCCTATTTAGCCTTTCAACTATAAAATACAGTAAATAGTCCCTAAACTATGATCAGTCACTCTATTGTTTTAAAAATAGGAGAGAGAACGATAGTTCGGAAACTAACTTGATGGATTGAAATAGTCGAGGGATTGTTTATGATGTTTCTATTGTTCAGGGACTAAATTAGAGAGATAGATTTGGGCAGTTTTGTCAAATAACGGCTATAGTAGCCAAAGGCTATTGTTTTGTGATGTGCTATTTAATATATAATGTTGTCAAAATAGCGGCTATTGCGGCGCTACAGCACTGTAGCTTAGTGGAATTTAAACAAACCGCTATTTTCTGTTATCTGAAATTGTCAACACTTGTTTATGAACCGAATTGAATGTTTGCTCAATTTGAAATTTAGGGTTTTGATTAGTAAAATTCTTAGTATAACCTTGAGATATTTGTTATTAACAGGTAATACTGTAGATTTTGATGCATATGTGACCGTAAAATAGCAGCAACACTGACTAACTTATTGTGGAAAAGTGGTTGTAAACATCTGATGAGGGTGCTTCAACTGCCCCAACTTGTAAGACATGGGCCATTTCAAAGCTATCCATGTCGCTACACTTCACATGTATCTTTTGTTTCATTGAACGCTTCAGGCTATCCTACGAAAGACATTAAGAGCAACAACAACGATAACTTGATTCAATCGTTGTGTAGAGGTGGCAATCTTAAGCAAGCCGTTCAGCTCTTGTGTAGCGAGCCGAATCCTACTCAAAAGACTTTCGAGCTTTTGATAAATTCTTGTATAGAACAGAACTCTCTTTCTGACGGCGTTGATGTTCATCACCGTCTTGTCGGTAGTGGTCTCGACCAAGACCCGTATTTGTCTACTAAACTTATCAACATGTATTGTGATTTAGGGTCTGTTGATCATGCTTGTAAGGTGTTCGTTGAAACTCGGGAAAAAACCATCTTTGTTTGGAATGCAATATTTCGAGCGCTGGCAATGGCGAGTCGTGGTGAAGAGTTGTTAGAATTGTATGGTCAAATGAATTGGATTGGGATCCCATCGAACAGGTTCACGTATACGTATGTTCTTAAAGCTTGTGTTGTTTCGGAGTTGTCAATTTGTCCTCTTCGGAAGGGTAAGGAGATTCATGCTCATATTCTGCGACATGGCTATGAAGGACATGTTCACGTTATGACGACTTTGTTGGATGTATATGCTAGGTTTGGTTATGTATCCTATGCAAGTTCTGTGTTTGGTGCTATGCCTGCTAAGAACATCGTCTCATGGAGTGCGATGATTGCGTGTTATGCAAACAATGAAATGCCTATGAAAGCATTGGAACTTTTTCAGATAATGATGCTTGAGGCATGTGATACAGTTCCGAATCCAATAACAATTGTGAGTGTGCTTCAAGCTTGTGCAGGTCTTGCCGCATTGGAACATGGAAAGCTGGTCCATGCCTATGTCCTTAGAAGGGGTCTTGATTCTACACTTCCGGTTCTTAACACCCTTATAACAATGTATGGAAGATGTGGTAAGATTTCGACGGGACAACGAGTGTTCGATTATATGAAGAAACGTGATGTTATTTCGTGGAATTCTTTGATTTCCATATATGGTATGCATGGTTTTGAAAAGAAAGCCATCCAAATATTTGAAAATATGATCAGCCGAGGAGTTTCGCCGAGTTACATAACATTTATTACTGTTTTATGTGCTTGCAGCCATGCAGGCCTTGTTGAAGAGGCAAAGATTTTATTTGAATCTATGCTTACTAAGTACAAAATCCATCCAAGAATGGAGCATTATGCTTGTATGGTGGATATTCTTGGCCGAGCTAATCGGTTAAACGAAGCAATTGAATTAATACAAAATATGGATTTCAAACCAGGACCAACAGTTTGGGGTTCGCTTCTTGGATCTTGTAGGATTCACTGTAATGTCGAGCTTGCTGAAAGAGCAAGCGCTATGCTATTTGAGTTGGAGCCTAAGAATGCTGGCAATTACGTGCTTTTATCAGATATTTACGCAAAATCTAGAATGTGGAACGATGTAAGGCGTGTGAGGAAACAATTGGAATCTCGCGGCTTGCAAAAGATTCCGAGTTGCAGCTGGATTGAAGTCAAAAGGAAGATATACTCGCTTGTCTCTATTGAAGAGTACAACCCACATATCGAAGAGCTTCGTGCTTTCCTTATTACATTGTTAACCGAGATCAAGAATCAGGGTTATGTTCCACAGACAAACGTTGTTACTTACGATCTTGATGAAGAAGAGAAAGAAAGAATTGTATTGGGACATAGTGGAAAGCTTGCCGTTGCTTTCGGACTCATTAATACTTCAAAAGGTGAAATCATTAGGATTTCAAACAACCTGAGATTGTGTGAAGATTGTCATGCTTTTATGAAGTTTGTTTCGAAATTTACTAACAGAGAGATTCTTCTTAGAGATGTGAATAGGTTCCACTGTTTTAAAGATGGAGTTTGTTCCTGTGGTGACTATTGGTAGTTATTGGCAGAAAATGCTATATAGTTTAAATCCTTTTGAGAGTAATTCTAATATAGTGACAGAAATTGAGTGATGCCATGGTTCCAAACACAGCAACCCCCAGTTGAGTTTGCACTGTAATTTTGTCTCTTTTTACAATGCATTGAATTTCAACATTTAATTAAAACAATGAAAATCACTGAGAGTAATCTAATCACTTTATCATAAATGCTCAAATCATACACTATGTTGAGGTTTTTTTTTATTTATTTTTTGTCAAAACCTTATACTGGGTGAATACAAATAAATCTTGTATTTTTACGTTGGCACTATTGATAGTAACAATGTTTTAAAAATCGGATTGGAGATTGAACCGATAAGACGTTCGGGTCATGGTTCATGGTTGAACTGGATGGAAAAAATAATAGTGAATAAAAAAAATTAGTTGAACCTACTGCAATTCAGTCGGTTCAATCTTGGGATCAAACCAATAAACAAACTGTTACTGGTTAAATTAACCAATTTGGTCCAATTTTTAAAACATCACTCCATTCGTTTCTTTTTGAATGTCATTTGAATACGTTTTTTGTTTTTATTTAACTGTCATTTTGATAGTTTAATGTTACAATTTGTCAATTATATCATTTTTTTAATCACTTATACTTACTCCTTTTCAATAAAACTAAAAATAGTTAGTTTTTTTTAACAATTTTTTTGAATAAAATTTGTTTTTGCTTTCTGTTATGTGCAAATTTAAACTTCCTTAAAACTATATTCAGTTTACTATAATATTGAAGAAAAAATATTGAGTGAATGTAAAAGAAAAAATATTGAAGGAGTAAAATGAGGGTATAATAGATAGGAAAAAAAACTCAAAATTCACTTTTCTTAAAACGAAACGGCGGAAGTAATTTTTCAACGTGAGAAGTAGATATAACTATATTAGTCCTGAAAGTCCTTGTGCCAATTTAGGTGAACTAATTTAAGTTCTTCAAAAAAACTATTTAAGTCTTGTAATTTTTTTCTCTTCTTCAGAGACCTTACAATGAAGTCATTGAAATAAAGTTAGTTGAGGATTTATGCACTTTGCATGGTTATATAAACAAGTTTTTTCTTACAGTTCTGTATTTTTCAAGTTTCGCTTTTATGGAAGTTTATGCCAAGTGTGGTGAAAATGTGAACTCTATAAGGTGAGAGTCTTACAGTTGCACCGTTTAGATTTGAGAGAATTTTGCCGACTTACCAAAGTTGAGATATTAGTATTCATATTTTTGAGCTTTGCATACCTAATTAATACCCCTAAAAGTAAACATGAAACGCAAAGAGTTTTGTAAATAAATGTGTGCTTAATTTTTTATATAATGCAACTTTTTGAAATAGAATTGCAGTACATTATTGTAAGTTTTTTTTTTTTTAACCTACTCTTTTGGCGAAGTGAAAGAGTAAGGTTTTGAAATACAAGTGAGTGAGCAGTCCAATGTCGACTAAGAATATAAACTAAATGAATGATTTATAGAAAAAAATATGCTTAAATATTCAATGTCTTAAAATATTATGTGAAGACGTGGTTTACATAATACTCCTAACAAAAGGGATGAAGATTCTCAAAGTAAGACTCCAAAGCAGAGAGGCTAATAAACAATGTAACAGAGGGAAGGAACCCAAAAAATTACTGATAATAAAATAAGAGGAAACAAAACAAACTGCAGAAGGGAACCTTGTGATGCTAGAGCTAGAGATTAATACACCAATTGTATTTGTATTCGTATATGGTAATTCTCTTTCTAGTGTATCAAGATACTCGAGGCGCTCGGCTTTTAACCGGTTGGTTGTAGGTTCAAATCCTACTTAGGGTACCCCGGAAGATTTAAAAACGTGCCCGACTAGAACATGTCTTATTTCTCATTTCCATCAAGCATCTCCTTTACACAAAATTGATGCAAGTTTTCATACATTTTTTTCCATTTGTTAACCATCTGTACCGACTTTTGGCAATCACGTTTTAGTTTCTCTATCTCCATTTCAGAAGCAGCAGCTGAACCTTGACTCTGATACATAGGTTAAAAGAGATGTTAACTCACAAACAGGATTAAATAATCACTATCCTTTAAATAATGAGTTTAATTTTGATATATTGTCAGTGTAAAAAGCTTTACAACGTCAGAAAATCACATCCAATCATGCGTGACTTTAGAAGTAGTTATGATTACAGTCAAATGATTTTAATGATCTTACAATTATGATTCATTGACAGTGTAATACACTGACAATTTATATGAATTAAATTCTGATTTTTTTTATTAAAAAAAAAAAAAGAAGACTGATGGCTATAAATATTAAAGACACCTAATCATCAAAAGAGACAAACCTGAAGTTCTTTACTGTAACTAGAAATCACTTGAGAACTAAGGTATGAAACATCCATGCATATATTGCTACCACCAAGACTGACAATAGTCGTTTTATCCGAGTCTTCATCCATTGAATTTGCATACTTTTCCAGAGGAGGAAATTGAGCTCCCTTCTTTTTTGAGGTTCCTTGTAACATGGGATTACTCGAGTCATTTTCTTGACTAAGAACAAGAATGTTAGTTATTGGTCCTGCAACATTTGAAAGATTGGCATTAAACAACGTAAAAAATGCATGCTTGAGCATACTCAATATTGAAAATAAAGTGATTGATATCGCGTCCTGAATGTCATGAGATATGAGCATATGCAGGTTCAGCATGTAAAAACACAAATTACATGCATTTATATAATCTCTATAGTATATTGAAAAGAAAAATTGAGTATCCTCGTCAAAGGGAAATGGCAAATTACTCATAGTAACACTAGTCAAATGGTGTGAATATAAGGTATAGATGTGTAAAAACGTATGGAACAAAAATACTTCGGAAAAAAGAACTAGCAGCACAAGTATTAATAAGAGTTGAATTATGATGCATACACTGTAAGTGCCAACTGCACTGAGATGATTAGAGTTCTTTAAAAAAAGAGATAATTAGAGCAACAATGCCCCTATATTTGTTTTGATCAAGTAAAAAACTTATGCACAGAGAAATCGTAATAATCATCTTACATTAGTTGTTATAACATATCACACGCAGAGTGTCAGTTGTAACTCGGGTTCTAATTTGGCAAGGAAAAAAAAAACTTGAGCATTGACAAAGTAAAAGTTGCACAGAAAAAAGGTTCATAATAAATAGCACAGAAATGATTCTTTACAAAACAAGATACGCAATCAAAAAGCCAGATCTGCAAAAGCAATCCCAAACCACAAGTAGGCCATATTTCAAGAAGTGTACGCAATACCTTTAGCATGTTTAAAGACACGGATGATGTTATGAGTACTGGCATTCCAAACTCGAACTATTCCATCATCAGATCCAGATATTAAAAAATTGTCGGCGGCACTATATGCTAAGCAAGTAACTGCCTTGCTGTAAGAATGAGAAAGTTAAATAGTTAAATGGCGTTACACAGCTTGAATAAAGTTCTTCTTTTGTTGTAATTGACAAGGCAAAGAAGCAAAAAGGAGAATGAGATGTACAAACAAAATTAAATCAGGGGATAGTTGGAGCTTAATGACTTTGAATCAGCGATAAACTCAAACATGATTTCTGACATAAACTATCCTAGATACAACATCACCATGACTAAGCTCCAGTTTGGACTTGCCTATTTGAGTTTATCAACTGGCTAAAAGCACTTGTGAGACTATTGGGAAAGCTTATGGAAACACCCAATGAGATCTCCATGAGCTGTTTTCAGCTTTATTTCGTAAGCCTCTGGGATAGCTTATGAAAACAGCTTATAGCATATATGAAAACAGTTTGACTTTATTTAATTTTTTTTTGTAGATTTAGCTTATACATAAGATTAAGCACTTATTTGCCAAGTGCTTAATTAAATTGTTCATCCAAACAGGGCCTAAATGCTTGGTTGAATTCTTCATAGTTGAGAATTACATTAAGGAAGAACCCCATAGTCATCAAATTTGTCCACAAATTCCAAAGGACAAAACTGAATGCTTCCATTATCTTACTCCCTTAGGAACTACAAGTTACCATGTATATGTTCCTAGGAGAGAGTATAAGACATTCATGGTGAGTTAACTACACTATCAAATTTTGGGAAATAATATATCCAAATTTTGGGAAAATAAAAAGGATCATGAAAGAGAGGATGACAACAGTTCAATACAGTGGACAATAAGAGGTGAAAAGATAACCTGTGGTTAGAAAATGAACCAGTGATATATGAAACTTGATCATTAGTAGTGATTCTTGTGGTGTTAAGTGCAGCGACAAATATTTTTCCATCTTCACTACCAACATAGAGAACATGTTCAGCAGGATCCAATGCAATGGCTTTAATTTTTGAAGGGAACACTATATTTCTTTGTAGCATTCCATTAGATAAGGTCCATACCTTAAAAAAAGAAAACACATTAGAATTCATAAACAAGATCTGTGAATTGCCTTTTGGAAAAATAAATAAATCTGTAAATTGGAAAACAACGATTAACAACAACCTAGCTTTATGCCACAAAATTGGGTCCCTTTTCGAAATATTAAATTGGAAAATATGATTTTCGTATATATTCTGAAGTCTGAACAGTAAACATTATCTCCGTCCCTAAATGTAGGAGCTTGTTTACTAAATTACGGGAATTAAGAAAGTTGGTAGTAGTATGAAATTTATTAATAATTTGTATTGTTTTGCAAAGCTTGCCCTGTATAGTATTTATGGCTTACTTATTGGTTACAAAGAAGATGAAAAATAATTATATTAGCAAAAAAACAAAAATAATTTGATGCAAAATTATTAGGGATGTTTTGGAATAGAATAATTAGTGCAGTTAAAAACTGGAAAGATATTCTATAAAAAGGGACCAGCAAAAAATACAAGCGGGTCCTATATTAGGGACAGAGGTAGTAATTAATACACAACTGAGAAGCACAGTTCTGTATGCTAGAATCAACCCAAAAAAGCATTATGTTCATGGCCAAAATTTCCTTAAATATATGCCTCTTATACTTGAATAAAGCACAATGCACCTTTGACATCATCACACAAGAACAAGAGCAGATGGTTTCCCCCCAGCGTTATGAAAGTTTTGATATGTAACCATAAATGATTAAAACTTTCAACTAGTAAAGATTGACAATTTAATCTTGCTATAGTAAATATGATGCGATAAATATATTCCATTGTTTATCTATTTTTCTACAACACTGCTACATAAAAACAGTAAAACAAACCTTACACGTCCGATCATCTGATGCTGAAGCTATAATTGCATTGCATCCTCCATAACCAATCACAACATCATTTACACACAAGGTGTGGTCTGAAAAACTATACTCATAAATCTTGCTTGCTTCCCGTCTTCTCACATCATCAAATATCCTGGACCATATGATGCATAGTAGTGTTTTACGCAATGGTTAGCACTTCTATGTAATCCCAAAAGGGAAAGCGAACAATAAGAGGTGAAAAAATGGAGAGACAAGATGAGTATCAAGTACATTAAGAGAGACCAAACTCGTACGCTTCCATTTTTAAAACCAGATATTAGAAGTGAGTCATCTTCAGAAAATACCAGGCAAGTAACAGCCGTATTATGACCATGCCACTTCTTAAGCAATCTGCCAGTTTCAACCTAACAAGTGATGGAGGCAACTCAGTAATACAGTGAAAAAGAAACAGGGAAGCAAAGGGTCTGTTTACTTTTCATGTTTTTTGCTTTCATTTTCACTTAAACTAATGAACATAAGAAAATATAGATCAAATAATTTTCTAATCATTTTGTTTTTGAAAACACATCTAGCATTTTTAGAAATTTTGAAAATGCCAAATCATTGTTTCTGAAAAATGTATTCTTCCAAGCATGTCTACCATCTTCTCTCTATTAAAATTTTTCACTATATGATTTTTCCATCTCCTAACTAGCAATTTAAAATGAACATTAATCTAAAAAAAATGAAAATTATATAATGTTTTGAGAAAGTAAGCAGAGTCTAAGTTCCCAATTCCAACTTTCAATTCAAAATTATCCACAACCTAATGCCACGAAAGTTCAGCATACCGCTGCAAACAATCCAGACTTCAATTTTTATAAAATATTTCCATGAAAAATCTTCCGTCAATCAGAATTCTTAAACAAACTGTTGGTGCATAATAACACACAAAAGAAGAAAACTCACCTCCCATAAGTATATTTCACCCGACAAACCTCCACCAACTAGATAGGTGCCACTGTGATTAGCAGCAAGAGGCGTAATAGGTTCAGCAGGAAAGCTCTTAACTTCAACTTGGGGCTGCACACCCAACACACAAGTAAAAACATCATCATCCGTCATCATTCATCATTTAAGAAAATTGCCAGATACCAATACTAATCCATAAAGAAACCAAGTATAGATAAACAAAAGACCTTGGACCAGGACCAGAAGAAAACGGAACCAGAGGAAGTTGGTCCCTCTCGAAGCTGAGAAGATGCAAGGAAACGGTCACCAACAGAGACAAGTCCATGAGAAGGGGAAGAAAATGATTTGTAGCGGATCTGCTCAGAACCTGTGTGAAGGTCCCAGCAACCAATCCCACCACTAGCATCAGAGGATGAAGCCAAAACAACTACCATCCTTCACAACTAGCCTACCAAATAACTATCACATAGTTAATACAAACAACTAGGAACAAATTTTTCACTACATTTTAATTTCAACAAGTAAAATAAAACTTAATTTGTCCTTGCAAACCTAAAACACAGTGTTTTAATAACCGGACCAAACAGTTCAACCGGTTGAACCTTAAACCGGTCTTTACTACAGCTCTATTAGTTTGGCAGTTCACTCGAAGTTTTGTCCCGATTCAAACAGTTTAAAACAGTTGAACCATTAACCAGCGGTATCGTCAGTTGATGTCCAGTTAAGTTTTTTTTTAATAGCTAAAAACTTAACAATATACCATCTTACCATCGAGTTCAGAAAATTTGAATTATTTAAGTAGCTGCTGAGGCAATTTATAATACATGTATATATTTCTTCCAATCAACCTGTGGGACTCTATTTGGATAAAATTAAATGCTTATCATATAAGTGCTTATGTACTCCCTCCGTCCCAAAATGTAAGCAAAAATGAGTCAACATAAGTTGATGTATCTGGTACAAATTTTGAACCAAATACATTAACTTTTGTTGAACAATTTTTAATTACATTTTTAGACGGAAGGAGTATATGTTATAAGTTGTTTTCAATGTTGTGGATGTCGGAAGGTAAAAAACCAGCCATATAAACATGTCATTGCTGCCTATGGTGCCGCCAACGCCAAGGCAGGCATTCCTTCATAAACTGCCTATGTCAAAAATCCGACACGGCACGCCATTCCACCATGGGCACCATTTAACAAAATTTACTGTTTTTTCATATGCTAACTGGAGAGCTTATGAAAATAAGTTGAAAAGAACTTACGAATATCTCATAAGTTGTTTTTGAATAAGTCAATCCAAACACGCCTGATTCAGTTTAATTCTCCAATTTGAAAAAAAAGTTTTATTTATTTATTTTTCATGTATTGCTATTCTCACTGAAACATTCCAAAGTTTAACTATGTGAATATATGAAACTAACAAAAACAGGTAAATAAGATGCACGAAAATTGGTGGTGCAACGGATACCTGTTGTAGAGACGACGGTGTAAACGGCGGCGAGCGACGGAGGGAAAGTGAGAGTTAGGGTGACGAGTCAATCAATCACTATATAGTTATATACATTTTATTTTATACATTTTTTATTGCACTACCTTTATGAAAAATAATTTTTATCAAATTTTATATTAATGTGTAGGCTTAATTGCACTCTTGGTCCTCGCATTTTAACCGGCTCACGAAATTGGTTTTGCCTCTTTCAAATCAAACAAAACCGTCCATATACTATCATTTATTTTTGCAATTTTGGACCTAATCACTATTTTACCCTTCAAAAATGCTGATATTAGTGACAAATTCAAAAAATTTAATAAGTATGGTCAAACAAATTGTATAAACTATATAAACGCGTAAACGTGCAAAAATTATATAGGTTATGTTTATAATCGCTCTAAAATGTTGATTTTTTAAGATATTTTTCTATTTCTAGCCGACTATAAAAAATATAACCCTAATTAATTATTTTTTCAATCACGAAGTCTTTTTCAACAAATATAAGAATAATTTAGAATATAATAGTAGTTTTTTAAGGAATATAATAGTAGTTTTATGGGCTTGCTAACGATATTCTCTAAGAGAATTGGTTAAAGATTTCATAAAATAAAAAAATAAAAAATCTGAAAAATAAGCGTTATTTTTGTCGATATAATAATTACAACAACTTTTTATTAAAAAATTACTTCTTTTGAATTCTTATCTAGTGCTCTTAGAACACTCATTAAGATCCTTCTTAGTTTTGTAATTTTTTATAGTGTCATGAATTAACTATGTGAAGACAATAAGTCAATAATATTATATAAGTGAGGTCAAACTGCATATAAATATTAAATTTTAGGTTAAAAATACAATAAACAATTGGAGGCAAGTGGGGTCGGTTGACCTAATTGCCTCACATTGGATCTGTGGCTGATGTGTCATGTTTTTTAATGATGTGAGCAAAAATGCACTTAGGTGGCATTTCTAACATGGAAAATGATATTAACATTTCATCAAATCAAATTTTTTAAATTGAAAAATAATTAAAATATTTCATAAATCAAAACAAATATTGTTTTATCGTAAAATTAAATAAATTATGGCTTTCCAAAAATAAAACTAATAACTCAAAAATATTCATCTTCTTCCTTTGATTTTTTTAAAGATTTTACATTGTTCTTCATCTTCAACCTAGGATAAAACTCATACCCAAAAACCATCACATACCAACACATCTCTCTTTTCTCTTGTCTCACATATCTCCTTAAAGCACAAGTTCAAATCAAAATCATAGATCACAACTTCACAAAACCCTATTCTCAATTAAATCAAAATCCCAAATAAAAAAACAAAATACGAAATCTTAAATTAAAGAGGAAAAATGGGTTGCTTCCACCCAAATTCGAAAACCACATCTCCAGATTAGCTCAAATTAAAGTCCAGATCTAAAAAATTGAAATCCAGACTGTAGTTTATCTCATCCCTCTGATCAACTTCGTTACCTCTTATGGATCCTTACGAAACTAAAATAGCTCATTTGAAAAGTTATTTAGGATTTTGGATATCTATGAGGTTATGAAAGATATTTTGCCTGAATTGGAGGATATGGTTACAGATGAGTTTGTGGAGTATATTGATGTTACAGATTCACCTATGGAAATTAGTGAAGAGGTTCTTTATCACTTTAAAAATGATTTGGGTGGTGATGAGTCCTCTAACAGCTTGTGAATTATAGTGATGTTATGCATACTCATTTGAAAATCTTTTTCTTTCACGATGCCATGGACCTGTCAATGGGTTGTCATGTTTATGTGTTGTGTTTTGATGTAAATTCATATTTGGTTAAAGATGATGAAAGATGGCGATGATGATGGTGTTGGTATGATGAAGGCGGGATGATGAATCTAAGGGAAAATGAATTGTAAATGGATGAAAATATTTCAATTACAATTTGTTTTTGTTTTAATTTCTGAAATGTTTATATGGTTTTTTAAATTAAAAAATGTTGATTTTATGACATGTTATTGTCATTTTCCAAGTTGGAACTGCCACATAGGTGTTCCTTTGTCATATCAGCATTTTTAGAGGGGGAAACAGGGATTATGACCAAAATTGCAAAATAAAATGATAGTATAAGGACGATTTTGTTCGATTTGAAAGAGGCAGGACCAATTTCGTGAGTTGTCTAAAATACTATGACCAAAAGTGCAATTAAGCCTAATGTTTAAACAGACGCTCGTGTATCTCTCTAATTTCTATTACATTAATTTTTACTCCCTCTATCACAAAATGTAAGCAAATATGGATTAAGAACTTGATGTATTTGGTACAAATTTTAAATTAGATAGATTAATTTTTGTGAACAATATTTGCTTACATTTTGGGAAAGAGAGTATAAAGCCTAATGTTTATTGAATTATAGCCTATTAAGTTCAGTTCTTAAAAAAATATGTATTCCCTTTTAGTCTTTATTTTTATTTTACAAGGACTATTTAGGAGTACTAAAAATATCAATTTTTTGTTAAAAAAATTAAGAATAAAGACTATTCTTACAAACTAAAATATTATGGAGGACTGAAACTGCCACTAAAATTTTATTGGGACTAAATTTAAAAACTCTAGATTTTATAGGGATTAAAATTAAATTTAGCCTAAAATTTATTTAGTTGTTGATAGAAGGAAAAGTATCATAGAAGGATAAATATTGGTCGTGCCCTTTTTCATTGATATGGGTGCTATATATATACATCATGTTGTCTATGATGATTACCAACAACTAATGAATATCTCTAATAATTCTCAACAAACTAATGAGTAATTATTTGCAATAAACTCTAATAATATTCTTTTTATATTTACATAGTCTAATACACCCCACAGTCGAAACTAGAGGTGGACGAATGTTAAGACTATGCTTGAAATCGTCAAACAGTTGTAGCGGAAAGATATCAGTGATTTGATAACGAGAGGGAACATGTAATACGCGGCCCTAACCGCAACCAACTTTTTCCCGCACAAAGTGTATATCCATTTTGATGTGTTCAGATAGATACACAACGCTAATGTTGTCACAATAGACCAACATTGCTTTTATAACTGGGCAATGAAGTTCTAAAAGTAGATTTCGTATCCAGCATGATTCATACACTACATTAGCCACTCCTCGATATTCAGCCTCTGCACTTGAAAGAGACAAGGTATATTGATGTTTTGCGGACCAAGAGATCAAATTGTCACCAAGATATACATAATACCTAGACGTAGATCTTCTTGTGTCTGGACATCCAACTCAATAAGTTTCTGTGTAAGATATGAGCTTGTCGATGGAGGAAGGATACAGGTGGAGGCCAAATTCAATCGTACCATGAATGTAATGAATGATCCGTTTTAAGGAAGACATATGTTGTGTTTTTAGATCGTGCATAGAAAGGCACAATTGTTGCACTGCATATGAGATATATGGTCTTGTAAATGTAAAGTATTGTAATGCATCTGCAAGACTATGATATTAAGTTGGATCACAATAGGGATTACCTCAGGATCTACTTAGTTTGGATTTGGTATCCACTGGTGTTGGGGATGGCATACATAAGGACATTCCTGCACACTCAATAATTTCTTCTCCATATTTCTCCTGAGAGGGAAAAATCTCACCGGAATAACGAGTACTAAAGATGCCTAGAAAATAACTCAAAGAACCAAGATCCTTCATTGTGAATTCAAAGCTCATCTTGGACATGATATTCTCACAAAGAGATTCAGATGATGCAGTGAGGATAATATCATCTACAATGAGTGATCAGAATGATGTGAGAGAATCCCATCGTAGCGACATAATCGGTGAACCGCCCAGTGCTTGTTTATGTCCATAGAGAGATTTTTTTAGCAAACCCACATGATCCGGGAGTTTAGGATGATAGAAGCCTGGAGGTTGGTGCATGTACGCAGTTTCATCAAGATTGTCGTGCAAGAAGGCATTTTTAACATCTAATTGATGAAGGTACCATGATTTTGACAAGGCAACGCTGAGCATTGTGCGAATAGTAGCCAGTTTGACTGCGGGGCTGAAGGTTTCACCGCAATCAACACCCTTTTTGTTGGTTCGCTCCATTACCTACAAGACGAGCTTTGTACCGCTCGAACGATGCATCTGAATTCTTTTTATGCCTGAAAATCCACAAACTTTGCATAATATTGGCATTAGACGAACGGGGAACTAAGTCCCACGTCTTATTTACAATAAGACATCATATTCATTTTTATGGCCATTTTCTAATTTTGGTCATGTAATGCATCTATAATGTAGGTAAGGGAGAGATTAAATTTTGAGAGGATGTATGTAGGTTAAAAAGCTTGCGGGGTTTAACAATACCATGTTGGGCTCGGGTAGTCATTTGAGGTGAGTGTTGAGGTAATATTGGTAAAGGCAAAGGAGTGGGCGTCAATGTAGTAGCCGAGGTGTGTTGTTGGTCTTGAGTTGAGGGAGAAGAAGATATAGGTTTGGAGGAAGAGATTGGTGAGGGTTGGATGGGAGGGGGCGAAGATGATGTCGGTTTGAGATTGAGGTGGACGAGGTTGTTGTTTATGAGGTGGTGGATTTAAGATTAGTTGGGGTTGGAGTGTTTAGTGCAGGAGTGTCGTAGGAGTAAGAAGGAAGGAAAGGTGTGGAGTCATTATCTAAGAAAATATAGTCAACAGTTTTAGGAGCATTTAAGGTAGAAAAAGGAAATGTATTTTCTTGAAATATGACATGCCGAGAAATAAATATCTTACGACTGGGCAACTCATAACACTTATATCCTCTATGATTAGGTGGATAGCCTAAGAATACACATGGAGTTGACCGATGTTGTAATTTATTTCTATAGGTTGAGGGAATTAGAGGATAGCATAGACACCTGAAGATTCGAAGATGAGAATAGGAAGGATCTTTTTGGTCGAGTATCTTAGTGGGTGAATTAAGGGCAAGTTTTTTGGTTGGGAGGATGTTATGTGAGTATGTGACCATTTGCAAGACATGGTGCCAAAAGGATTGTGGGATAGAGGCATGGGCTAAAAGGGTCTGAACGATGTTATTTATAGTACAAATTTTTCTTTCGACTTTTCCATTTTGAGGGGAAGTATGAGGACATGAAAACCTAAATGACATGCCATTTAGTTCATAATTTTCTTAAAAAGAGCATTGTCACATTCTTTCCACCGAATTGGATTTTAATGTGAGCGTCAAATTGGATAAACCTGGAATGAACTTGAGATTTATTTTGTGCTAAAAAAGTCCACAGAAAATCCGTGAAATCATCTAAAAATAACACATAATAATGATGTCCTCCTGAACTAAGAACATGGGATGTTCAAACATCACCATACACAATATCAAATGACATTAAAGTATGAGACAAAGAATTAGAAAAGGGAAATTTTATTTGTTTCCCAAGTGGACAAGAATGACAAAAAATATTGTTCCAAAACTTATTACATATAAGAAATTTGTTTCGGTGTAGAGAATTTAAGACTTGTGTTCCCTTGTGTCCTAAACAGTTGTGCCATACTTCATTAGGTAATGCGGCAAAGGTATACGGTGGCTGGGCTGAAGTGTAAGGTCTGGTGGTAAGTGGGTAGAGGTCGCCGGAGCTGTTACATCTCGTCAAAGGCATTCCTGTATGAAAATCCTTCACAAAGAAACCAAATGGGTCAAATTCAACAGAAACATCATTATCAATGGTAAATTTTCTAACATAGACAAGATTTTTTTATCAGTTTAGGGGCATGCAAAACATTTTGTAAATTAAAAGAGTATGGAGAGGTAGGTAACGATGCATGTCCATAACCAATAACTAGAATATTATGACCACTGCGAACAATAATATTGTTGCTCGTATTGAAATAAGACATAAGATTACCTCTATTCGCCATCATGTGTGATGTATCCCCGGTGTTCATATTTCATTGATCACCTGGAGGAGAAATATAGAAAGTATGCATAACAACTTGAATGTCTGTTGGAGCATATGAAGAGGATCCCTAGTGACTAGCCTGGTACAGTGTAGTGCTTGCTACGTGAGCCTGATGAGTTGGCTTTTGACCAAGAATGCCAGCTTGCTTGTTGAGTTTCCCGTTGTAGGGATAGTTAACATTTACCTTGCATTTGAGTTATTTGGCTTTTGTGCATTTGTGTTGTTTGGAAGGAAAGGAATTACAAGATTTTTAAAAATCAAGAAGTGGGCATTCCTCAGGTGTTGGACAAAATAAAGACCCAATGTAACATTCTAATGAACTAGAGGAAGATAATCTCCTCAAAATGGATGACAAACCTTTAATAAATTGTATAAATTTTCATTGTAAAATTAGAATCAATTTAATTTAAGTGTTTTAAGGATAAATTTGAAGACACAAATTTATATAGTTTATCGAATGTGATACTAGTTTGCCGATAATTAAATTACGAAAATACATCCTAAATTACACTAAACATGAAGAAGGCCATAAAAACTATTTTGGCGTTTCATTTCAAACAGCAGAAAGAAAAACCATAGACAAAGATTTCTAATAAGCATATCTTTTTGGATTTGTTCACTAAAGTAAATGACCCGTTTAATTTTTTTGTATTTAGTGTCAGTTCTCAGTTTTTGGGTTAGATTCAACAAAGACATTTGATTCAAATACTTTAGCACAATATTTGGTACATTCAAATTCTATATTTATTTTGTTCTATTATGTGTTGCTTCTAATCAATTGAAATAAACAACAATTCTACAAAATATGAAGAGAGTAGGTAGCCAAAATGAAATTGATAAAGACAAATCTTTAACATCAAATGGTTTCTTGATTTGTCTTACACTTAATAATAATTATGACATACACAAATGAAAGACTCATTTGATTACAAAGTAACAACCATAATCATATGTCACTTGGGTAAAAACACGAAATTACATTACTCATTTATTTCTCCAATTGGAAGAAGACTCTCTTTATAAGTTATAATCTTACCCGAAAATTTACCTTTAACAAAATTGAGCTCCTCAATAATCATTGTGCTTAAACTTAAAAATATTAGTTTTTCATCTTCATTCGTAAAGAATATATTCCCTTTTCTTCCTGCTCCAATAGGATACACAATGATAGACAGTGGTTGAAAAATGAAGAGTTTAAACCATGATTCCTTCACACCAAATTCACCCAAAACATATATTTGAAAACTACCCAAACTTGTATAATTTGAAACCAAAGCAATAGACCCATTTAAAACCATTAAATCACTCAAAACAGATCCAAAATCAAAACTAACATCTTCTAATGGTGCGGGTGTTGTTATGAATTCCTCCGTTCTTAGGTCAAATGACAGAATATATGCTTCATCATCTTCATCATCTTCATCGTCACTATCATCACTTTGATTCCACCAGTGAACCATTCCATCTAGGCACACTCCGTTTTCTTTGTGATTGATTGGGATATCATATTCAAGTTTTCTCCATGAGTTACTCTGTAGGCTATATATCTCCCAAAAATGGTCATTGTCTATATCTTCTAATAAATATACATCAATGTCGATTTTATGATAACACATCACCTGTCGAATTATCTTATAGTCATTTGTAACACAATCATAGCCAAAACCATGTCGAAGTATATCAACATCCATATGTGGGACAAATTCAAAAGGGCTGGTAGGAATAACCTTAAATTCTTGCGTGGTTGGGTTCCACAACACAACTCTTGTATTGGGCTGGGAGTAATTAATCAGACATAAAATCCCATCAATACTACAAGATCCTGAAATATCAAAATTAGGTTCGTTCTCCTCAAATGGATTTGGCCAACCTATCTTGGTTCCAATCTCAAACCTCTCACCCGAAAGAGAATATAACACAAATTCATCATCAGTCACAATCTGATGTAGGAGGAGAGATGTATCCTCATAGTAAGCATGATTATTGGATAAGAAATTTTTGCAGAACAAGCTTATGAAAGAAGGGTTCTCAAACAAAGTTGACCATGATTTGCGTACACATCTAAAACGATTTAAAGATTTCAGAGATAAATTTGACAAAATTGATTGGGTAAGATCATGGGGTATATAATTCCTAACCTTTTTATTTCTTGCAATCACAAATTTCTTCATATTCACACAGGAAGAAGGAGTCGCCTGTTGAAAAAAAGAAGAGGTTAACAATGAGGAATTTAGGAGGCGGCTGATAGAACAAGAAGAAATGTAGTCATATGAAAATTTAGGGTTTCTTATAATGGGTTGGGTCATTTTTTTTTTTTTTGGTAAAAGGGTTGGGCCATCTTTATTCTTAAGTAACGAAAAAGAAAATTGTTGTTGACACACTGAGGAAGACTATCACACACTAGTGAAAGACCAAAATGCCTCTTGGCAGTTAACTACTGCCGATTTCACATAGAGATAGAGATGAATAAACCAATTGTATTTGATTCCTTAAGCCAAATTTTACCCAAAAAAAATATATTTAATATATAATTTTTTTAAAAAATGTTTGCCTAAAATAATTCTTTATATTTGCCCCGGTGGTGAAAATTTGCCACTGTTCATTACTGTACTATATGCGAGTGTGAGGTTGATTCTTATAATTCTTTCAAATTAGTAAAATTGGTTCCTACATGATTAAAATTTTATACATTAGTCTTTTTTTTTCTTAAATTTTGCAAATTAGTCACTATGCTTTCTTTAAAAATAAATTGGTCCCTATAAATTTTTTAAAAAGTATAAATTGGTCCCTATAATTTTTTAAAGTTTACAAATTAATCCCAAAAGTTTGTAAATTGGTCTCTATTTTATATATTTTAAAATGACCCCTCTACTTTTGAAATTTCAAAATTCTCATTTCAAATCACTTTTCATTACAATAATTGTTGTAAGTTGTTTTCGTCAACTTGATTAAAACTATTATTTGTTTTGACATGCTTATAAGTGTTATTTAATTTTTCATCATCATTTAGTTAAACCCTAGTTTATAGAAAGTGCTTAGAATTATAGTGAAATTAAGAATGTTGAGAGAATGGTTGGTAGTAGAAGACCACACATATAAAAAGTTGCATGACCAGGAAGCATAAATAAATAAAAATTAGGCAAACACGTAAATGGGAAAAAATAAATGAGAAGGAATTTATTCAGATTATATAATTATTTTCTTTATTATTTTTTTTGGGGGAATTATTTTCTTTATTTATGAGTGTTTGTCTATACCCTTTTTATTTATTTTTGTGACCGAGTAAACATTTCATTTGGTTACATGTGGCTTCGCAGCAATAAACACTAATATTTTTCACACGCGCACAACAAAAGTTACTTGATGATGATGATATTATTTGAACATCCACTGCAAAGAGGTCTCATAAAGGCCATTTACCTCCTAATTTTATTTAGCACACTATATTGGTAGGTTATATTTCATCTCTCTTATTTCAAATTGTACTTTTGTTGGCAAAATAACAGATCTCTCTTATTTCGATTCATGACTATTTATCTACAATATGACTATTTCAAATAACAAAATAAATAATATCAAAATAGTTGGTTTTTTCTTTTCCAATTATACTCTACAACAAATTTCGTTATACTTGTCCAAAAAAATCGTTATAAGAATATCACATTTTTGGTGTCATTCAAAAAGATAAGAATTTATATTATATGATATTATATTTTTTTTGAAGGAATATGATATTATATTTGTTACATTGTTGGTTTCACTGAAAAAGATATGTTTAATTTTTTTAATAAGAAAAATATATGTATAGTTTGTTACAATATAAAGGTGCAACATATATATATATATATATATATATATATATATATATATATATATATAATATAACCTAATAAAAAACAGATATAATATAAAGGTGCAAAATATATATAAGAAAAATATATGCATCGTTTGTTACAATACAGTGTAACAAAAAAACAGACAGACGAACATAAAGTATTACTCTAAATGCGTCGTTGATGTGTGTGTATATTTCATAAAAAAAATATCGTTTATAATTTTTAAACGTTAGCGCAATAAAAATAGTTAGAAAAATGGACACGTGAGTGCCCATCTTTTCGCTGGTATATATTATATCACATGTGAATTTGCGATAAATTTTTTGCCAAAACCTCTATAAAATTTCTAGCTTTGTCTCTTGAGATGAAAGTTTTTTTTTTCCTTGAAAATGAACTGTTTTGAAAGCATCTGAGAAATGGCTCATGTGGTTCAGTTCATGTAGTTCGGATTCGGTTTACGTGTGGTTTGGTTTGTGAATTGTGTTTGAAATACTAGTTCAGTTTGTAAACTCACATATAAACAGTTCAGTTCTTTTAAGTGAAGTTTGGTTTGTCTTACAGTTCAGTTCTAGTTGTCAATATAGTGAAAGTAAGGAACTTCATGTTTATATCTAATGATGATTACGTGTAGCTATTAGTCTTTATTTTATTTTAGTTTAGTTTAAGAATTTAATTAATATACACCTTCTAATTTTTCGATAATAAATAATTATTTTTTTCCTTCTGAATCCTAGAAATCTTAGATAATAAAAAAGTATCAATTATGTGATCTTAGATAATCAAATAAACTATTTAGATCTCATGCCAAATAAAATGATTTGAAATTTAGTATGACATTCAACTATTTGGGGGGAAGAGGTGATTTATAGTATAATATGCACCTCATAGAACACCTTTTTAGCTAAATCGTAGGACTTCTTGTATGTATATTATGAATGGTTTCAAATTCACTAGTGTCGCGGTGATTTTCGGATATCAAGCTATTAATTAGCGTTGATTTCATATTTTTAATTCACCACCGAACTTTTATTCTTTCCAAAGAAAAGGGGAAAAGATCGAATAAATCCTATATTTTTAGAGATTAAAGGTTCAGGGGTTGGTTACGTAAAGGGAAAGTATTAGCACCCTAAACGTCTATAGTACTCTATAGGAACCTCTTACTTTTATTTATCTTATGCTAAATTTATTTGCTTGCTTGTAAAAAAGTTAAGTGTAAATAAAGAAAGAAAATGCTTTTGCGTTTTTGTTGATCTGGAAAGACAAAGCCGTTTGCCTACGTACCCAAGCGGGATCAAAATCACGTAGTTCGGGGTAAAAAGCTGAGTGATTTATTTGATTGATTTTAAAGTTTGAAAATGTTTTTAAAGATAAAAAGTCAAAGTGGCACAAAAGTAAAGTGTCATTGATTGATTTTAATTGAAGAAAATAAAAGTCTAAATATGATTAAAATTGATTGAAGTTTGATTTGTTAAGAAAAATATGTTTTTGTGAGTTTTTGATTATTTGAATGTTTTTGAGATTTTATGTTTTTTTCTAACTAATATCTAAAAAATAAAGCGTGATAAAATAAACTAAGCGCGAGAGATTTTTCATAATGACGTTGTATCAAAATGAGAGTCCTCTTTTCCTTGGATTCGACTACACTATTTTTTTTTTTTGCGTTTTGGCGCATAAAAGCGGAATAATAAATATGCATGCAATGCAAGATTCTCATTTATATTTACATTTGTCCCTAAAATACATTCTAAAGCATAATAAACGGAATAAATAAATATGTATGCAATGCAATATTCTCATTTATATTTACATTTGTCCCTAAATACATCATAAAGCATTATAAGTAAAGGAATAAAGTAGCAAATAAATATAAAATGCATGATATGATATTAAAACTAAATAAACTAAAATAAAGCTGATAAATAAAAAAAAAAGAAATAATAACACAAAAAAAA
>Ga0228711_1002357_pt1 | contig 28962 bp, 16 predicted proteins | sample MedpolnodulmetaG_2_FD_177996 | JGI IMG/M metagenome (GOLD analysis project Ga0228711, IMG submission 177996) | Root nodule microbial communities from Medicago polymorpha collected in Santa Monica, California, United States - brown nodules | ecosystem: Host-associated > Plants > Roots > Nodule... | reverse complement strand
TTCACTAATAAATTCCTATTTTTTTGCACACACTTTATCTTTCCAATAATTTAATATGTTTTCTTTCTCTCGTAACAAACAATTGTCAGTTATTATCTTTTTCTCCGACACATTCCTTTTTTTTTTGCACACTCTCATAACAAACAATTGCCAATTTTTTTAAATATTGTGCACATTTTTTTAATTATTTTAAGTCAATATAAAAATTATTTCAACTTTACATTAATCAAAAGTTAAGAAAAAATTAACTTTCTTCCAACTCCTTTAATTAAAGTTCAAGCTTCAACTATGGCTTTAACCAATGCTAGAGTCACAAAAAAAATTAATAATTGTTACTCATCTTATTTATTGAATTTTAACTCTTCTTGGAACCGTTGTTTGGAACAAAATTTTGTTTAAATTTAAAGATAACAAGAAACAAACTTTGTTTAAAAAAAACAAACAAACTTTAAAAAAAAATAGTTTTCCAAATAGATAGCAATAACTAGTTTTATTGAAAAAGATCAAAGTAATTGACAAAGGGTATAATTGACAAATTGTTCCCTTAAAATACCAAAAAGACAGTTAAATAGGAACGAAAAATTCACCTTAAAAAGACACTTAAAAAGGAACGGAGTGAGTATTTTTTTTAACCTTTTTTCCCCACAAATTAATTTTTCTTTTGAGGAGAAAAATGTAAATTTTTTGGTTACGACACTATAAATATGATATGTCAAACCTCTCTATTTTTTGAGAAAATTGATATGATCAACCTATGTTATTGGTAGTGTGGTGAGGTCACCTGCATGGTTGTGGTTCTGCCAAGTGCCAATATATATTATGTAATTCTTGATTACAGAAGCAGCAATCAAAGGTTGTATGCTGTATCATTATTTGCATAGATAGAAACCAACATTTGTTGACAAAAAAATAAAACCAACATTTGGAAAAAAGAAGAAAAAAACATGCATTATAGATTCCACCTGCAAAGTGCATCTATAGCAGTAAGGGTCACTTAAATTCATCAAATGATTCAATTTATTTGTTGGTAATCTACCATGACATACTATCCAAATGAAACATCTAACTCTGTCATGAACATCAAGCTTCCAAATCTGCCTCCAAATCAGATTCTGCTGCTCTCCATAATCAATATCAGTACTTAGCTAGTAATAAGCACAAGCTATTGTAAATTCTCCTTTCCCATTCCCTGGCCACAAGCTTTTATCAGCCCCTAATTCTGCATTCGGAGATCCGATTCTGAACTTCATAAGGCAGCCAATCAATACACTCCTCATTCAAACTACCATCAACACTAACTAATTCTGCCACTTTAGCTGTCTGCAAATGTGAAGGGACGCTCTCAACTCTGTCCTCAATCCTAAAATTTTCTCCAATCCAACTACTATTCCAAGCATCAACATTCAAACCATCTCCAATAGACCAATGCTGATATCTATTGAAAATAGGCCACAATTTAACCAATTGTTTCGATAAAGCCGAATCACTAGCTTTCGCAATCACCTCATCTTTGGAAAGACTCCCCCTATCATACTTTCATCACATAACACAACACCACAGTGACCTATTTCCTGATCTTAGCTCCCATCCCAATTTCATAGAGCAGGCTGAGTTCATAACTGCAAGGTTTCTTAATCCTAGACCACCAACTTCTTTTGGTCGAGTCACAGTCTCCCAATTGACAGCATGAACTTCTTCATCACCCTATATAAAACTCCTTTGAATTTTTTTAATCTCATTCAAACACGCCTTTGGAATAATAGACTACATCATTGGAAAAACTGGTATAGCTTCAATAACTGCTTCAGCAACAGTAACTCTTCCGGCAAAAGATAATTGTTTCGACTTCCACACCACCATGTTGGAACTCGCTTGATCAATAAGGTAATTAAAATCAGTACGCTTCAGAGCTCTACCTGTAAGAGGTAACCCCAGATACTTGCCCAATTCCATTGTTTCTCTCTCGGAATCTAGAAATATGCAAAAGACTATAATGCGTTGCTCTATCCACATTCTTAGAGAACAAAATAACAGACTGCATCTGTCTAGTTGAAGCTTGTCCAAAGAGGTGCTTTAAGCCAACTATTATACTATACTATTTTGATTATGCTTGCATCAAATGCACCCTAAATGTTTACACTTACAGCCTATTTTGCGAACTGTGTTTAGGAACACAAGGAAAAGGAAGTCAAATCTACGATACTCTATACATATATATCTTGATGCATCGATTGCAAAATTTGATTCCTCCCAGTCATTGATCTATCCTCACTTTTCAACATGAAACACGCATAAATCTAGTAAAATCAATCCACTTCTCACTACCTTGCGATTTCAAACAGATTACACTCTCTTCCATAATGCAAAATCATCTCAGACAGTCTTTTGGCCACCAAAATTTGAGAAAAGCACTCGGTCATCAGCAAATAAAAGAACCATCTTTTGAAGATATATCACTAAAACCAGTAGAAAAGGCAACAAATGGAATGTAACTAAGAAGACAGCATCAAGAGCCCTAAAAACAAAATCTCAGCATTCATATGCTGAAGTGCATACCCTTAAATCCTATTCTTCATCTTAAACCAGTAAGTCGAAAATCTACAAGCACTGATGGAATGTAACTAAACTAACAAGACGGCATCAAGAGCACTAAAACCGAAAGATACCATTCATATGCTGAAGTGCATACCCTTAAATCCTATTCTTCATCTCAACCCAATAGATAAAAAATCTAAGATTACTGATCTGTATACATATAAATTAAATGGAAAACTACAAGCTTAAGAATACAATATTGGTACAAAAGAATACAACATTGATACAAAAGAAAGATAACTTCAATATCAAGGCAGACAGAATCACAGGGATAAAGCCCTGCATTTTAATTTGTTATTCAACATGTCCAGTGAATCATATGCTACAGCCATATGTTCTATAGATAATTAATACATTCTGAAAGGAAAAGTATAGCTAATCACAACAACTTAAATCTTTCTCAAGACCAGATAAGAACCACAATTTCAAATGATCATTGTCTCAATGCCTCTGAACATGATAAAAATTTATGTCCTTAAAATAACAAAGAAATAAATAAACACATATTAAGCACTTTTATTCATGATACAGAACAATGTCTAACCCTGCAAAAGAACCAGCAGCAACACCAAGACATAGCCAGCCACTACCTCGAAGAAGGAGCAAGAGCACATATCTCCCTATATTCATATTTAGAAAATGATATCCTCGTCTTTACCAGTTGTACCAGCCAACAAGTTGTGAGGGGTTTCAAAAGAAACCCCTTGCTGCAATTGTAACTTTTCAATAGCTTGTTGTTCCCTAGCAATCACCATCTTCCTTTCAATTTCCCTCCTCTTATAACCCTGAATCTTCTTCAACCTAAAGAAATCCTCTCTCTCAAGCTCATCCAACTCACCCTTAATGTAACTAATAGTATTCTCCAACCGCGGCTTAACAACATTCTCAAGAGCATTAACCCTACGGTTAGTAGTCTTAATAGCATCATCAAGGGTAAGGAAAGAGGTCTGAAGCGAAGCAAGCTCAACAAGAACCTCAATCGCCTTAATATAAGCAACACGACACTGCTGCACCTGCTGACCACCTCTAGCCAATCCAGTCAGATCATTCTTTGTGGCCTCACCGTCAGCACTGTAATCAAACTTCGGAAGCTTCACTCCTGCTACGTTCTCAGTACGAGAACGTACCCTAAGTGAAGCTTCTTTAACATTCTCAAGCACGACGTGCTTGATGTTATCACCGGCTACATACTTAGCCTCAGTTAATGCAAATGAAGATGTTTTCATTATGTCACCCATTGATTCCTTTGTTGAAACAATCTTTTTCAAGATCTGACGAAACTGAACAGTTAAAGCATCACTTTTCTTCTTCAAAAGAGCATGTCCTCTTGTTGCTCCAACCAAACGTGCCTTAACCACTCCAAGCATTGTCACTGTGGGGACCACATTCAAACGTTGTGATTGCCCCGACATCTTTTTCTCTCTTCTACTCAAAAATTACCTAAATCTAATCAAAAAACACACAAATCAAAAACCTATTATTAGTTAACAAAATTCAATTTTGAAGATAAAAATCGAAAACCCATTTGATATAAAATAATGGGTAGTGATTAAATCAATGAAATTAATCGAATTTGAATAGGAAAAAAAATTACATGTGACTTGATGAAATATAACGATTGAAATTTAAATCGAAACAATGAGTATAGAATTGTTGAATTGAAATTGAAATTGAGGAAGATGTGAGTGAGGACTAACCTGATGAAGTTGCTGATCGGAGATCGATTGAGATGGAGAATGATCAAGAGAGAGAGAGACAATTAGATTGTTATTGTTTTTTTTGTTTTTTTGAGGTTGTTATCGGGTTTTCAATTATTTGATGGATATAAATATTTATTGGGCTTTTAATTGTGACTTAAGGAGCACAATGTAAATTGAGTATGAAATTTACTATTTAGGTACCTATGTTTTGCTCTCAAGCTCCCGGTACTGATCAAAATATCTCCAATGACAGTTAGATATAGTTTGCTAGTGAACATTAGTTAACTTCCGCTTACGAAAATATAATTTTTTTTATCATTTTTAAACTACCACATTGCACTAAAACTTATTTTAAACTACATTCACAGTTAAAACATGCAAATATTTGATCAAAAACTACCCAAAAAATTATCAATTTCCTAAACCATAAACACTAACATGTGAGCAACTTAAAGAAAAAAATTAACATGTAAAATTAAGAATGTGTATGCTTGGAGAATTTAAACACTTACATGATTACTTGCTTGTGTTTGAAGAAATTTGATGGAGTTTGATAACTTGGAGTTTAGAGGGGTTATGGTTTGTGTTTTTGTGTTTTTAAACATGTGAGAACGGTTGTTTATGTTCTGGTATATGACCAGTGTAAAACAACAATTAACTGTTCCTACTAGTGAGCGAACGACAATTAACTGTCGTTAGGGGTATTTTCATTAGTTTAGGATGCGTAAGAGCAAACCATCCGCAAGCTAAAGAACAATTTTCAATTTTTTATGCTATATGTCTCTCAACAAAAAAAAATTACGCTACATGTATGTAATATTTTTAGTATATTATTTACATATACTAGAGAAAAGACATATTGTACCTATCTACCCGTTTTCTTTCCGTTGCACTTAATTGTATATAGAAAGAGAATAAAATATTTTTGACAAACAAGATTAAAATAATTTTTTATATAATATTTAGTATTTTTGAACAAGCTATAGTATTCAATATTGTTCTTATTGTTTGCGATTGTTCCTATTTTGACGAGGTTTAACAAATTTATTAATTGATAATTTCAATAATATTATAAAAACAATAAAATAATCATTTAAATCAAGTGGTAAAATTAAAAAGTAAAATATTAGCCCAAAAGGGTAAATCCTCTTTATATATTGTCATAGATGATTATATCTGATACGAGCAAGGATATGGGTTGCAAATTGCAATGAATTTGGATCGAAAATTGAGTCCAATGAGTTAGGAGTCCCAAAAAGATCATCAGTTGAATGGCTGTGTTCATATTAAGTGGTGACTCATTAATTCTAGAAGATTGTTGACTCGCTGATTTGTTAAGAAGAGTTTAGAATAATATTGCCTATATAAGATTTTATACTTTCTCTTTTAAAATCATCTATGAAATTAAAGTCTATTTCCTTTCTCTTCAACTTTTAGGAGGTTTTTTCTGGCCTAATAAATAAGAGTGAGTTTAACCCCTATCAATATCATTAGTTAAAATTTAGTACCTTTAAAAAAAAAAAAGTAGTTTGCACCTCATAGATGAGGGTCTTAGATACACCATTGTCCATGGATATAGATGACAGCTTCCGGTCCACTATATCTATCAGCCTAGTTAAGATTGGAGGAGTGAACTTCTTCAACTTAGCACATTAATGTTCGTCCAACTTCAGATGACCACGGTCCTACAAATATATTCCTATACATGTATATAATATTTGTCAAGTTTTCCTATACAATATTATAATTTATAATATTTGAAGTTTTCATATACAATATTATTCAAAAAAAATACAATATTATAATTTATAAAGATAAAAACTTAATTAATTATCTATCATAATCACTAATCGCAGTTTGGTAGCAAGATAATCCATGCACGGTGTAGGTATTGATGTGCCATACAATCATGTCAAAAATACAGACGCTTGGTGTATAAGCTCACTCGGGCTCCATATCTTGATGTATTGTATTCTTTAAAAAAAAAATCTTGATGTATTGTATATGCTTCTGCATGCGACATGGGCTCATAGACTCGATAATTATTCAATGAATTTTGTTCTTCTCCCAACACATTTTGCTCCCACCCAACCAAACTAACCAAAATACCTCTGCATTAGTTAACTAACGCATATGTAAAACTTTGTGTTAGTTAACTAACACTGCATGACTTAAGTCATGCAAGTGTAAAACCCTACGAGAGTTAACTTACGCCGAAATTTACAAATGCATGAGTTAACTCACGCCCAGCCTGTGCAGCAAGCCAGTCCATGGATATAGATGACACGATTTTGGGACGGATTTGAGACGAAATTTTCGCTCCGTTAAAACCGTCCCAAATCCGTCCGAAAAATTCAGACAAAATCGTATCCGTCCAAAAATTCCGTCCGAAATCGTTGTTTTTTTAGTAGTGTTCATAAATTCATTCAGTCAATTGCATACATTTTTCATCATTCATTCAAGCATTCATTTAATCAAGCATTAACTCATAATTAAATTACGAAAAATAAAGGAATAAAATAACTAATAATGTCAAAAAACACAACAAAAAACGCAAATGTATTACGATTACATCCATATCCGACAATGTCATAAAAAAACTAGAAAATATCATAAAACCCTACTCATGTGGACTCCTACTCCTCCTCCACGGAGTCGGCATCTGCTCCAGAATGCTCCACTCAGACTGTATGTCCTGCATCAAGCGAAGAACCTCCTTTGAATTACGAAACACATCAGGATGCCCCATTGCACTGTCCATTCTGGCTCTGATGTTGCTGATGATCTGGTATGGGTCGGGAGGATGTATGGTCCACTGCTGCTCAACAATAACCTCCTTGTAGGGAGGGACAGGACAAGGATGGACATCAGCTGTGTAGTCAGGAATGGCCACATGGGGGTTCACAATAGGATGTGATACTTTAATGAACCATCTCATGTACCCCCTAGAATGAGCCCGCGATTCGCCATCCGGAACCAAATCACCCCTTTGCTGCTGGTTGAGGACATGCAAAGCAAACTCCATGAATGCCATAGTCACGTCCACTGCCGCAAGAAGCCCAATGTATGTAGGAGGCTTGGGAATAGTTTGGACATACCTGTACCTCCTAAGAACCCGCTTTGGCAAGTGACAGATCCTCTTGTCTTTGCCGGCCATGATCCATCCGGAGTACCATCATATATCCTGAAAGGGCGTAATGTGTCGTCGTCTCTCGTACGACCTCAAATTGACATGAGAATGGTCCAACGAATCAATGGCATCTATGTAGTGTCCAAGATCATTAAAGCTCTTGGGAGGTTTCCATTGACTCACAATTGGGGCAACAACAATGTCGCAATCTTCATCATCAATCCTCGGAAGGAGGTTCCTGAAGTGCGCAAAAACTCATCCCTGCAGAACACAATGAAACAAATTTATATCAGCACAAGTATTATACAAACAATTATACATTTACGATCCAATAAGTAAAAAAATAAGAAAAACAATTATTACCACAAGCAAAGTCATGTAACCACCACATGAGCCCACATATGAGTCAGAGGTAAGAGAAAGCTGCTCATATAGGAAAGCAAGTCCCATCGCGCCCCCATGCCCAGTCACTCAAATCGTCAATATCTTGTAGCGCACGCAGCCTCAATAGATTAATGCTTTTATTGTTCTTGCCGGCAAAAAGGGTCCAGCCAAGCAAGAGCAACAAAAACGCCTCAATGCAGGTCATCCTAACTTCAGCCTGCTTCGCATGCTCCTCCTCTGTGTCAGGCTTAATCAGCTGATTACACATATGCAAGAGCTCCTCGTAGAGCCTCTTTAGTTTACCGAAACTAACATGCGCAACACCTTGTTTTTCCACCTCCTTAGCAGCAACCTCCGCTGTAAAATGTAGGTGATCTTGCATCATCTGTATCCCCTCGTCACGAGTTAACTCTCTATCATGAAGGATCCTCCCAGTGATGGGATGCATAGGAGACACGCCACATCATCAAGTGTGATGGTCATCTCCCCAACAGGTAGATGGAAGCTGCTGGTCTCCTCATGCCATCTCTCTGACAAGGCACATACGAACCCGTGAGAGATGCTATCGTACCCACTATTCAGGAGGGGGGGTAAGACCGGAAGCATGCACTTCATCCCAAAACCATCAGTTTTGTACTCCAACCTAAGGCAATATCAAGTTAGAAAGGCTCAACTTCCTCCCATTCAAGGCACCTTTCACCCTATAATTTTTTCGAAACTGAAATACAAAAACAAAAAACAACAAACAACATCGTTAAATAAATAATAAGTAAAATAAAGATTAAATATATTCTAACATAAATATTAATTCTAACATAAAATAAAATAAGTAAAATAATAATTAGAATAAGTTAAATAAACAGTAAAAGAAGTAAAATAAACATTAAAATTTACTTACATTGGCATCGATCCATATCCTGCATGCCACATGTCCACTGAAGTGAGGTAAAAATGTGAGCACAGAAGGCCCCCATCCATAGCCGTCCGGTCCGGCCTCGTACTCCACCCCTCGGCACCCCTGAGCATGACCCCCACCCTTCTGCTGCTCAGACTGCTCAATATCAAGTTGCTCTTGCTCAACATCAGGCTTCTCCTAATGATCCTCATACTGATGTTGCTGATACACATCAAAATGATACAACTGAGGCTCCTCATAATGTTACTGATACTGTGTCGGGTCCACCATTTGGGATTGACCCGTCTGTGAAGATGAGGCCCCGCAGCATCAATTGTACCAAGTCTCGTGCCCCCAACTCCCTCGACCAGCCATAGGAGGGCGTAGTGCTTGTTTCTCCCTCCGTGCACTACTAGTAGACGACTCTCATTCTCCCCTCATTCTGTCGGGCCTATTAGACATATCCCTCTGAGACATATCTACACAAAATTTAAAAAAGCAAAAGTTCAATGAGACATTTTCATACGACCATTGTGTCATTTCCAACCATTCAACAACAGCAATACTTATATTTGGTAGTGTCATTTCAATCCGTAAACTACCACAATGCTCACAAACATACTATAATCAAAATTAAGAAACCATATTCTAACTAATTTCATCATTAGCAATCGAAAAAACAAAAACAAAAATCATTGAGACATTTTACCAAACACATAGAGTGCAATTTTCAAACAACTAAGAAACTTAACAATTTCTAAACCATAAACTACCACATTGTACCCTAAACAACATCTAAAATACAATTCCTAACTTAATTCATCACTAACAATCATCAAAACTAACATGCAATCCCAATTTCTAAAATCCTAAAAATGTTATTTTTCTTCAAAAAATCTTAAATTTCAACCAAAAAAATACAATAATGTAGGATAAGCAACACTTACTTGATATTGTGGGAGAAATTAAGTTTGAATAGCACAAGAATGAAGAAAATCGAATTTGAAGGGGAAAAAATTGTATTTGAGAAGTTTGAAAATATGGGTGTTTTGGTTATGTTCTGCTGTATATACACTTAAGTCACGCTGTGTGACTTAACTAACGCGGCGTGACTTAAGTCGCGCAAAGTCTTAAGGTGCGTTAATTAACTCACACAGTGTGAGCTAACTAACGCAGGGGTATAATAGTCCAATCAGTTAGACACGAGTGAATCTTGTTGGGCGAAGAGCAGAATTCTTATTCAATAGACACTTCAAAATTGTTTGTTTGGCTGTAAAAAAAGTCAATCAAAAATTACGACTAAGAAAACAACCGATCAGGGGTTATGACTTAGTCGAAAGCAATTTTTTAATCCTCCACTGCATGCTGACCCAACATGCTTAGTTAAGTTAGTTTGATGTATTGAAAGTAGTTAGTTGTAATTTGTCATACTTAGTGCTTACATAGTGTCCTTTAACTCCACGCTTTTGTTTGATATCTTTAACCTCTTTCTTCTGGAATTAACACAAACTCAATTTAGTTTCTTATGTATCAATGATCGAGTGGAGTTGGTTGATCCTGACAAGAGTCTGGATGATTTTCCGTTAACTAACCTCATTATCTTTAAATGAAAGTTTATCTGAAAAGCGACATTCGTCAAGATCTTAAATCTTGAATCTTGATCATTCGTCACGTAAATCCTTTTTCTCTATAAAAAAAGAAGAAGAAGTCAATTGATGGTAAATGTCGTAGACAATATTTTACGGGTTAAATACAAGTAGTATACGTTTCCGTGAGTTTAACTCAATTGATATAAACATTGTATTATTATATATATATATAATCTTCCTAATATAGGGGTCGGAGTTTGAACTCTGAATACCTAATTATTCACCTTAAAAAGTGAATTTCTAACCATAAAACTCCTTAACAAAAAAATTAATACAAGTAGCTAAAAAAAAAATTGTGATAAGTAGCTTACCTTTACTCCTAAATACAAGTTTCTTCGAAATAAATTATGCTATTTTCAATCATGATAGATAAAGGTAATGTCTAAAAGATGGTTAACATGGTTCAAATATCATCATTAATGAAATTAGGGTTTGTCTAACATGCGCAATACTGCACATGTTAAGATAACTAAAAGTAGGAAGTTTTTATTGAAATCAACAGTTATTTAACAAAAAGTTATATATTTAATACAAAATGTTCAAGTTCCAATGCAAAATTACTATTTTAAATTTTTTAACACGTGCAAATTTGCACATGATAGAAAAACCCATGAAATTAACCATAATTTTAAATGTTATTTTCTACGGTTTTCAGCTGTATATTTGAATAAAAATTGTGGTTAATAAATATTTTGTATTGAACAGTTTAAAATTACGTATATTTGAACATAATTTAGATGATTAATAGATAGATTGTGTATTCGAATAATTGAAAATTGTGATTAATGAATATCATGTAAATTTAAACATGTGAGAATTAGAGGAATAGATAGTTCAATTGTTTTGATCTAAGGGTTAGATAAGTTAATAAGTTAAAAAGATCATAATTCTAAGTCCCGGTTAAAAAAAAACATGAAAATTATCTATTTTTTTAACATAATTTAGATGATTAATAGATAGATTGTGTATTCGAATAATTGAAAATTGTGATTAATGAATATCATGTAAATTTAAACATGTGAGAATTAGAGGAATAGATAGTTCAATTGTTTTGATCTAGGGGTTACATAAGTTAATGAGTTAAAAAGATCATAATTCTAAGTGCCGGTTAAAAAAACATGAAAGTTATCTATCTTTTTTTGAACATAATTTAGATGATGAATAGATAATATGTATTTTCTCCGGTCCTATTTACAAGAAACAATTGATTTTTTAGATTCACTGAATAATTGATGTACTTGGTCTATATTCTAGTCCAAATACATAAATTATTCAATGAATCTAAAAAATCAATTGTTTCTTGTAAATAAGACCGGAGGGAGTATATATGAAAACAATTAAAAATTATGATTAGATGTTTCCAATAAAACCATGATTACTTAATGGCGTTCTAAATTACAATTAATTGTGTTGAAATGATGATTAATAAATTGCAATGTATTGTTGTTATATTCATTAATCATCATAGTAGAGTATTGAACAAAATTAACCATATAGTTTTTATATGCAAATGTTAGTAGTTAGTAAATTGTTAGAGAAGAGGAAAAAATGTTAGTTTTATGTGAATGGCCTAAGGACCTCTTTCTTAATTCTCCTTTAAATTCTTTAACTCATCAACCGAGCTATCTAAACAGGACAAATTAACCATAGTTTTTTTTAAGAGAAATTAAGCATATGGTTGAATTTTGTTAAGTTAACAAAACTTGATGTCAATTTTTTTTTATTTTTATTTTTTGTAAAAATAGCGGTAGTACAAATACCTTAAAACTCAAACAATCAATACAACTCAAATTTATTGCACTTTACTTTAAGAAGCAAATTTTGTTTTGGATTGTGTTTTCTTAAGCTACTGACTCATATGTTCACTTCATTTAACTCTTTTTGATGTACTTGAGAAACTCATAGGTGATAGATAAATTTTCTTCCTCAATGCAATTGAAGAAAATTAATTGTTGCGATGAACATTATGGTCCGTTTAGTTCGAGAATTAGGAGGGGAGGGAGGGATTTTAACGGAGGGGAGGGGAGGGGAGATATTTTAATTAAAAACGTCGAGGGGAGGGGAGATATTTTAATTAAAAACGTCGAGGGGAGGGGAGGGGAGGGAGAGGGATTTTAAGATTATTTTACCGTTTTACCCTTAAACTTAATTAAATAAAAGAAACTACTTGTTTTTACAATTTCAGAGACCGACGAAAGACAAGTACACATTTAAGCCGCTTATTTTATCTCAAAATGGCTCATATATTTTGCACAACAAGACATGAATCGGTGAATTAACTGTGAAAAAAAAGGAACAACAAGTAATAATAAGCTGAATTAAAATAAGATAATAATAATAACAGGGCCGTTGACAACAAGAAAGTAGTAGTATGAGTAGTTTGTACATGTAACAAATAAAGTGATAGATAATATAATAATAAAAGTTGTTACAAGAAAAATATAACAAAATAATAATAAAAATTGTTACAAGAATAAGATAACCTAATAATAGTAAGATTGTTACAAATATAATAACCTCATAATAATAAGATTGTACAAAGATAATATAATCTAATTATAATAAAAGTTGTCACAAGGTTAATACTGAGATTTGAAATTAATTTAAGAATAATTATGACAATGCAATAAAATTTTAAAGAGATTTGCTCCCCTCCCCTCCCCTTCAAAACTCTCGAACCAAACAGACCCTTAGTCGACATGCTATTTTTCTTAAACATATAAGATTTAGGTTTTTTTGCAAACCAAAAAAAAAAAAATAGGTTTTTTCAGAAAATCATTTAGCTAAAAAGTCATGCTACAAGCCATAAATAACCATGTTAGGCGTATTACACTAACATACTTAAGTAAATATGAATAATACTTTTCATTATTATTATTATAGTAAATTTTGTGTTTTGGAATAAACTACGAATTTGTTAACATTTTCAACTAATTTAAGTTTACTAGCTTATATTAATTTGACACAGTACGGAAGCGTAAGCTAGCAAGCGCTAAACCTAGATAGAAAAGAAACAAGTTTGCAAGCGACAAACTTGTAAAAATAGGGTTTCGGAATCCACCAGAAATTAAGAAAAACTCTCTAAAATATTATTGACTGAATAAAAGTTATCTCTTATGCTACAACTGTTAAGCTTAAATAAAAAAATAACAAACCACTAATGTGTCGAAAATAATAAACTGAAATAAAAACAGAAAATTACTAAAATTGTGCTAAAATAAAAATACTAAAGAAAACCTCCTACATCATAATTTTTCACATATTTAAATTTATTATTATATTTATAGTTAAAATATTATATTATATATCATTAGGTTCTCTAAAATGTCATGTTAAATATCAAAATGAAGTTTGATATCATTGAATTATTAGTTTGCAAGTCTATTTAAATATATGTTTTCTCTTTTTTTGAAGAATTTAAAATATAGGTTATATTCCTTCCAAAAAAAATATAGGTTATATTATTTATCATATGAAATAAGTTTAAGTATATTATTAGCTAGGTCATATCAAACTTTCGAAAAGATCACGACGAAACATAAAATTAAGCATGTGATAGACTAAAAGTCAGAGTTAAATCTTGAATTTTTGTGATCCTAAATTTAGGTCTTGCAAAGTATTGCAAAGCTTCATCCAACATATTTCTACCCCTATATTTCTACCCCTATATTGTCAACAAAATCATATTTAGGCTTATCGAAGGAGATTTTGGGCAAGAGAATGCCGAATGTTATTTGAGATCTTATGAAAAATGATCAAAAGTCACAAAAAGGAATCTACAAAGTTGGCTTGAAGTCAAATATTTTGCAATGGTTCCTCAACTTTCCCATTGTTATTGCACTTTTTGCTTCTCTTTGAGTTGAAAAACAAAAAACAGCCACACTCTATGTGTTCCCCTCTCTTTACCTAAATCAACTGTCGGTTCTTTTTCACTTGTCACGTTTATAGAAATTTGCGTAGAATTTTTTTGTTTTTATTTGTCATTTTTCAAGTTCAATACAATATTAATTATTGTTTTGACAATAATACTTTTAAGTATTTATTACATAGTGAAAAATACGAAGAATAAGTTATTAGACATAATTATTAAGAATATTATAGAAAAAAATCATTTTCTTTCTTCAATTTTATTAAAAATAACAACATTTATTAATTTCTTATTTTTTATTAAATAGTCTAATGATTAGAAATTCACTTTGTTAAGGTGAATAAGGGGTGTCTGAAGTTTGAACCCCGACCTCTACATATATTATATAATGTCTCTACCAACTGAGTTAAACTTACATAGACACATTTATTAATTTCTTTGTGTAAATAACTCAAAAAATGACAAATAAAAAGGGCTGGATGGATATCTATTTGTAATCAAAACTAAACCATAAAAAAGAGTCAAAGAGACATCCACCAATTTTTGCAGGCTAAGGGTCAAGCAAGCAGTCTAGTAGCAATTGAACACTTGATTTGTTTCCTTTCATATATAACGACAAAATATTAAGAAACACCTTGTGGTTGAAGTTGAACCAATCCATTTCTTTCTTTCTTTTCTCATGCATGTGTTAGAAGTATGACCACAGACATTTGAATGGATTAATTGTCCATATATGGGTGCTATAATATAATTAATTGGACGTGGACATAGGAGAGAAAAACTTGTCCATTCGTGTGAACATGCCGTGATAAATTTTAACTTCTTGGTGCTATATTTTTCTAGATTCAATTAATTCAATGGACTATCCAATAATTAATTTGCTGAATATGCAGAGAATTTGCTATAGATAGCTTGATTAATTTGGTCACGGTCCATCAGTGGGTCTCAATATGTTTCTGACTTTTTAATGTTGCTAATTCGTTTTATCCTATGATAAGATCCTTGAATTATGTAAAAACTAAAGTCTTTCATATTTTGCGATTTTTATTATAGAGTGCTAAATGATATAATAATTTGCAGAGAAAATAGTTGTTTTATTTTTATCAAGTTGTCTAATAGCTAGAGCTCATATATTTTAAATGTGGAGAAGTCGGGTGTCCGGGTTTGAATCTCGAACCCAACTTATAATATGCAATATCCCTACCAACTGAGCTAAGCTCACGGGGATTCAGAGAAAATAGTTGTTATTGCCTGTTTATGTTCACAACAGTGAGATGTTGGTACATCGATCTAATTTCATGTTGATAATTGGGTTTATTGGAAATCAAGTGTGAGTGTTTATGTCCCACATCGACTAGAAATGGAGCAAACGTTAGATATAGAAGAGAGGAGACCCATAAACTCATTGTCTTAGGATTTTGGGTAAAAGTGTGGTGTCTCTCTTTTAGCGGGTCCTAGACGTTTAACTCATTGCCGCTCCCCAGACTCCCTAACAGGGTTCTTTCGTCAGATTTTATGAAGATCTAGTTTTGTGCTTGAAAACAGTTATACACCATTAGTTTTCGTTGGGTTGTACCTGTGTCTAGTGTTTGTTTATTAGGGTTGATTACAGTTGTGTTATCCGTTAGAATGACCTACACTTTTGAGTAGATTTATTAGGTCAAGTTTACACCCTCCTTCTTTACACTTCTTTAATTTTACTAAATCTATTTTTTCTTTTGCTTAAAAAAAGTGTTGAGAAAAACATAAGTAAGACATAATGAAAATAAAATAAGAGTTGCGAGCAAAAATATGTTTTGATCTATGAAAGATGGACTTAGACTCAGACATCTACACACGGATAATGTATAATATACATGACACTAACACGAATACACATAATTAAATAAAAGATAATATTAAAGTTGTTCACTCCGAAGAAGGGATCACAATATGTTAGAGAAAGTATGTCTTGACCTTCTGCGTGACACAAGATTGCTATGAGCCAAACCCGCTAAAACACCTCTTGATCCTTCTGTGAAATTTTACCAAGACTCAGAAAAACGTTTGGTGATATTGCAAGCTACAAAAGATTGGTAGGAAAATTGTTGAATCTCACAACAACCAGACTAGACATAGCTTTTGTAACACAACAATTAAGTCAATTTCTTACTACATCAACAATCATTCATTATGAAACATCTTGCAGAGTTTGCAGGAGATTTCTTCTTTTTATTTATATAATAATTATTTGTCATTAAAAGAAAATTGTAGAGTTGTGAAGTATCTCAAAGAGGTTTTTAATTTTGAAGGGATTGAACATCCCTAACTTATTGGATTATTGCATATATTGATTAATGGGGCATGTTGCATTGATTCTAGAATGTCAACCTCAAGATATTGTTTCTTTCTTGAATTCTCCTTGATCTCTTAGTAAGCCAAGAAGCAACATACAATGTCATGAGTATATCTTCTGAAGCTTGGTATAAGGCATTGCCATTTTCTACTTGTGAGTTATAGCGGCTACTAAAGCTATTGAATAGTTTGGAAGTACATTGCACCAAACCTCCAACACTATATTAGGGCAACCAACGTGCAATACATATTGTGGCGAATCTAATTTTTCATGAAAGAATAAAGTATTTAGAAATCGATCGTCACTCCGTCAAAAAATAATTATGACGTCAAAAAATGCATCACGTGTGATTTGAACATATAAAATGACACATCTAAATATTAACTACGAAGTTTCCATCATCATTTAACGGTGTTTAATCGATTAATCTCTTTTTAATACATGAAAATACAAAACTGTCGCAAAAGTGTGTGTTACGCGTAGGAGATACTCCTTTAATATTATATATATGCAACATGGAAAACGTTTGAAATAGTAAACTTGAAAACAAAGAAAGAGAGGGGCCACATGCAGAAACCCACTAGCTACTTCTTAATTTGATTTATCAGTAGTAGTATAGTATATAGTATATGTGCTAATAAGACTAAGTTGATGTAAAAGAATTAGGCTGAAAAAGAATGACGGCAAGTGCTTTCCGGTCAATATACAACTTCTAATATTGACCTAATAAGAGGAAAAGAAATTATACAAACCCTAATAAAAGTGCTAAGTTTCTAGGCACAACAAACATCATACGAATTTTTCATATATGATGAAAAGAGACTTTTTCTATACGTGCAACTTCTATTTTTTTTTTTGTAGGAAACGTGCAACTTATAGTTAAAATATTCATTTTGGTTTAAAGGTTAAACCCAAAAAAGAAATTAAATTGATCTATTATAAGAATTTTTTAACGAAATTAACTAGCATTTTCATGAATTTGTAAAAAAGAAAGACCAGCCCTTGTAAAAAAAAAACTTGTGAAAGTAAAAAAGAATTATGACTTAATTTTCGGTACAAATTTCCCAATCTTATAAGGTGACATGTGGGTCCAATTAAGTCAAAAAGTAATAATATTGTTGTCGTTTTATATATAGTTTTATAATAATCATTTGATTTAGTATTCGTTTGGAGGAGTGGTTTGACTTTGAAATTTGATTTCAATCGTTTTATTGTATGATCAGGAATCCACCGTCGTCACCTATATTCCTTTTTTATATTTTATTATACTACTTTTGATTTATAAAAAAAATAATACAGTCACGTTCTTCTTATCCAGCTAGCACTACTCGTTTGGTGTTAAAAAATCTGAAAAATGATTTTAACAATAAAATTTGACAACAATTTAATATCATTTTCATTTCTTCTATTTAGAGAGATAAAAAACATAATGAAGTTTGAAAAAAATATATAAATAATAAATAGTTGTGGACTTATTTAGTGGTAGGACTCACTATCTGCTTTTTTTAATATCTTTTTTTAAGAAAACTTTTGTATCTCTCTCATTAAATGACATTCTCCATTTATTTTAAACAAATGAAGAAAATGCTTACTCAATGATAATATAATTCAAATATACACTTAAACAAAAACAAAAACTCTTATAATATGTCATAACTTGTTAATTATCCTGAACACATTTAATCACGATTTTCGACATCATTAACTTTATTTTCAAGCATATCTTTGAACAAATTTTTTGTTTAAAAGTATCATGTATATTTGTTTAAAATCATGATTAATGAATGCGATGGTAAGTGTGATTTTGAGTTCGAACCTAACACCATAAATGCAAGCTTGTTAAATCTCTTGAGCCGGATTGTCATCTATTGTAACCGTAAGGTTATCTAAATGATCATATTAATTTCTACAATCACATGTAAAAGATATTCAATTAAAAAATGACTAGTTCTCGAAGCTGCATGAAATTCTCAAATAAACAGTAAATTATATTTTTAAGAGTTTTTATATTGTTACATTATCGTAAACAAATTGAAATCCTAAAACTTCTTATTAAATTAAAGGGTCGTGCTAATTGGTCCTTCTGGACACTGGTTATGGTTAAGGATACCAAAAAGAAAGTTATTGAATATTTTTTTTACTTTTTATGCATTAATTACATAATTTTCAATACAATAACTACTGTATAATTTATTTTTTTAGCATCCTTAACAAATATTTCAGGAACACCTGTTAACATTTCCTTAAAATTAAAAAACATTGAGTTTGTCATCCAAACACCACTTCTTGATACAAGACCATGGTCTTTGTTTAATGTTCGCGTATGACAGCTCTTGAATTAATAAATAAGCAAGTGGTATATACATTTCCCACATGTCATGTGTCTCCTTCCACTCACTTTCCTTCTTCAACTTGAGTTTCTCAACTACTAGCTATCATCTATCTATTTTTATTAATATATATACATGCTTTATCTTAGTTCATGCACTCTTAAATTCTAATACCTTAAGCCACTTCTCTTATCTTTAATATTCATACTTCATTTTGTGTGTGTTTTGCTTCATACAATTCTTAAGGAACATAATTACTTTGGCTTTGAGTTTGAACAATATTTTTGGATTTATTTGGCTAACATGGATTGTTCATCATATATCAACACTTCCTTGGATCTCAACATTATTCCCTATAGAGCTCATGAAGAAGTTCCAGTAAGTTTAAAAACTTTAATATATATATAAGTTCATATAATATATATATCATTGTTTTATGTACTTTTACAAGCTCTTGTTTGAAATGCTTGGCTCACAATATTTTCATTGTTTATGTTGAATTTTAGAAGAAGGAGGTGGAAAGCAACTTTTTCTCCTTGGGGATGACCAACTTTTCTGTGAAAGATGAGGTTAGTTTAGTTTAACTTTAACCAATTGTTGAATTAGGCCTTGTTTGGATAGACAGCTTGATTAAACGTTTATAGTAGAACCACTTATGTATATTTCATTACAAAAAGATGAAATAAATTTAAAGCTTTCATAAGTTATCTTAGAGAGACTAGTTTAGTTTAGCCAATTGTTGTAGTATGCACTATTTAGATAAAGATCTTGATTATGCATTATTTCTAATACAAAAGATGAAATAAAGTCAAATTGTTTCCATATAAGCTATAACTTGTTTGCATAAGCTATCATGGAAAGCTTTTGAACATATATCATAAGTTGTTTTCTTAAGCTCTCTAAAACAATCGCACAAATGCTTATGTCAGTGGATAAACTCAAATAGGTCAATTCAAACTTGCCCTTAAATCAATAATTGATGATTAATTGTACATAGCTATTTCATATTTGATACCATTTATTTGAATGATGATTGTTTTGTTTATTAGTCCATTATAGAATGGCCCTTTTAGCTAAAACGCTTAATAATGAATCTAACATATGCTATTGATTCAAAATTTCAGTCCATTGATGAATTGGAGGAGGAACTAAAAAGGGTAACCTTAGAAAACAAGAAATTGGTGGAAATGCTCTCAGTGGTTTGTGAGAATTACAACACTTTGAGAAGTCATTTGATGGAATATATGAAGAGAAATCCTGAGAAAGAAGTTAGCACATCATCAAAGAAAAGGAAATCTGAAAGCAGCAATAATAACAATAGTAATTTGATTGGAATTAACAATGGAAATTCCGAGAGTAGCTCTACCGATGAAGAATCGTGCAAGAAACCAAGGGAAGAAGAAAATATTAAAGCCAAAATTTCAAGAGCTTATGTTAGGACTGAAGCTTCTGATACAGGCCTTGTAAGATACTTGATTTACATTTATTATTCCTCTAAATAGTCTCAAAAATAATGTTTTAAAAACCGAACTGGACATTGAACCATTGAAACCTCAAAGGCATAGTTCAATTGAATGGCTTTAAACTGCTCAAATAACTGAACTGAAAACAATGTTGGTTCACGGCTCAAATTGAACCGTTTGGTTCGGTTTTTAAAACATTCTTAAAAATACTAAAGTTTGTATACGTGTTGGAGTTTGACAATGTTTCTTTCTGTGTTTTCAGATTGTGAAGGATGGATACCATTGGAGGAAATATGGACAAAAAGTGACCAGAGATAACCCTTGTCCAAGAGCTTATTTCAAATGCTCTTTTGCTCCAAGCTGCCCTGTCAAAAAGAAGGTAAACCTAAGTTCTAACTTTTGATTAAGTGCGTGTTTGCTTTTACGTTGAATCAGAATTGATTTTATCTCCTACCAAACACAACTTTAACAAATTTGATTTTGTCTTGAGGCATATGTTTGACTAGAAAAGATAAATAGTATCGTTTGCGTTGAGTTGAAAAATTTACACTACTTTTCATATAAAAAACACGTATTCATAGTGAAATCAAACAAGCTTAAACTACTTTACTTCAAACTCAACAATAATGAATTCAATTATATTCAAAATTGCGTTTATCAAATGCTCATCTAAACGTGCACTACGAAGATTTTTCTCATGTTTGGTTATTTACTTATCCAGGTGCAAAGAAGTGTCGATGATCAATCCATGCTTGTTGCAACTTATGAAGGGGAGCACAATCATCCTCAACCTCCTCAAATTGAGTCAGCATCAGGTTCTGGCCGTAGCGTGAACCACAGTTCGGTACCTTGTTCGGCGTCACTCACCTCACCAGCACCAGCACCAAAAGTGGTTACACTAGACTCAACAACTTCTAAGAATAGTAAAGATTCCAAGAGTATTGAACCAAGAAAAGATTCGCCTAAGGTACCAAAGAATTTGGTGGAACAAATGGCTACTTCATTGACAACTGATCCAAATTTTAGAGCAGCACTTGTTGCAGCCATTTCAGGAAGATTGGTGCACAACAATTAAGAAGAGATTTCATGAATTTTTTAGCTTACTTAATTTCAACTATTAAGTATATTCCATAAATTGGATCAATTTTTTCTTTAGAGCAATAGGATCTCTATGTAAATACATAGAAGATTGAGATATATTTATCAATTTGATCATTTTTTGGGCCAAAGTATCTAGGATACCTCAAATCAGATTCCAAATTGTTATTGCAAAATTCTATGGATAAAAAAAAAAATTCTCATTTCTCAATATATACAGTACATAGTCTTCGGTTCAAATATTGATATTTTGAGATTTGAGGCTTTCTAGGGAAAAAGTTTAATAAGCATGCATTTGGTTTCACATTATGATTCAATTCATGTTCAATAAGAAAGCTACAAATTGATATAATGTGGATTTGATATGATTTATTTTAATTTAAATAATATGTGAAAACAAACACGTTTTTAAGATTCATATCGTTTTTTATTTCAAAAGGCACTAATTCTTTAAACTAAAGCAACGATTATGAATTTATTAAAAGCAATGATTTTAAAATAAAGTATATGAACCAAAAGTCTATTGTTCTATTACATCTTTGATCAAGAATGCAAAGAATATATCTAACTGAATATTAAGACTAACTTTGCATCCTATTGGACTATAATATCAGCTGTTAACTAAAAGTAATGTTTGTTAGTATTTGTGTAATAGTAATACAAATTGATTCTACTAACATCAACTGATTTTGTTGGGATCCAACTACGTTTTCAACAAACCAACCAAATTGGCCTAATGTCTCGAAGCTAGAAGTTGCAAGAGCAATATTTTAACACTGGTTTCACGAAATCATGTAGCAGGTAAAAAGTACTACTGATAGGTATTGTTTATCCTATGGTACTTGCTATTCAACCACAGGTGTTATTTTAAATGACATGAACTGATAATGTGAAGATTTTTTACACTGTCGATAAATCACAGCCATTGAATTGTGAGAATTATTTTACTTTGATCAAATTCAAATCTAACTTAATAGTCATACAAAGGACAACCTTGATTTGTTGACAGTGTAAAAAGTTTTACGGTGACAATGCGTCGAAGTTAATCTAAGGAAAAAGGTAGAAGAAATTCAACAACTATGACTATTTGGAGAATATCTTTTAATACACAAGAACATGAAGAATTACCAAAGTCAATTTGGTATTCAAATACAACTGCCTTCTGGCTATTTCACTCACGCATATCTGTATGGATTTTGTACACAACCTACCCAACTTCCCTAACAACTACCAGATTAATAACAACATATCCATTTAACCAAGGCCATTGTGCTAATAAGTGGAGGGACCTGATCCCCTGCAGTTGAAACATCCTACAGTAACCATAGTCAATAGATCTATACCATTGGATATAGACCAGATAGCTCACATCATGGTTTTGACAAATCAGAAACTCGGAATCTCAACTATACAATCTTGATCAACGGTTGAGATAACCAACTTAAGTGACCACTGACTGCAGCGAATCTGTTTCCTAAGAGGAGAAGCTCAACTTGTTCACAGATAGCAACAGACTGACATTGGTTGGATCCTCAATTGACTTCTCCTTGACCTTAGAGTTGAGGGAGCTGCTCTCTTTGCCTTCTGCTTCTGCATTGGAGAAGATACACTCCTTGAATCTGAAGCAGCCGATAAGGTGGTCATTTGTTAGTCCAGCCACTTGCATGAAAGTGTAGATGACTGTCGGTCCCACGCTCCTGAATCCTCTCTTTACGAGGTCTTTACTTATGAATTCTGCTTTTGGAGATTTGGCAGGTACCTGGCGTGGGTACCGAAATTGGCTGACTATAGGCTTATTGTTCACAAAGTTCCAAATGTAGCTGTCAAAGGACCCGAACTCTTCTATTACCTGCATTGGAATGAGAAAAAAATGTAGATAAAGACAATAAAAAACCATGAAGTTTGAATATTGTAACCTAGTTAGTTGAATTGAGAATTTATGTATTTTCAACCTAGTCTTCATTTCACAACACATATAATATGTGTGGGTCATGAAGCAGGTTTCTTTCCTTCTTCACAAAATTTTCCATAGTAGGTAGCAGCTAAGTTTGAAAACTAACATTCTAGTCTCATTCAATTCCGCTAGAGCCATTTGATTCAGAAGAAAAACAAACAAAAAACAAAAGATTGCAACTTTTGCACATGCTATACTTAAGATTAGAAAATTATGATGTCGGAGTTTTACCTTACACATCTGACGTGCATTTTCGATTATGTATCGCAGCCTGAGCTCTGACAACAATGAGCTGGCAGGACTGCCGGGTGCAACTATCTTTTTCTCATTCATTCTTGAAACAGCACATGGATCAAAATCCAAAAATACTTTCCTGTGTTCGTGGATACATCATAGCCATTAATTCAAAGCTAAATTTTTAGGGCATTTTCTACATACAACATCATCTGAATCCATCAAAAACCACATAGAAGCACATGAAAGGAAATATAATGAGCAAAATTTTCTGATTTAGGAGTGTAAAATGGCAACAGTTTAATTATATATCACAGAATATATAACAATACCGAAATAACTGCCTTTTGCCAAGAATGGTGGGCCATGAGAGTTCTGCCAAGGCTCCAGAGAAGCTGAGCAACTCAAACAGTTTCCTGCACAAAAGCCAATTTCTCACATTGAGACAGTTGCAACCTGGAAGCTGAACGAAATAGATTGTGCCAACACCATAACTAACCCACATACTTGTCATCGTGAATAGGAACTCCCCATTCTTCGTCATGAAAATCAATATAACATGGTTCTGAAACAAATGAGCACAAATAAGGAAAAATAGCAATTATAAGGTAACAAAATTTTTAATTTTTTTATATATAAAAAAACACACTCCAAAGATTAAACATTCCATCTATCCTCCTACTGTAGGCTAACAGCTATTGGAATTTCAGATGGCCAAAGCCATAGAAGAATGGAAGAAAATTAGTCATGCTAGAGGAAGTACAGTATCTTTACAAGACTTCCGTTGAGAAAATTTGCAAGAGAAAATAGCAATGATAACCAACAGCTTCAGTTACTCCACTACAACAAAATAAACTAAAGAGGAAGCAATTAAGGCAAGGAGAACCCTTGCATGCTATGAAGCTCAAACATGACACTGAAAAGCAACAGGACATGGAGTACACCAAACACTAAATATTGTAGGACATGCACAGCGGATACACATTGAGATCTAGGAGGGTAGATATTGCCTTACTCCAGCAAGTGAACAGACTGTTTCCAAGCTTTGATCGTGTAACCTCTGCGTCACAAGGCAGCAACCTTGCCATTGCGCCAAGGCTTGCCCACTTTCACACACACATACACATTTTTTAATAGATCAAACACACACACACATATGCAAGTTTCATGATTGACATTTTTCTAACGGTCCTAAACAAACTAGTCATTTTTGAACTAGCCATGTGTAAGTACAAGTATACCTTTTTCTTTTTCAAAATTCAATGTCCATAATGTATCCAGTGACTTCTTATATGAATGTGATGATTTTTGAAATGGAAAGTTATAGACGTATTGGACATATGTCCTCAAGATGGCATACAATTGTCTGTCAACATACAAACACAGCACCATAATGACGTGTTCGCTTTATAGCTTGCATAGTTGAATGTAATCTACTATAACTTAAGGCACAAATTAAGGGGTAGCCGGAATTATGAGATACCTTCTGTAAAAGCATAAGCCAGGTAGACTGGACTAACTGCCAAATGTTGATTTCCTAATGTAGGTTGAAAGCATGAATATGACGTGATGCAGATATGATATGATATGAGATGACACAAACACAGGATATGACAAATTTTTAGAGTTAAAAAGCATGAGCTGAATAGAACGTATAAAATTAATAAACTAAACTTAAATGAAAGAGAGAAACAATGCTTTAAATGTGAGCATGAGTTTTTATACACACAATAAGATGCTATTATTTATCCAATTATTATTGGTATAAATGTTCAAAAAGTATATGTGTAAAGAATTAGTAAATGAAGTTAGGAATATCTGAAGTTTCTGTCAATCAAGTGTCAACCAGGTACGATACCAATATATCAACTATTTTGAAGTTTTTATGCGTGCTTAACCAAAGGTATGAACCTTCCAAGCTATTTTGAAGTTAGGAATGTCTGAAGTTTCTGTCAATCAAGTGTCAACACAGGTACGATACCAATATATCAACTATTTTGAAGTTTTTATGCTTCCTTAACCAAAGGTATGAACCTTCCAAGCTAGCATTAAAAATGGTTGACTAATGAGCATCCATAACATAACCACATTTATGCAAGGAGGCAACTCACTGCAACCGTTGTTAAGCATATCAGTAGCAATCCCAAACTATCATAAGTTGCAATCTTTAAATCATAATCACTACTACGGACAGTCACGTCATGAAGAAAACCATTACATATGAGCCAAAGACTTTAGTTAGTATAATTCCTGCTATTTTACTGCATTGTATTCTTATAGTACAAAATACAAGATTCATAATAATTGTGGATGGACATGGAACTATTTATGCATGACTAATTATGATCCAGTCTTAAAAGATATGCAGTCTATTGCGATAGAATAATTTTTACTGTTTACGAATATTTATTTAATGGTGAGCCAAAAAGTAACATGAGTTTCCTTTGTAACAAAAAAAAAGACTTCGAAGAGTGGGAAAACCAACCTTGATAAATTGGCAGATCGAGAATCCAATTGGATCAGACATTTAACCGTTTATAATGTTTAATGTTCAATTTAATCGGTACAAGAATAAGCATTGTATCAATCAAGAGACCACAGTCATTGAGTTGTGTAGAAACATTAATTGGCAATTATCTTGTTCTATAGAACCCAAAAATGAATTTTACAGAGACATAATCTCATATTTTGTAAGGCTTTCAACCTATGAAATCAAAACCAAAACAATATCTCACGACCAAGCCATCATACTCAGCTCAAACATGATATGCTGTCTACAAACGGTCTGCTACGGCCAAAGTTCCACATGATTTCCATTTCAAATACTAATTAACTTACTATATTTATAATGACAAGGTGGCTCACTAAACCTAAGTACATTACAGTGTTATAAACAATGTTGTCAAATAATGGCTATTGCAGCATTATAGCACTACATCATAACACAATTTGAACAAACAGCTATTGTTCTAAGATACAGGAGTTAGCACAAAGTATTGACAAATTGTGGCTATAGGTATATCGGTGTAATGTAGTGGAATTTGAAGAAAATGCTATTGTTAGCGCTCAGCTATTCATAACACGGGTTTTAAATATTTCTTATTTGGTTAAGTTGTTTTGGATGGGGGAGGGGAACAAAATCCCTCCTCACTTAATTTTGGCTCTCTCCAATTTTGGCGGATTTATAGACGAGAGAATATGACTTTATAAAATCTTAAAAAACATCGAGTAAGATAATCTTACATTAAATGTTATAAGGGTAAAAAATGTAAATTAACATTTTGCCTTCACAAAAATCTCTCCTCATAAACCAAACAATAAAATGGTTATTAATTATTTCCCTTCTAAAGGGTTGGCCTGGTGGTATTGGCTTGGGATTTGGGAGTGTGCTCCTCCTCAAGGTCTCAGGTTCAATTCTCCCCGGAGTCAATTTGGGTCGGCTAATTTAACTTCATCAAAAAAAAAAAAAATTATTTCCCTTATATCTATTTTTTTTCCTCCTCTCTATGTTACCAAATATTTCCCTTCCCTCTCATCCATTAAAACCGCTCCTCCCTCCCATGTCCTATTCGAACCAAACAAAATTCTCATAAAAACGTGCTTGCAAGACTTTCCGCAGATTACTCATTTTCTACAAAAACCAATAACCAAGCCATATTCAACTAAGTGGGGTCGGCTACATGGAACAAACGCCGCCATAATGTTCTATCATATATCATAACCCTATCCAACTCATTAATCTCTAGAACTTACTTAATAGTTTTTCTAGTCTTCCTCTGCCTGTAGTGATTTGACTACTCTCCATCTTAAATACCTTCGTTACTATAGAATCTACAGGTCTTCTCTTTACATGCCCAAACCACCTAAGTTGAGTTTCTACTATCTTTTCACGATAGGGATAGGTGATACCCCAACTCTCTCTCTAATATTGTCATTTCTAATCCTATCATGTCTTGTCTTACCACACATACAACGCAGCATCCTCATCTCCGCTACACTTATTTTACTCTCATGTTCGTTCTTTACCACCTAACACTCCATCCCATGAAACATTGTCGGTCTTACAACTTTATGGTAATAAATTTCCTTCAGATTGAGCGGTACTTTTGTATCACATAAAACAAATATCTCATTGTCTACATTGAAGTTAATTACAAGTTACAATACAACCTTACAATCACAATAAAAGTTCAAACAAATAATACCAATATCACAAATCACAATATTCTAAGTTAATCATGATTACGAAAGAATGAATATACCTGTATTTGGTGTAACCCAAGCACACCTTTTCTTGCCCTCCAAGCCATCAATCGATTCCACCTCAACAGGAGCAGGAACAGCAACAACAGCATCAATAATCACCTTCTCAACCTTCAAACCAACCTGCTTCTTCCCCACACGCCTCACCACCTTCCCACTCGACGAAGCGCCACTACTACAAGCCGAAGAATCCGTGGATGAAGCATCCGACGAACACGAAGCATTCATCGACAAATTCTTCATCCCCACCACTCCACAATGATCCCGCCGCTTCAAAACCACCGGTGTAACCACCACACATTGCGGCGAAGTTTTCTTCTTCTCCGTTTCCGGCGTCAGCGCTGGTTTCTTCACCGTCTTCACAGGGCGAGCTGCCTTGGAATCAGAATCTCCTCCAACAGTGACATTCATGGATCGAACTCTGGGTGGACCCGACATTGCAAAACCCTAGATTCTAGAATCTTCTTCACGAAATCACTGTTCAGAAGATCAATGCCGAATACCCAATTGAAAATTTCGAGTTTTCAGAGATGGAATTGAAGTAAAAGAGTGATTTTGAATGAAAAATAGAAGAAAGTTAGAATTGAAAATTTGAATTTGAAGTTTGAACACAAAACCCTAGAAAGGAGAATAAAGGGTTTCTTTTTTGGGAAGCATTAAGCTGAAAAGAATGAGGTAAGTTTGTTTGTTTGAGTGAAAAAAGGTAGAAGCTTTGCTTTGTGTTGTGTGATTGTGGAGTGTGGTGAGAAAGTTGGTGTTGGCAGGGAAAGAGTGAGAAAGTGAAAGTAAAATATTTCTAAATTTATCTATAGGAACATTTAAAAGGAAAAGTAAAAAGATCTTTTTGTAGTTTAATAAATGTCCTAAGAAAGGTCTGTTAAAATTAAAAAAGGAAATAATCATAAATTTGATAGCGAAAATATGTTTTTTAATGTGAATGTACGAATTTTTTTTTTCTGACTCTATTTGCAAAAAAAAATTTAAGTCCCTTTGAAAAAAAATTTCCAAAATGACCCACTTTCATTTTTGGTTTTTTTTTTTTTTCTTTTTTTCCATTCCCGCCA
>Ga0228711_1002356_pt1 | contig 28968 bp, 9 predicted proteins | sample MedpolnodulmetaG_2_FD_177996 | JGI IMG/M metagenome (GOLD analysis project Ga0228711, IMG submission 177996) | Root nodule microbial communities from Medicago polymorpha collected in Santa Monica, California, United States - brown nodules | ecosystem: Host-associated > Plants > Roots > Nodule... | reverse complement strand
AGCAATCTAGTCTTTATTTCATATTTATTGTATTTGGTATGTTTTTAATTTTATAAATATTATCACTATTATTATAATTACTTTTTTATTAATGCCTAAATTATAAAAATAAATTATTTTAATTATTATTTTTATATATTATGCATGCAAAAACGGAAACCAATGCACAAATTTTGTCCTTATTATATCTCGCAACTCCAAGTAGAGGGGTATGTAAATTTTTTTTAAAAAATACGAAAATACCCCGCAACTCCAAGTAGAGGGGTATTTAAAATTTTCGAAAAAAAATAGAAAAATACCTCGCAAGTCCAAGTTGCGGGGTATAATAAGGACAAAATTTCGTCACTTTTTAGGGTACCCCGCAACTCCAAGTGGAGGGGTACCAGAAAGTCAGAAAAAGTAGGGTAATTCTGCAAAAATTTTAAAAAGTAGGGCAGTTTTGAAATTTTTGGCAAAAACTAGGGCAGAAATAAAAAAATTTCATATTATTATTTGCTAAATTGAATTAAACTCACGACAAAAATTATCCGCTTCACCCCATCCTAAAACATTTCAATCCAACCATTGGAAAATTAATTTCCAAATTTCCTTGATTTTTAAACAATTCACAAGCCAGTGTCTCACCGTTTCAATATCTTAAAAGCATAAGACAGAATATTGTTGGTGCACATAATCAATCATATCTCTCTAAAGTTCAACTCTTGTTGGAATCCTATCTTTGTAATAAATTAATCTCCATCCAAATACCCAATATTTTTACGGCAGGGATGAGGACCATATATTGGGAAAAACTCATCTCCCACATCGGATAGATAAGACTATTGATAAGAGTTTATATAGAGGATGCAATCCTCACATTATGAATCGGTTTTTAAGGATGAATTAGACCTCTAATTTCATTATGGTATCAAAGCCTGTCGATTTCAATGATGAATTGATAATTTTTTTCAAAAATGTATTATTTTTTTAACAAAAAATCAAATTAAATAGTAATAATGGGCCGGCCCAAAGCCCGATGGGCTAGCCTGGCCCGAGCCAATTTTTGTATAGGCCAATGAGCTTGGGCCAAAAAAGCTCGAGTGTGTTTTTGGGCAAGTTTTTAGGCCCGACCCGGCCCAAAAATATCGGCTTTTTGGCCGGCCCGTTAGCCCGTCCATTTTTGACAGCTCTACATATACATATTAAATTAACACACTCCAAATAGCATTTGAATCTAGAGAAATGATATTTGAACAACTATTTTTTTACAACTTTTGTGACAACTTTCTTTCTCATACTCACATTATGTTTTTACTTTCTCTCTCTATTGCTTTGGTTGTTGTGTCAATACCTCATTTTCTTTGTAAAATTTTGGTTGTCTCAAAAGTTGTCATATAAACGGATATTCAAATAACACAACTCTTGAATCTATTAGGCACCTACAAATCCATTTACACATAGACAAATTAAACACATGTAAATTATTTACCTTCTATTTAGATAGATACACCTTATCCCAACGTACGCAATTAATTTTTCTTTCCACCCTAAAGGAACCTTTTATAAATTTGAAGCTTAAATATGATAATCATCCCTGTAATTTGGGCCAATTTTGATTTTAGTCCCTGTGTAAAAAAAATTTTGAAATACATCCCTGTAAAAAAAAATTTGTTTGAAAAAGGTCCCTGGCCCCACTATTCAGCTGATTTGGCATGGTTTTGGCCACGTGGCAGTTGCTGACTGTGCAACTTTTGCCACGTGACATGCCACCTAATATTAAATTTTTAATTTTTTTTTAAAAGGCTTAAAATTTATTTTCAGAATTTTTATATTGTTTTTAAAATTAAAAAATATGAAAATAAATTTAAAAAACAATATAAAAATTCTGAAAATAAATTTTAAAATATTTAAATAATTTTCTGAATATTATATATTCTGAAAAATAATGATTTTTTTAAAATTAAAATTTTTGTAAAAGAACAAGAAATTAGATTTTTTTTTAAATTTATAATTTATTTTCGAAAATTATAAATTTATAACTTTTGAAAATATAATTGTCATTATTTTCGAAAAAAATTTAATATATAATTTTCAAATTAAAAAAATCTATTTTTCGAATATTTAATTTTCACATTTTTTTTCAAAATTTTTAATTTTAACAGTTTTTTGTCAAAAAATTATGTTTTCGAAAATTTTAATTTTCAAAGTTTTTTTTTCAGATTTTTTTTTCGGAAAAGTATTTTCAGATTTTTTTTATGATTTTTAAATTTATTTTCAGATATTTTAAATTTAAAAAATAATTTCCATAATTTATTTTTAATTTTAATTTTTTTAATTACGTGGACTGCTATGTCAGCGCCACGTGGCAAAAGTTGCACAGTCAGCAACTGCCACGTGGCCAAAACCATGCCAAGTCAGCCATGAAGTGGGGCCAGGGACCTTTTTCAAACAAAAAAATATTTTACAGGGATATAATTCAAATTTTTTTTTTCACAGGGACGAAAATCAAAATGGACCCAAATTACAGGGACGATTATCATATTTAAGCCAACTAAGTTTCTTAATTTTTATCCCTCAAAAAATTCTTAATTTTTAGAATTGTAATGAACTAAACCAACTTATTTTTCATCAGTTTGGTTTGGATTTTTTTTGTAACATTGGAAAAATCCAACTGAGACAAATAAATGCTTTCGTTTCTTAAAGTATCATTGGAAATATTTTCTGTGATCAATTTCCCCAATAGCTAGATCAGTTGACCTCACCTTCAAATGGTATCATAACACAAGATTCGGGTGTATATAGCTATTTTTTTGTTACTCATCGATAAATGCATAGCTGAATTTATGTATTCATTGCCAAAATAGTAAACAAGAAGCTATCTTGATCATTATGCTGTACAAAATACAAATTCAAACTAGCACACACAAGTGTTTCTTTACTCTTATAATTAGAAACACAAATTTCATCAACCTTACAAACTTCTATAGTAGTAAAACTAGTAATGAATAAATTTCAATATTCAACAATCAACAAGCTCCAAAAAGATAAAAGAAAAAACAAACATAGAAAATCGGTTTCAAACCATGTATAAACAGAACCCCAAATAAATCAAATTATAGAGGACACACAAACACTGTTTTCTACAAAAAGATGAAACAGTCCAATGAGATAAGAGGATTATCAATATCTTCCATAATTGAGTCAATATTATGATGATTACTAGAAATCACATCTTTAACCACAGTTTCTCTATGCCTCAAACTCAAACCAGAAGATTGAACCCGCCGCAAACTGTTGTTTGGACTAATAGCTGCTGCTCTAACACTTTCTTTCCTTATAGAAGACGAATTAACAGAACGTGATGAATGAGCTACACTAGCCTTAGGGCTATTACTCATTCGCTTCGAAACACTATTATCCGAAATAGTGGTAGATAAAACACTTCCATTGAATCTACGACTTGGAGAAGGTGAACTCAACATTCTATTAGGCCTCAGTGGTAGTTGAGGTTCAACTTCCTTTCTGAAACTCTTTTGTCTTGTTAGGTTGGTTGGTGAGTTTGATCGCATTCTTTTCAGTGGCATGTTTTGTTTTGTTGGTGAAGGGTTTATGATCTTTTTAGGTTGAAGTGTAGGTTTGGTGAGGGAATTGATGCGAGTGATGACGTGTGGATTTTCCTTGTAGCAAGACCAAAGAAAGTCATTGGAGAAGGATCTATCTTTGGAGCTTAAAGATGAGGAATTTGTGCTTGAGAAGGAAGAAGCTGAGGAGATGGTTTTGGAAGTGGTGCATGTGAAGGAGGAAATGGAAGAAGTTGGAGAAGGAGGAGAAGGTGAGATTTTGTTGGAAGAATGAAGAAGGGTTGTTGGAGTTGTTGGAGGTTGATGGGATATAACAAGTTTGTCTTGAAGGTGTTGTTTGTTGAAATGATTTAGAGAATGTTTGTTGGGTCTGCATTTGCTAATGCATGAACCCATAATTTGGTTGAGAAATGAGATGCAAAGGGAAAGAGGTGAGGGAGAGGAAAAGGGTGGTGATTGTGGTGGTTAAGTAATTTAAATATAGCATTGGAAGTTGGATTTGAAAAAAGGAATGAAGCCATCATCTATCTTTTGCTTTTGGGACTTTTTTTGTGTTTAGCTTTTCAGAGTGTGTTAGTTTGAATTTGGTTACCGGGGATGGGTTCCGTTGGATAACGGTTATGAAGGAAAATGGTGGCATGCTTGCTTTTAAGTTTTGAGTGCGTAAAGACGTCAAGGTAGGGTCTTTGTATTGCATGCGATGCACCAATAATAAGACAACGTTTTTAAGGCCATTTTATAATTCAACCACTATATTTGGGGTCTCTTGTACTTGTATTTAAATTCCCTCGTTCAACAAAGCATTTTATTTTTACCTTTCTCTTCTCATTACATCAACAATCTATTATGTTAATCGTATTGATGAAAATAATGATACTCGTGAAAGTTGATTCGCTATGTACACATCATTCAATGTCCTCTATGTTTTTATATTAATTTATTTTAAAATAAATGTAAATATTAAACGAATTATGATCAGGTAGATATCCAATCAAACTTTAAAATACCTAAGAATTTGCATTTTCTCCCTCAAAAATAGTCATCAAACATTTTCCTTATTTATTTATCAAGTAATCAATTACCATCCCGAAATTGTAACTTTCGTCAAAAACCCCCTGAAATTGTTGAACGTTAGTCAAATATGACTTCTCCGTCAATTTCATCAGTTAGTCAACATGACGTGAAATTTGATTTGACTGTATACATGACATTGTCACGTGTCTGACATGTCATGTCCCACCAAATCATGTGGGTCCTATATACTTTTGGTGGGTCCCATGTGAATTTTAACCAATCAAAGAGAGTGTGTTGAAAAGTGTGTGTTAGAAGGTGTGTTGCTAGCATTCCTCTCTTAATTTTATTATTCTATATAAGTGGTTTTTCGAAGTTTGATCACTCCCAAAAAGAATTTCTTTCATTAAATTTTGTTTAGATTGTAAGTGCCAATTGAAGAGATGGGATGCTTGTGGATAATTACGGTAGGCAATGGAGTTCATAATTTGAATGAGCCATGCCATATACTGTAAAGAAAAATCTGAAATTTTGTTTTTTGAAAAAAAAAGTTGAAATAGTCCAAGAATTGAAACAGGAAGGGATGGATCCACGGAAAAGGAAGGGATAATCTTTGCCGTTGTGAGGAGGTTCCCGTATGCAGAGGAGGTGAATGAAAAAAAAAAATCAATGTTAAAAGTCTAATTGTTTGGTTGTATTGGGGTGATGAGTGTTTAACTCAAATATAGAAGAAAATTAAAGTCTACCATATCAATTATTATTAATCAATCTAAACCATTCATTAATATTACAATTAAAGGCCAAGATTTAGAGTAAGCCTATAGACTTACTCTTGGAGTCAAAATATCCCTCCCCCATATTGATATTGATGCATAATGATCAAAGAAGTTAAATATACTACCAGTAAGATAGTAAGCTTCTCAACATTTACTAGCTCTTTGGATTACGAAAATATCATTCATTGTGGTTCCACGTTTATGTGGACATATGTAGTTCGACTAGTATGAGTTACAGGATGAACATCTGGTAGATATCTACCGGAGGTGGGAAATGGAAATTTTAAAAATGAACATCCGATATATCTATCGGATATACAAAATAGAAATCTTAAAAATGAACATTTGGTAGTTATTTACGGGAGATACAAAATAGAAATTTTTCAAATGAACATTCGGTAGTTAAATATCTGATGCTTTGATTGCTACATACCATAGGTGTTATTAAGGCCAATTTCAAAAGGTCTAAAAATAAATCTTGATATTTTTATTGTGGGCCTTAATGCAGCCCAAGCCCAGTAATGTATAATATTTAACCCATATTCCAATATATTTTGGAGATTGCTCATTAAGCATCTAATAATTGCTCACATGCACCTAAAACTCGTTGAACAATAGTTATTTTTCATTCTGACACTTTTAAATCGGTTAAACCAATCGATTGAAAAAGTTATTTAACGGATTTAAAAAAGTGTCAGAACAAAATTAACTACCTAAATAGCAGTTGCAGATTTTTTTGTGCTCCTTCTTATAACTTTGGCATCTCAACTAAAGAGTTTATTTTAAATGCATTATCAACGTGAAATTTTTTTACACATACATTGAATTGAATGATATTTTGCCACATCAATTTGAAAGGTATGATAAGTTATATGTTTTTAACTCAAACCAAACAATTATGATCAAGTGGTTAATGAGCTCTACCAATTGACGAATTGTTTAGGAGAATCTGAGTTCGATTCCTTGATGAAATAATTCTTAGTTAGACTTTACTTACATCCTGACATAACTCCAAATCGAGAACCACGACCCTTGTATATATAATGCAATGTCCCTACAAACTGAGTTAAGCGCACAAAGATATTTGAGTTTTAGATGAAATATACAAAATAAATTGCATTTAGTTGAATTTTTAAATCTGCGTAAAAGTAGTATTTTGGTTTATAATAGTGATTAGAGATAGTATAATATTTGTTATTATGTTTTTGAATTACAATTTAACTTACAATTGACTGACTGCAATGTAACTCGATGACCAATAACATTTTTGTAAATAAAAATAGTTTGAAAACTTGTAGAATAATCAAATCTCCAAAAAATAATTGTATAACTTTTTCTTATAACTGAAACAACCACTTTTTGTTTGGTATGTAGATGAAGGGACTGAAATTCACACACAACTTGGAGTTTGAGGTTTCCAACCTAATATAATGTTTTGACATTGTTTGTTGATTTAGGCAGCGTGGAAATTGGAACAACTATTTAGTGTATATATGAAACAAGAGAGTATTACATTTTGAGCCAAATCATTCATTCCCAATTTTTCAATTGTTGAGATTTTACTCAAAATTAATGATTGAAAATTCGATAAAAATCGGGGCAGGGTTTTTGGATAACGTTCGTGTAGTATAGTATAGGAAGTAAAAACTGGAGCACAACTTTGGGAAATTGGGCATGATTTTTCGGGATCTGAGCACTATGTAAGGATTCATTCTTTATGTTTTGGGTAGAGCTTCAAGAGTGAGAAACTTGGGAAATCAAAGGAGATAACTTTAGGATTTAGGGTCTTTGGTGAGGGTTCTCTTGAGAGTTTCTCTTGGGTTGAGAAACATTTGTAAACATCTTGGGTGAGTTAAAGTCATTGAGTGTCTTGTTCATTGGAGAGATTGGAAAAATGGTAGAAATTTTGTGACTTGTTGAAGCTAATTCTTTTTAAATATTTTGTATCTGTTTGTAAAGAACTCATTGATAGTGGATGAGATAGATCATCTATCCTCCAAAGTAGGTCAATTTGAACAGAACTGGATAAAAAAAAAATTGCGCTTTACACTTGATTGTTGAGGTTACTTTGATATTGGTTACTACTTCCGTTTTACTCCAAACATCTGAGTTCACAACACCAATCTTGTTGCTTACAAAGTTACATATGTATAGATTCCAAACCAAATTGGCAGCAGCAACGGCAGAATCATGAGTAAATAATACTACAATAAACATACGTAAACAAGTTCAGATACTGAATTTGTTTGACAAAATACAAGACATATAATTATTATTTCAGCATAAGGTAACTAACTATCTACCCATCGGTGGTGGAGCAAGTAAATATGCCATTAAGAACCCTCTTCACCACAGCTCCTCTTTTTGGAAGTAGCGTCAGTTTTACACCCTTCATCATCTTTGCACCATTAGAAGAGGAGTTGGAATCTCCAGTGTTGGTAGGTTGATGAGAAGATGCTGATTCAGTTGAACCATACTGTTGACTCTTCCTGCCTTCACTCATCCTTGACTCAAACCAAGCTTCTAAGCACGCCCACAGTGTAGTGTTGGGAGACTAGTGATTGAACTGTGATGAATCATGTGTTGATCTTATCCTTTTAAAGCTTCCAAGCCAAGCAAAATAAAAACCTAGTACGGTGCAGAGGGGCTCACCAATCACTATTACTTAACGTACGTCATCCCGCTTACGTCTGGATAAGGTTACTATAAGACCATCTTCAATAATCAATAAGTGATCTATAAAGAGTATAATGGTTATTTTAAAAAAACAAAAAAAAGAGTATAATAGTTATTTAATTGGATCTCGCGTAAACATCATATATGTACACATAACTTATTTATAATTTTGTGACAATAATAACTAATAAGTACTCAACTAAGAGATATTTGGAGTAGAGATTTAAAATCAAATGAAAATTTATTTCACATCTTTGTTGAGATTTCAACATGTATTCAAGAAAGTATATATTGTGAAATGTTATAATCATATTTTTCATAAAATAAAATACGCAAACCAACACCTCTAAAACAATAACTAAATGGATATCATTAAATAATTTTATATCATTAAATTTCAAAAAATAATTTATTTATGAAAAATATTTTAATTTTCAGTGGTCAATGCATAAGAGAGGAAAGATAATGTGCATATATAACTGTTGGTGACTATTTACCACTCATTCTTTTCGTCCTCCAATGGGGGTTGCCTAATAAATTTGGTTCTTATTAGGTAAAGTAACCCTCATTGGGATGAGGTAAAAACATCCACACGGGAATTAAGTTATCACCTACTCTCTTCCGTCTCAAATGTAAACAACTTTTTACTTTTTAGGTTCATTCAATAAATAATGTATGTGGTCTATAATATGGACCACATACATTATTTATTGAATGAACCTAAAAAGTGAAAATTTCCTTACATTTGAAACCGGAGGGAGTATTTAAGAGTGATTTGGAAGCATTATCTTTCTATTAACTTTTTTGTAAACCCACTTAATAAATTTTACTAAAATAAATAATTGAGATGTAGTCATAAAAGAGTTGATTGTAAGACTCATTTTTATCAATTTTTATAAAGTGTTGGATTGGAGAGATTGAATGTTTATTATAACTTTTAAAATAAAATTATAAAATAAATGTGCATACATCATGACTCATTTAAACACCTAAAATAAATAGCTTCATTATATATATGCTCTAAGAGCATTCACATTAGAGCACTCCATTTGGGTGCTTAAGTAGGTTCAACTCCTCCAACCTAATTTTTTAATTTTATAATTTTTTATTGTTAGTACGTAATATATAAGCATTTGATGACACCTCACCATATGATGTTTTTAGCTAAATTTTGGAGTCTTTTTCTATGCTTTGAAGACAATATAGAGGGTTTAGAGTGAGTTGATCATGGTTTTGAGAATGTTTTGTAATATTTTTGTTTGAGTCATTGTAATTTTATTTCTTCCTTAACTAGACAACTTCATAGGTGTTTTGAGTCTTGTATGGTTTAAATCATGTAATTCGACAAAGAAAAACACTTCATGGAAGTTATGGAAACTAGATAATCAAGTGCAATGAAGGTTTGAAGACGCCTCATGAAAGCCATGCGCCCTCGCACACGCTGAGCGTTAAAAAACAACATTTTCTTGTTTTGGGGTAATGCGCCCAGGGCCTGTTTCCATGTGCCTCGTGCATGCTGTGTGTGAACTTTTGCCTATATTTAAAGCCTATTTTTACCTATAAATATTCATTCTCCAACTTGACGGCTCAAAGACAAAGGCAGACGACCAGAGCATTAAAGAGGGGTGTTTTTCAACCCCTGTCCATTTGTTCTATTGCATGTTCATATTTTCTTTCCTTTGATTATGTATTAAGTTATCATGAGTATCTAAACAGCAAAGATTAAGGTTCAAAGATGAACCTTTGCTATTTGTTGGAGTTTACTACAAGTGCATGATAATTTCCTTTATTCAATACTATCTGAATTATATTTATTTTATATATCATTCTTAATGCATTTCAATTTCTCATAACTTGACTTTATCCTAGGTTAGAGTTTATGTTATTCACGTCGTATATTTAACCAAAATATTTATATAATTTGCTTGAGTAGTTCGCCGAGAGATTGAGAATTTATCTTGTATGATTAGCTTAAAATGTTAAGATGTTTGTGAGAGTATAAGTCTCAACTCCTAAATAGTCGTTGCAGAGCAATACGACATCAAACATTATATGACTTAACACTTGCAACCAATTCATGTCATCTAGACAGAACTTATTACAACTAGCAAAAAAAACGGGCATTAACACATACATCTATTTGTTTTTCTACTATGTTTAAATGTATATAAGAGACATCAATTTTTACATAAATTATTATCAAATATTTTTTGTATGTAAGATTAAAATAAGGTATTTTTGTAGCGTGCAATATTATTCCTATTTTAGTGAGATTAAAGTTTTTTTTAAAAAAAAGCTAAGAAAATTGAAGTATTTTTTTAATTAATAATTTAAATATAAAAAGGAAGAACTAGGAAAAAAAAGAGTTTAAATACCAAGTAAAAATAGAAGGAATAAAAGTCAATTCAAATTGATGTATCTTCTTTATTTATTATTATAGATAAATAGACAACAATAACATGTGTACATCTCATAATTTCTAACACTCATCTAACATCTCATTTTCTTTCTATAAGCTAAACGTGGTTTAAAATAAAGGATAAAAACACAAAAGGTTAAGAAAAAAGGATCAGATGGAGTATTTTTTTTTTTTTATTACTTACTTAAGTGTATTTTTTTCTATAAGCTAAACGTAAATTAAAATAAAGGATAAAAACACAAAAGGTTAAGGGGATATTGGGGAGAGAGCAAAAGAGAGGGGAACTACAGCAACCAAATATGTATAGACATTTATTTCCTTCAAAAAAATGTAAAGACATGCGCTCTAATTTTTCAGAAATTTTTTTCTTTATTTCAAGAAAACTTCAGTCATACCTTGACTCAGATCAACTTAGTCACCACTCACCATCATTGCTCCAAAGAAAATTATGTTAAGAGTATTATGAAAAACAGTTTTAGAACAAGTATTATAAACATTTGTGCACTCTAGTTTTTTAGAATTTTTTTTCTTTTGGACTATTGCTCCAAAGTCGTTCCATGTGATGGATATTATGAGCAACATTTGAATTATATATGAATATGTCCAACAGCGTGGGTTTGAGAACTTCAACAGTTTTATCCTCAACCACTACATCACACTCTAAAATTCTTAGAATTACGCTACTTGACAAGATATTTGTTCCAAAGTCGTTACATGTTGTTCTTCTTTGTACTGTCAGTTCGGTTGAGTTAAATGAATTGTTGTGGAAGACTTCATGAATAAACTTATTACAAAAAATAAACCTTAAAACCAAAACTCTCCTCATTAGTAACAATGACTTCTTGTGTCTCACTACCTAGTTTTTTCTTCTTTAACTCAACTACCACACTAACAGGTCCGGTCATAGGCTTTGGAACATAAGTTAGCTTTGTCTTTCCATGAAAAAAAAATTGATTTTAGATTATTTGTCTATATTTTCCCGATTATTTATGTAAATATAAACTTAATTTGTATTTGTGTCTATTCTTTATACATCTTATAGTTTAGATAACTTTTATTTTAATTCAATATTTGTTTTTTTAAAAAGAAAATATAGCGTAAAAAAGTAAGATCTAAACTTTTTTATGTTTTTTTACATGAAATTGATTTTTGAATTATGTTATTTGAGCAAATGAGTTAAACCAAGTTGCCTGTAAACTTAAAACAAGTCGAGATTGAGCTCAAATAAGTTTGTATCGAATTACAAATTGAATTAATTTTTATCGAGTCTGACCGTAGAGAATTCAACTCGACTCATTTTCCGTCTTAGTTGAGGACAATCAATCTCCACTATAACGCAAGTAGAATGACAAGAAAAAACATTTATTTGTAGTTTCATCCAAAGGAAATGGGAATGCTAACTCCTTTTTTTTTTTCTTTTTTCAAGTAGCATAATTTTAAAAAATTTATCTCTAAGGTGAATAAGTGGGGAATTTGAGATTTGAATCTCTGTCCTTGCATCTATGCGAATAGATTCCCTGGCATGATATTATTGTCCAGTGGAATGACACACACACACACACAGAGAGGGGGAGGGAGAGAGAGAGAGGTGCTTCTTACATATATAATGCAGTGTCTCTACTAATAGAACTATGCTCACGAGGACATGAACCAACTCCTCTATCAATAGAAAACAGGATGTTGAGTGTGAGTTTGTTATTGCTTCTTAAGATTCATTGCTAACCAAAATTGTGCTGTATTCATCGGTCAATATAAAAAAATGTGATGGGTGCAACCTAATGACTTATCAAGAGGTCACCAATCTTAATATTACTCTTGCATAAACACGTCATGCAAAATTTTGATGTGATTGATACTTTGTTGCTTGTATGATAATATCATCGTCATCACCATCATACAAGAATATTAAAATTTTGATGTGATTGATACTTTGTTGCTTGTATGATAATGCATTATCAATGAAAGAATATTTCTTAATAAATTTGCTCAAAAAAAAATCTTAATAATTGATTAATTCTTGTTAACATAGTTAATTAAGTAATTAATCAATCAATTTACACGTTTTTCTTCTTTTGTCATTGTTATTGGTTGAAGCATTTCATTGAATGCCAATTATATTAAAATAAGTACTCTAATGTTTTAGAAATAAAAGAATTGACAGCTTATTTTGATACTCAAAGATGGTGGTCGGACCCGTTACAATGTCTGGGTATCGACTGACCTTTATTTTAGTTTTATACACTGACAGCTTGTAATTTTGGAGTGACATTTTGAGTACATCTTGTACTAAAGAGGACTCACTGCCGTTGTTTATATAATCCATTTTTTATTCTTAAAAAAAAAAAAGAAATAAAAGAATTGATTATAGAGAGGCACTTGCAGATTGAAAAATAATTAATATCGAATCATGAATAATTCCATTTGATATTTGCTATATATCTGTTGTGAGCCACCATAAATGATTTATTTGGAATATATTTATGTCAGGAATCCCACTACAACCACAATGAAGATATTCCCAGAAAAATGGCTACGCATTGTTTTTAAAACATTATTATGATCTGTCATCAATCATCACGAGTGATGCTCTTGTTAATTTTCATCCCAAAAGCAAAATTATATGCTTCAAATCAATCCCATGCTTTACTTGTGGGTTTTTGAACTGTTCTATTCGTAGCCATGCAATTGGGTTTTGTTGGTAGTCCTTAGATTAGAGCTTACACTCCCCAATAATATAGGAGTTCATTTAAAAGGTACTGGAATAAAATAATAGCTGCAATAATAAAACGATATATTGTTGATTAATTTTTCACACTACTTTGGTTTCTTTTCTCTCATAGTTCTGTTTGAGAAACTACGGTGCACTTATTATTATTATTATTTTAAGGATACGGTGCACTTATTTGTCACGTAGTATAAGTGTAAGTCACGGAGCCCCTTTAGAGCTCGGGATGAGCCTTAACCCATCCATCAAAAAAAAATAAAAAATTTATAAGGAAAATTAATATATCTTTTACTTTTAAATAAAATTACGTTGTGGTCCACCTTTTTCTTCATCTCAGTACGCTTTGCTATCACATTTTCAAATCACTTGATATATGTAGATATTATTTTAAATTTTTTAAAATATGCAATTTAAATTATTTTTTTGTTAAGTAGTATAGTTGTTAGAATTCACTTTTTTAGATGAAAAAGTAGGATGTTCGGGGTTCGAACTCAACCATTGCATATAACAATGCATTGTTCTTGCAAACTGCGCTATGCTCACAGAGACGATATGTAATTTAATTTTAATGGTCATGTTTGTGTTTAATGTTTTCCTTCAACAAAAAACGGTGTTATTATAGTTAGGGGTGGAAATGGGCTATGTCATGCCGAGCTTCGTAAGGCCTAAGCATGGTGTACTTCAAAAAATTATAGGTCTGAGTTTGACCTATTACCCGACATAGGCTCATTTTTAAGGTCTGACCTAGCCTTTTTAAAGACCCGATGAAGTCTAAAAGCTTATTTTACACTAAGGTCTAGCCACACCAATAAGTCTACCACTAAATTGGGAAAATCTTATGAAGGCCTAAAACATTCGAATAGGTCTGCTACTAAATAATTAAATCTAGGTCTAATCACATTAATAAACTTACTACTAACTAACCAAATCAAATAAAGGCTTAAGTTTATAAAATAAAAAATCAACAATATTAATGATGGAATAGATATTATATATAAAAAAATTAATAGGTTGATCTGATAGGTTTACTAAACTTTTTTTTAGTCCAGTCTTTTTAATTAAATAGGCTATGCTAAAAACCCCTATTAGTCGGCCTTACATTTGATGGGATGGCACTTGAGTGACATAGTTTTTTTGGTGACGTTAGTATATTTTATATGAAAAGAATGCTAGATAAATAATTAAAATAAATTATTTGATTGAAAGAAAATGATTGATTTGATTAAAAAAGAGATAGAAACAATGTCACCGATATCACCCAAATAATATCCTATTTGGTGGCACATCCTAGCATTTTATTTTGACCCCACCACTTAGAAGGGTGGCCTCTTCTACTAAACTCTCGATCCTTGTGTTAAACTACTATTGTTCTTTATTGGATTCACTTTGAAACAATCTTCGAATCATTATCTGTATGCAGAAGTTGATTAATTTTTGATGAATCAAGTTCTAATGCTTGAAGATATATAGAAAAGACACTATAAACTATAAAAGATGAACAAAATTTAGTATAAATGTTTGTAACTATGTGCTGTTTTTTCCTTTGACCAAAATAATTTTATGTTATTTAAATTTAAATAGGGGGTAATACAAATAAATTTCCAGTAATGAAACTGCAGTACAAAGTTACGACGGTTTCAATCACCCTTTACATTTTGTTCCTTATTCAAAGCATCAACCAAGTATATAAACGACCACGATTCCACATCTTCATCATTGCAACCTGCAAACTTTTTGATTATTTGACACCCTTTGTTTTGATTCTATAGTTGGCTGCAACAAATTAGTGGGATTATTTAAAATGAACAAATAAAATAGTAAAGTGTGTCACATACATGCATGCCAAAAGAAAAAAGATATGAATATCTAAGTTATGATCTCAAATGGTTAATGAGTTTCAGTTGAAATATTCAGAAGAACTCAAGTTTAAACCGAAAGTTGATACCAAAATAAATAGAAGATTGAAATGAATTGATTACCTGATGTTATTATTGGTGTTGGAGGTGAAAGAGTGTTGGTATTGCAGCACTTAGCACAGATGCATTGAACAAAACAATTGCATACCGTATTCTTCACACACTTTCTCTTTGGAGGAATCACAGTTGCATCATTATTGCCTTTGCCCCATGGTTCTGTTTTGTGTTGAACAGTAACTTTTTTCTCGTTTTGCTCTACAGCCGCAAGTTTTACTATGTCAACCCCTTCGCAACAGAACCTCAACCTTCTCATCATTTTCTCCCTCTCAATTCTATTGCATACAATGTCACTGTAAGCTCTTTCTCATGTTATATAAGCCACCCCTTTTGAGTTGTAACCATATATTTCAACTATAATAATCAAATTTTTGTCTTAAGAGATGGGACAATGTGAACGTGGTTTTGTATATCTGTCTCCTGTTTTAAAATTATTAAGATTTTAATTTAAGTTCGTATAATTATTTATTTTTTATTATGTTCTTACTTTGACTATCGACCATTATTAATAGAAAATAAATTATTATTATTATTATTTTTGTCATAAATACTATTTTGATCATTATTAATAATTTTTTGTCATATATGTCTATCTTCAATAAAACCAAGTGTCCAACTTATTGCAATCGAGGGATTAATGAGTTTTTCTTAATGAAAAATTATTTGGAACATGAATTTGAATCATAACAAAAACAATTTTGCTAAAATCTTTTATCTCTCGGTCAAACTCTAAATTACTAGAATCACTTTAAACTAAATCAAGTAATTGAGTTCAAGCGTTTTGTAATGCAGAGACCATATAAAAATGTTTATCTAAATAGAAAAACAAAGAAAAAAAACAACTAAGATTATGACAAACATGGACATTCTTGTAATACATTAACTATATTTTTGAGGAGGGTGGGAGAGGTGCAACACAAGACACTAAGGTCATTCATCCTAATATTACTCTTGTCTCATTCAGACACACTTATCTGCAAAGTTCTGATTGGATCCCACTAGTGATGGTATCATCACATCTTGTAATGCAGTAACTAGCATAATTAATGTAATTATTTTATATAAAAGAAAGAAGAAAAAAAACTAATAACTAGACAACATTTTGGTCTGGCATGGGTCTTTGCCCTTTGGGTTTGGCCAGATTTGGTTCAATCTAGTTTGGCGTTGATATGATCAGATTCAGTTTAGTTTCTACATTGGAAAAGAAATCACAGGTGCTGCAATAAATTGGACCTAACTTCTCAATGTGACTCAAATTGAGCAAACCTAGTAACTATTTGCAATTGGAATAGAGGGCACACGCATATTTCACCTTCTATACATTCTAAATAGTAGTGAAATTGTGAACTATCCTGTCATGTCTTGCCGTAATACTACAAATCAAGAGTCGGCTATCATATGCATCGGACACTACATGTAAAAAATCAAGTGTTGATCCTACTTGCAGACACCAGTATGATTTGCATTCTCTTTTATCCAAGGATGCTCCATTATCTCCTGAAGTGAAAGCCTTTTTGAAGAATCTTTTACCAGGAGCTACACAAATTTACTTAGATCAGTAAGAAGAACAACCTAATCATGGTGTAAAAATGAAGATAGATACATAATATGATATAATCATACCCCACTTATCAGATTTTTGGCCTTTTTAGAAACAAGAGGGGTACGAGGGAAGCTCAGATCAATCTTTACTATACTGCACAAGTTTGAATTTATAAAGTACATTATATTAATATGTTGGAACAGATTTAGTTTACTATATATACATTACTCATGCCCTTCCATACCTTCTGAAGGTATCATCTTGACTTTCAGCCTCAAACGGAGGAACACCATAGAGGAATTCATAACAAAGGATACCTAGAGTCCAGTTATCAACTGCATAATCATGACCTTTATTTTCTACCATTTCAGGAGCTAACTAATCCAACGTTCCACACATGGTTTTTCTCTTTTTGTCTTTGTCTTCAGATTGTACAGACCAACCAAAGTCTGCAATCTTTAGACGACCCTGTAAATAAGCCATTATCAAATTAGTTGTACAAGTTTCCTCAAATAATCATATAATCAACTCACAAACTAATTCCCAACGATTTTCTTTATATATCTAGACTAAAGATTAAAAGCCTAAGATTGAAATGAACTGCAATATGTTTTATGACGTAACTGAGTTCTTCAAAGTTCATACTATGCTGCCATAATTGGCACAAAGCGAAGAAAACAAATATTGTTCGCATTCGAAAAGGGCCATAAAAATAGGCAAATGAATAAAAAGATACCTCATGATCAAGCAACAGATTTTCAGGCTTGATATCCCTATGAATAACATGCTTCTCGTGGCAATATGTCAATGCCTTTGTGAGGCTTAAAATGTACTAAAATTTTCAAATTTGAAACAAAAAAAAGAGTAAGTATCATACAAAGATTTTCTTCAAAATACAAGTATAAGCATAGAATGATAGAATATAACATAATCCCTTCCTATTTAGACATTCTTTGTAAATAAACTTTCTAGCTTTGAATCCAATTTTCACTTGCTTTCTCTGTAGTCCGTATTATACTCATTTCATTACAAATTTACAATTAGCCTAACCGTTAAAATTATCAGAGACATATCAATGATATCAAAATTCCTAAAAAGTCCGGATACATAGTACGACACGGATACCATCCGATACAGATACAGGAATACAAGAAATTTATAAAGATTTACCGTTGCAGCTTGTTTCTCGGAGAAATGACCTCTTTCACGAAGCAACATGTATAGCTCACCATTATGAGCATATTCAAGAATCAAGTAAACACGCTCTGAATCATGAAACCAACCATAAAGACGCAAGATGTTTGGATGTTTAAGACTAATCTGTATCTCCATTTCCCTCCCTCGTTGTTTGTGAAGTTGATACTTCTCTAGTTGTTCCTTGAAGATAACCTTCAATGCAACCACATATTTACTCTGGAAAAAAAATCACAATTAGTACAAAATCTATTGGATCCCACTAAATACAAGGGGGGGTTAAATAGCTTATTTGAACCAAACACTGCCTAAATATACAATCCCATTCTAGAAAATACTATTATTAGGTCTAGTCTCTGGCGACATAGACTCTGCCGAATTTGCCTCTCCCGAGTGGCTTTCCGATTCGAAGTCGTTGATAGACCAATCCCGTTTCTGATTTTGATCCATTAGGTTACTGAAAACTCGTTTGTTTTATTGACAAAGAGGGTGAATCGCAATCGGCGGAGGAGAACCGCACAAAAGAGAGGGAAATCGTTACGTGAATTCTGTTTTTCTCTTTTTGAATTCCAAACAAACATTTCTCAAACAAAATTAAATAAAAAGTTAAAATAAATATCTAAAATTTTTGGTTTTTAATCTCTCTAATTTTTTTAGCAACTTTTGTTCTTTTAAATTTTTTTCACGATTTTTAATCCCTAATTTTAAGCAATCTCGTGTGTATTCTTTAAAATTTTGAAATAGTTTTTGCAATATCTCACGCGAAATTTTGCAACACGTATGGTTAGCTTGTTTTGGAGTTTATGAAAGCATCGTAATCTCAAAGTGTGAGATAATGTTACAGAGGTCGTTGCTCAAGTGGTTGACATGGCTCATCAATTGTCTATTGTTAGAGGATTGGACTCATACGAACGCAATTGCTAGTGTTGTTCGCCATAATCAATTCTCGATAGATTCTTTGGGTCATCTCTCAACACCAGTAGTGGCTGACATTCAAGCTAGTGTTTCAACATCTATCCCAGCTCATCTTTGATGGCAACACCGTCAACGCGGACGTCTCCAACGCAACAACGATGCCTCTTTTTCAGATCAATTAGACAAAACATGTATTGGTATGTTCTTACACGACAAAATGGTACTTTTGTTTTGGCCAGAACTTTGTGTTTTACTTGTAACGACCGAATTTTAGGATTTTATTTATTTAATTGTTTTATTTATTATTTAATTGTTTGATGTGTTATAATTATTATTATTTGGATCTTAGAGGTATTAAGGGTATTTTGGTACTTTTCGTTATGGAGAGTTAATTTATGAGAATTGGTAGTAACTTGAATAATTAATAGGATGGTGGTGTATGAGTAATATTGAGGATTTTAATGAAGAAATTTTGTAGTAACATTTTAATGAGATGAGAAAGTCACTAGGTTCATTAAGAAGAGGGAAACTTAACTCATTTAGTGAGACTACATAAGAATAACTCTAGTAAAAAATTAGGATTGAGCATTCATTTCACAAACTATGACATTCTCGCGCGCCTTATGTTTTTTACCAAAATGCCCTTGAAGTTTCCAGATTTCATAATCTAAACTAGTGTTTTCCTTTGTTATAGGGTGAAAAAATGAGTTACGAATTTTTTCGGATTTTGTAATCCGAAAACTTCAACAAATAGAGCGTGTTACATGATCTTATTGCTTATAACTTATCAATATTTCTTCCATTCATACCCTTATTATTTTTATCAAAACCCATTTTTACCCTTCCATTATTTATGTCATTGCCTTTGTGCAATGTTCTTGTTGCACAATTTTTTTCACCGCGTGTTTATTTCAATGCCTGTATACATTCCACTGTTTTTTTCATTGCAACAAACTTTTAATAAAATTTTTCATTTTTTTTTCATTCCAATATATAAGTAATTTTTTCATTCCGTTGTCAATAAGTTTATTTCTACCCTTATCAATAAGTTTTTTCATTCCTTTGTTTTTTTAAATATTCATTTCGTTGTTAATAATATAGTACATATAATATTCGTTAATTTTTTTTCAAGAGATATTGTTCGTTGTAAGTATCTATTATTTTTTTTTTACAAGAAGTGTAAGTATGTGTTATTTTTAATAATAACTATTCTAAACAAATGCATATAATAATATCTTATGATAACGGTCTATTGTTACATATAATTATTTTATAAAGTACAAACACCTAATTAAAATAAATATAAAATAAAATGTTAGGCAATAAAAATTAATTTAATAATATATAAATTACTTTAAAAAAATACTAAATACTTAAATATTAATGGATATATATTTTATTTTGAATTAAAGATGACATTTTATGTCATTTTACATTTATCACTTAGTTGAACCGCTAATTTTACCAAACACTTCAATTAGTTTATCAGCTATCAGTCACCAACCATCAGCTATCAGTCATCAGCTATAAGCTATCAGCTAGTTAATCAGCTATCCGCTTTTTTTACCAAACAAAGCCTTTGATGTTAATTTTTAATTGATATAAGTCATGCGTCATAAATTCATTAAAATTGAACACTTCAAATATAATTACTTAATATTAAAAGTATTAAAAATTATCTTTTAAAATTGACTCACATGTTTGACTATGAGATTGATTTCATATCGTACAATTTGATTGGTTAAAATCATAAGGGGTAAATTATCCCCAAATCATGAGGGAGTATAGTAGGCCCCACCCATGATATATGTTAATATTAGTTAATATTGATTATGTAAAAAAACAACACATATCATTCGATACAACTAAGTTAATAATTATGTAATTAAGTTACATCCCAACGATGAGAATAAAATATTTACTTGCAGATAGATAAATTTCAGGTGCCAAGAGAGTTTTTCTCGTTCGAAAGAAGGTTAGACGAGTAATATGTTAGGGCCGACCCTAGGAATACGCCGGGGGTGCGATGGCCTAGGGCCCATGCCGGTAGGGGCCCTAAAAAAATTATGTTTGGGGGTGTATATAGAAATATTTGATTTTTAAGGGGTGCATATAGCAACGTTCACTGAAAGACCCCAAACACTGACTTGATGAAAGGCTGGGCTGAAGCCTGTTAGTGTTTTTGGCCCCTTTGTTGCTATTTGCTATATATACCTCCGTATATACAAAGATTTTTATATACACCCTCCCTATAAAATTTTGGTTGTTCTTAATAATGTAACAAAAAATTTATTATCGATGAAATTGGTGATATTTTTTGGGGCCCTTAGTTCTAATAATGTGCCTCACTAATATTAAAAACATTGTTCATATTTATTATTCAAGAAATTGGGATAATTTATAACAAAACAAATTATATTTTAGTTGAAAATGAACCTACTAGAGAAATTAATCTTAATATTGTCTTTCAAAGTTTCCAACAAATTAAATTATATCATTATAGTAATGTCAACTTTCTTGAATTGATTAAAAGGATTGCAAAATTGAATTTGATAATGCAAAATCATGCGAGACACATTCATGATCATGAAACCGATGTGAGACGCATTTATGATCATGTGGCCCACTCGTCTTTTTTTGTTCTTTTTTGGTAGTAAAAAACGAAAAAAAATGAAATGAAGACGTGATAAAATCACAACAATGAGGTAAAAAAAATTATGATGTATTACTAAAGGGGCTCTTTTCGTAAATTATGCCTAAGGCTCGTAAAACTCTAAGAACGACCCTAAATATGTATCCAAATACAAGTTAGTTGAATATTTCTCAAGTGCAATGAGGTCCATGAAGTGACGAAGCTCGTAATTAATCATTCAAAAATTAGTAGAACTTGACAATTGTTATTTTTCTCATGTTTCATGGTTGTAGCACCACTACCCGGAGTGTCTATGAGCACATAAGCACATTCTAAAAAGAGGCAGCACACACGTTGATAGAAGAAAAACGAGAAATGCCGCACAAGAGGAAATATTAAATCAAATGTGGGGCATCACGTAATTCCAACAACGAGAGAATTCATGCAATATCCACATAATTAGTTGAGCAAGGCTGAATAATGTAGACTACGTTGTTTGCCGCTATAATAGGATTTTTATTCACCCACTTCCTGATATGCCCCTATGCAGATTTAGTTTAGATTATCTTGGGGGTGATGACATTGCATTTCATAGCCTTTCATATTAAATAAGCATATCAATTTTAAGTTTGAGCTCCTTCTACGAAATATAACAATTTTTGTTGCCTTGTGGTATTTTAGCAGATGATATGTAATGGATACTTTCCGAGTTCTAATATATATTTATTTTGTAAGATCACAGTTGTCGTTTTGCTACTATCGTTTTCCTATGGTATTCAGTGGTTCGCTGTTCTTGTGTGTTGCACGTGGGGGCAAAGAAAGACATTTTAGTGTGAATTGGAAAATAACAAAGAGGGTCAATGCCTTATTATATATGTTAGCTTAGGTTTGGTGTGTAAGATTGTGTTTTACCAGACTCTTTGTACTTGTCGTTATTTCTGTCTTGACCATTCCTTGTACTTCAGTAATTATTTATTAGTAATATAATATGTTATTGTGGTTTTCCTTTTCAACAAGCAATTGCATGAATGTGACAATGCCTAATTCCATTCTTCTTCTCAGTGTGGTGATGCTCCTCTGATTTTTTACCAAATAATATTCCCAAATAGTCTTAGCAGCATGGACAAACCCCATTAATTTATTATTTTATTATTATTATTATCATCATTATTAATTATTTACTATTATTATTTCTTCTGTTCTTATTTTAGTGTGGAGCACAATTGGGGAAGGAAACTGCCAGATACCTCATTGGACTTTTTGGCCGTTTAGCAAAGCATATTATAATATTTCTGTCCTATTTTGGCAGATAATGTTTCAACATGCACGTTTGCTTGCAAGTGCCTAATCCCAAGAAAAAGGATTTAATCAAACTCTTTATAATGTTATTCAATAATTAAAGAGGTAAAATCTACCATTTTAATTAATCCAAACATAACCTTGATATATATGCGTCCGGAAAGGTCCATCCACTTGTTAATGGAGTAATCCACTTCCCCCCAAAAAGGCAAAGTTTTTACAGCAGTACTGTAATTAAGTATACCTGAGGCTGAGCTTTTCTCATTTTTTATTTATTTTTAGATAAGCAAAGACCTAAGCTTTTCTTATGTTGTATTCGAAATAAATAATGCTAATTAACAAAAAAATATTCTTTAATAAACATTCTCTTAGGAATCAACACACATTTTTATTGGTTAAATTCATGCAGATCCTAACAAATTAATAGTAATAAATATGTGTTGCTACAAAAGGATATTTTAAGTGTTGCAACTGGTACAAAAATGCATTGAGTGTATTATGTAATGTGGAAGGTATTACAATACAAATTACAAACTTTACTACACACGCCCGACAGACATGATACATTTATGAGATATCCCCCCTCCATCTCTCTCTTTCTTGGAAGGTGCTTTGGGGTTAAATTTGAGTGTTCACACACACAAGAGAGTTATATTTATACATACATTAACTTGATATTTTGTTACTATTTTTGCATATTTAATTAGTTTTATGTTTTCATAACTTTTATATTGGATAAATTCATAGTAACAAAATATCAAATTTGAGATCATTGACTTACAAGTGTCGTGTGAGCTAGAGTCAAGCAACTATTGAACGAACCATCTCAGCAATGCTCATAGTTTTCCTAGCTCCCTCCGTTGATGCCATTTTTATAATTTAAGAACCTTTTTTGTTCTTTTTTTTTTTTGTTGATTTTATTAGTGTAGGGATATTAAATTGATGAAAATGTGATAGTTTAAAGACAAATTGATTGTATAAGCAATTACTCGGGTGGGGGTTCAAAACTTCAAGTTATGATTAGCCTCTTTTATCTTTAACTGTTGTTGTTAAATGCCCTAAACTCCTAAATGACCGGAATAACCACAATCATATATAGATATACCATCTAATTTCAGGGGGAAAATATTTATATATTGACACTTTCTGGGGCAAATGTGGAAATACAATAAACTGGATAGTAGCACCACTCACTATTTTTGTGCATGGGTGCACAAATTTCTAAGGTCAGTACCTGGATGTATATATCTCTTTCTGGAAAATAAAATAGCATAGATATTGATTTAGAATAATAACCTAATTTTCGTCCCATTGAAATTCAAAAACCTTATGAAAAATTAAGACGAAATATTTTATTCATTAGGTAAGCTGGTGGTATAAGCGGATGATACAAACACAAACCCCAAGAAAGAAAAGAGATAGAAGATACATAAAATGAAAACTTAAAATAAAATACACAATAAAAGCATGCATGCATCTCCATGAATATTCAGCATGTAGAGCTAGTTGGGATGTACAGTACTGTTGGACTTTGAGGAAGGAGGAGGTGGCGATGAAACCGTGTTGGAACCGGAACCCTTAGGATCAACAATCTGATCCCACATCATCTTCTTCACAGAACGTTTCTTTGCAGGGAATACACTCCCATTCTTTGGTTTGTGCCATGCCTCTGTTTCCTCTGTTTTCATCACCTTGGCTTTCACTTCCCTATCACTTTGTAAAGTTGTATAACTATGTGGATTTTCGAACTCGTCTACCTTGCAAGGGAAACGTGATAGGTGTGGGGGGTTTTATAATGGTCTCTCTAAACTTGTTGATTAAGATTGGCAATATCAAAAGTAATAATATGACTGTTGAATTGAGATTAAAAGTTTAGATTTAAAATACAACTTATACTTTTAATATTCGAACCGAAAAAACACAGAATTAAAATTTGGATATTTCGATGCTGATCCAACCCGATTGCGTTAAAGAGGAATTCTTCCATGGTCACAAGACCAAATCAAAAGTGTTTGGACACACACACATAAAAAGATGGTCCTTAAAATATTCAATTATTTTTTTATTAATTTCTTTCTTATTGTTAAAAAAATATTTCTTTATGTGTGTGTGACCAAACACTTTTTATTTGGTCATGTGACCATATTAGAATTTCTCTGTGTTAAATGCGTAAATTTTTTACTGCAATCAAATCCCGATGGGTTATGTTATGCACTTCATGTGATTAGTTGATTGTGAAGATCACATGCACACGAATGAAAACTAAAATTACTACTCTAATCTTAATCTTAACATAATTACTCTGTTTGCCTTTAACCCTCCAACTCTCTCTCCAATCCGTTCCATCCATGGATAACACGTGAGTGATATTATGGTTTGTGACATTGGTCAACCATAATGTCACAAATAATTTTTTTTCTCTTTAATAAGATTGTTTGCTTGTTTGAACGTTTATGACATTATTATTCGTCAATGTCACCGACCACAATATCCATCCATCCATGCTCTTAATAGCTTCAAGACCACCTATGATATCTTACCCCCACCCCATTTTTGGTGGGTCCCGGTTTATGACTTTTGTAGTTTTGTTTTAGGTGCTCTTGAGTTTTAAGAGGCCTTGGAGTGGCGAAGCATGTGCGTCATGGAATCTGGAGTTTTAAATTTTTAATAGACCATCATCATAAATCAAATCCTATGTGTATATAAAAATAAGGAAATTTGTATACACGCATACATGCAACCACCCAATACGTCGAAAGATAAAAGAAATAAAAATACTGATGTAATAGGAAGAGTGGAATGGAGAATAAACCAAGTATTAAATGAGTGTAGAAAAATCAATTGTGTCTATATATAAGAACTCTTCAATAAATATGCTTGGTTTTGAAATTATAGAAATAATATAAGGAAAATTCAGACTTAGTGAATAAGATTCCTGCAATGAGCCAATCATAGAGTAAGAACAGTAATTTTAATTTTAATTTTTAACACTAAAAAAATTTAGATGTCGGAATAAGTATATGCATGAATATGAATTATTAGACCCTTAAAAATTAGTATATGTGGAAATTTAGACTCTTAATCACTTTGAAGCCCTCAAAATTTGAAATTTATTTTTTCTAGAGAAAAATTTGAAATTATTATACAATAAAGTTAAGACTATCAAATTTGATTAAAATTTGGACCCTTGAATATTTCTATTTGAAGGAATTCGGACCTTCAAAATTGTGAGGCTATGTACCATAGTCGACGTTGCACATGGTGATTGCCGGTTCTGTTATTATTTGTTTTAATGTTAAATTTTGCAGTTTTCCACATTAATTTGATAATTATATGACCATTGTCTATTGATGGTATCATTGTTACATTATCAATTCATCTCTCCAATAAATTCCCCCAATATTGTCATCCACATCTTCGCTTCTAGACGAGAACCCCTATTGCATGAATCTCAGTGATGATTTGATGAGGTCATAATTCATAAAACTAAGAGGGATTAATTCATTGTCACTCGAAGGAGTAATTTTTTTTCTTCATGAAATCCATATAATCATTCTTACATTCGATCACTTCGCTTGACAAAGTGAAGTATGCATGGATTATTTATGTCAATGACGTCTATAAAACGATTACCGAAAAAGTGGTTGATTAATTGACCAGAATTATTTTGATTTTGATAATTTAGAAAGAAAGAAGAAAGTACTCACGTTAGGAATATTATATAGAAAGAAAGAAATTGTATAATGTAATTGATAATTACAAATTTTGAATAGTAGAAGTGATGCTTAGCTATAGCAAAACCCACTAACTATTGGTGCATGTAATATTATAGAACTGTCAAATTATCCGACGCCTCCGCCTCCACCTCCTCTATTGGGTTTGCTTTTGAAGCGAGTAAGTCCTAAAGTAAAGTTGTTCTTAATACTAAAAAAAAGAGATTTGTTGTTAATACTAAAAAAAAAGAGTTCTTGTTAATACTAAAAAAAGGAGAGTTCTTGTACAGACTCAACATATTTCTCAAGGAATTAAAAGAAAAAAACGTACCGTTTTTTTTTTATTTTGTTTTTTATATAATAAAAAATGAATTTGAAAGAAAAGGAATAAAAATGAATAAATATTGGTTAGTCTTTTACCTGGTTAGTCTTTTACCTGGTTAGTTTTTATTTTGTCTTACTTCTGATTTTTTAAGGAATAAAAATGAATAAATATTGGTTAGTCTTTTACCTAGTTAGTTTTTATTTTGTCTTACTTGTGATTTTTTTATGATTTATTATTATCAATAAATCAATAAAAAAGTATAGTAGTATAATTCCTATACTACTATACTTTTACTTAAAAGAAGTATTCATGAATAATAAAGGATTACTCAAATAACCCTTTCCAAAAAAGTATTACTCAAAAGTATTATCCCCTAACTATTTGCAAACAAAGTATTATAGACTCAAAATGATTACTCATGAGTAAGAAATTAAAAAGTATTCCTGAAAGGTATTACCCATCAATACATGATTTGCTACTTTAATTTTAGCTTTTTAATTGTCTTACCAACCAGATTTTATAGAATCTAAAAAATTCATAATTATCCGGTTAGGATTGATCTAAACCAGCTCATTATATATATATATATATATATGATTCACCATGCCAACTATAAAACAACTTATTAGAAACACAAGACAGCCAATCCGAAATGTAAAAAAAATCTCCCGCTCTTCGGGGATGCCCTCAACACCGAGGAACATGTACTAGGGTGTATGTACGACTCGTTTAGATCATAAACTAAAATATAAAAATCTAGTCTATTAATATTAATAAGAATTATATATATAATTCTATTGTGTATAAAATTTGTGGTTTCGATTGGTGCAAACCGAATCACCTTAATAAGCTATTTTGTGAACATAGTAGCTAAATAATCCCAACGTGTTACATAAGGCAGATATTGTATAATTTTTCGATTTTCCGCAATTTTTTCCATACCTCTGTGTAAATAACCCAATATTGGTTCACAATCAATAACATCTTCACCATCCAGAGTAACAATAAGTCAAAGAACACCATGCATTGATGGGTGTTGAGGCCCCATATTGACGATCATGAGGTCTTTTCTTGTAGCTGGCACATTCATAGGTTTTTCCTCGATTCATTCTTCCATGAATCGTTAAAAAAAAAAGTTCATCAAAATTCAGGATCTAATAAATCGAATAATTGAAAATGATTCTTGAAGTTAACGAATTTGTGAATCCCGAATACCCAACTGATTTATTAATTTTTTATAACGTATTTTATTTTCTTTGACAAATAAGACAGTAGTCGTTGCCGTTTTCCTAGAATTACATGTAAACCCCTTTGAGATAAATAGTCTTTTGGGTGTAATTCCAAATGTGAAGTAAGTCTTAGTATCTTATTATGGAAATTGAATACTTGAAATTCAACTGATCCTGGGTTTTCTTCTTCTTGTTTTTTTGGTGAAATAACAGGTATAAATGAATTTTTTATCATAAAATGAAAGCTTTTCTCTCCCCCTCGTTTTTGGTAGATATTTTTATTGATCAGTAATAGTAATGACACTAATTTTTAATTTTGTATATAAAGTTATCTTAATTTACTGAACAATTCTTAATTTTTTTTTCAAATTAATTATATTATTAAGGAATGGAATTCAAATAGATATAAAAATGAATACTATATTTATTAATTGAATAGATAAAAAATTCTATTGTCTTGTCTATTTCAAATATTCAAATAAAAAAAGACCCTTTTTTTGATTCATTATTTCTATCTAATGGATACATCATTGAATTCGTATCAATCCCACAATTTATTTAAATATATATAAATAAATATTTTTATTTATTTATTTATATATATATATTCACATATCAGATATGTTACAAAAAATATTATGATAATGATAAATAGAAGATAAATGTAGATTCTACATTAATCTTTCAATTGAGGATACATATGTATCCTTAATATACTGAGATAGCTTCCATTATGGGTATTAAACCAATAGCAGTTTATACAAGCTAAATCTTCTAATCGATATTTTGGCCAAAGAAATAATTTAAAATTCATTAGTTTTTTTGTTTCGCTATCAAGATCTTTATTGTTAGCCAAAACTTGAGAAACATTTTTTATTTTATTCTCATTCTCTTTTATTGTTTTTCTATGCACAGTCTTTCTATCCCTATGATTGAAACAAGTTAGAATTCTCAATTCTCTACGGCGTCTAGTGGACA
>Ga0228711_1002355_pt1 | contig 28971 bp, 19 predicted proteins | sample MedpolnodulmetaG_2_FD_177996 | JGI IMG/M metagenome (GOLD analysis project Ga0228711, IMG submission 177996) | Root nodule microbial communities from Medicago polymorpha collected in Santa Monica, California, United States - brown nodules | ecosystem: Host-associated > Plants > Roots > Nodule... | reverse complement strand
TCCTTTTTATTGAAAAAAATTCAGTTTTCCCTCTTTCTCTTTTCATGCAGTTTGACAATTTGGCCAACTTTGTCTTTTTTATTTTACTGAGGATGTAAAATAGTTTTACTTCTTTTTTTTTTTTTTAGCAAATATAGTTATATTGTAAATCTATACTATTTATTATAGATTTATAACGATTTTTTTTTTGAAAGAAAAAATTTTTAAAATATTTTGTTGAAAAAATAGTGTTAATTGATATGGGTAATTCTATTTATCTTTTGTTGAAAGTTAAATAAAAAAATTCTTTTAAAAATATCTGTCTACTATCAACTAAAAATAATTGTCAAATATTTTATTCTTATTGAAAATCTATATAAAGTTAGTTTACATTGATAATGCATGTGCTCTTATTTTTTTGGTTTAAACATGAATTAAATCTAAAGTTATTTACATGAATTTAATTCATATATATTGTTAAGAGTAATAACTTTTTACGTTCTCAATTAATCATGATGTAAAGTTATATCTCTGTGTTCTCTTATATCTACAAACACTGCTTGAAAAGTACCTGGGTTAGGGGTGGCAAAAAAAATTCGGGTCTGTGGATATCCGTGGATAAAATCTGTTATGGGCACGAGGCAGATAGCTAAACGGGTATTCGCGAATATAATAAATGAGTGTTTAACTACCCGTTACTTTATGGACACGTACACAAATTTGATAATACCCGTATCTGTGGGTATCCATTAATAAATTAAGTAAATTACTAAAATATTCATGTATGTGTGTGTAAGAGTTTGATGTCTCAAAATATCCATGTATATATTTGGATTTTGGATGTTTTTATCCTTTTATTTTACTTCAAGAATTTTTATGGATTACGTAAGAATCATGAATTTGGTATGCTTTATGGTATGGTGAATTTGCATGGGATTATGTAAGAATCATGAATTTTGTTTGGATTATGGTATAGATTATGAAATTTGAATAGAGTGTGTTATGTATGGATGTTTAAAAGTTGAAGTTCGTAGGTAATTAGAAAAGTATTTTTCTTTGTAAAAAAAAAATTAATTCAAAAATCCATGGGTACCCGCGAATATCCATGGGTATCTAAATACCCTGTGAATTACCCGTGTAGAGATACTTGCACGGTATGGGGGCGGACACAGGTATAATATTTATCCAACGGGACGGGAACGAATATCATACTACCTGTAACCATGGATACCCATTGACATCCCTAACCTGGGTAATACTGTTCTCAGCAACTAGGGATACAACTTAACATGTTCAACAAAAATATCTATCGACAAAAATCTCTAACGACTACATTCTCAATAGTCATTCCTCATACTTTATAAAAAAAACACTTTGTTTAAACATATGAAGTTGATAGGAAATCATTTATATGAAGAACGATTAAGTCGGAACCAAAGAAGATTTGATGACTTTAGTCCTCATGAGATGGTTTTGATTGAACATATATGGAAGAGAGAAAAGAAAATCAAAGATATAAAAGAAAAAAACATGTAATATAACTTATTATCGAGAAAAATAATTGTCTAATAATGTATTGTTCAATTGTTTCGTGCTTTAGAGAATTGTCCAATTATTTTTAGGGAAAAAGTCTTAAAAATTGGGTCACCTATAATTTATTAGTATAACAAAAGTTGAATACCGGATGGTTAAAGACTAAATCATTTAGAGAAAGTGCCTCAAGGACACTCTTTAAGAGTAGAAAGTGTTTAAGCATGTGATTAGTCTTAATATAGTTAAAGACTTATTAAATTTCAATGATCTATATTATTGAGCCTTTACTTCGGTCTATTTGGTGTTTTAGTTTTTATTTTCTACAATACTTTTTACCGACTCTTCTAAAGTTCTTTGAAGAAAATTATGGATGATTAAATTATCTTAGAGAAATAAATTGATCAAAGGATAAGAATTAGAAGATTAAAACAGAAGTTCATCGATTCATGAAATTAAGTTTAGGAGCACATCTTAAAAGTTGAATATGGTTTAAATTAGTGCTACCAACTCTCTCTTTTCATCATTGTCTCTAACACTCGTTCATTTATTGACTTAAATCAAGGTTGGTCTCACACTTTAAAAATAAGTTTCACTTAAAGTGGTGAGAACACATTGATGAATCAAATGAGAGAGTGGGTGTCCGAGAGTGTTAAAAAAGAGTATTTATACTATCACAACATTTTTTAACTAACAATAATACAAATAGAAATTTGTTAAACTTCGATGACCTATATTTTCGATGTTTTATGCTAATATGTGTTGAGTGTGAAGGTAAAGATTCATGAGAAATTCAAATTCATTTTTTTTGGTAAATTTGGATAACTTTGCCAAGGGAATAATAATATGATGAAATTTTTTGTTGTATTATGGACAAGTCCTATAAGATTGTACAAGGACCCATGTGGTCTTACACACAATTGTTCAACAAGTGTACTTTATTGTTAATGAGTGTTGAATTTAATAATTTTGTTATAATATTAACCATTTTGAACTATCAAATAGAACAAAAAGGTTTTGATTTTTTTTTTATTACGGAATAGTGACAGTAAAAATTAACCAAAATTTATAACACGAGAGAAGAATCAACATGAATTTTTCAAAGATTCTAACTCTTGGCTATTAATCTGATGTTAGGCCATTCACAATGGTTTTTGCTTCATCTATTTACCACCATATTAAATAGATATCCCAATTGTAGAGTATAATATTTAAGTGCCTATGGAGAAAGGTGGTTATGGAAGCATCCTCTCTCTCTTCACTCTTTGTAGACCCCATTTAATAAATCATAATGAAATAAATAATTTTTTGTTGAAATGTAATGATATATAATTATTTGTGGAACCTATTTAGTAATTTATTTTGTGGTGTTGGGTTAGAGAAAATTGGTGTTTAATAAGTATCATTGTAAAATAAATGATGTGAACAAATGAGTTTCATTTAAGCACTTAAAACAGGGTTATATGTTGTGGATGGTCTTAGTTATTGAATTTCTTCACATAGTTGTTGCGGAATTTTCTCTAATGATATAGACATATAGTCCTAATTTGTTTAATGACAAAACGTTTAATCTTAGTTCAACCATAACCTCTTTGCAGATTTTAAAACAAGATCAAGCAATACAAATAGAAACTTTAACCGGTTTCATGCAGGGCCGTTTATGAGAATCCAATGGCCTACGAAAAACTTACAATTTAGGTCATAAATAATGAGTGAATAAAAAAATTTAAATTTTCAAAGTGGGATGATTCAATTCTTTATTGTTTTTTACGATTTACTTTTTTTTTATGTTATAAAATGCTAACATTATTATTTGTTATTACTTTTTTTTTTAAGAATCTGGTACACATTCATTAAAAAAACTCAAAAATTCATCACAATCATCTTCATATTCAACAAAAACCTAGAAAACTCATTCAAAAATCCATAAAAGACCAAATTTCTCTAAATCACAAACACCAATCCAGAATCTCATTTCTCCTTCATGACATTGAATTCCTTGAACTTGTTTTAAATCAACATCACACTCATCAGTTCGTTGAATATTCTCTTAATCAAATTGCTCCTTGGAGATTTGAGGTTAATTCGTTGGTGCGTGGGTTTAACGAAAGTGTCTTCGTTTCAACTGTGCAGTGATTCATTTAGGTCTTGTAATGATTTACTTAGATATGTTAAACATGCTTTCTACATCCATCTATTTCCCCAAATATACAATCTTTCATTCCGATTTTTTTCGTTCCTTCCTTTTAAACATTTAGTTCTATTTTATCTTGCTCATTTTCAACGCATATAAATGTTCGGTGGGTTGTGGTTGTGTGACAAGAAGAGTTTTTTGGGTTTTGCGATGAAGAAATGAGTTATTGGGATGAAGATTTGAGTTTATTTCAATGAAGATATGTGTTTTTTGTGCGGAAAAGGACAACATCGTTAATATTTTATACCATACAAGATCAAATTAGGGAAGAAAGAAAAGTTAAAGAATTACTTGAAATTAAATTAAGGGACCACAAATGTAATTTAAAGAAGTTAGAAACTATGAACAAGAGGAGGACAATGCATAGCCGAACATAAAGTAATTGAATTGAAATTGATTAAAAAGATATCATCATTTCCAAACTCAGAAATTATTTTTGCATTGCAATGAACTCTAGTGACATAACAAACTATTATTGGACAGTTAAGTATATGAAAATGTAACCATTTTTACAACAATTAAATATCTGTTTATAATTTAGGCCTTAACAATGAAATGCTAAGCTAATGTATTGGCATGTACATAATTTAGATGAGTGATATTTGAACAACTAATTTGGTGACAACTTATTTTACAACCATAATTTACAAAGAAAAAGTAGTATTGACACGGAAATCATAGCAGTAGAGAGATAAAGTAAAAAATAATGCGAATATGAGAGAGAAAGTTGTCACCAAATGGATTTTCAAATATCATTTCTCCATAATTTATAATTAACTAACCATATAGGGTTTGTCACTTTTATATATACATGAAGCATATGCATGTGTCCTGTTGGAGATATGTGATTCCCAAATAACCGTTATTGGCAACTATCATTGAACAAAGCATATTGTACTGGCCTTGGTTTATGGCTTCAAACTAAATAACTTTCGCATAAGTGATTGTACAATCCACCCTTCTTGTTCACATTTCCAACTCTTCTTGGTACAATCTTTGACTTTGTACGATCCACCCTTAGCTAATTTTTGCATGACTCTCTTACATCAAACTAACTAGTTTCCCAGTTTGAATTACAATTTCACAACAACATGATTGAATGTTCTCAAGCTTAAGTGCTTGTGTCTCTTGAGATTTGAAGCTTGCATAACATTAATGCAACTTTAATTTAAATTTAATCTTTAATATACTCTTCTATTCAAATATATCTGTCAAGCGCGACCAACTATGCAATATTATCTGACAAACGCGGCCCGATAAACAATATTGATCCTAATTGGTCATACAAGAAGGATCACGATTCACGAATCGATACATAATATAAACACTCTTAGCAAAAACATGAAAATCATTAAACTGCGACATAAACATCGAATCGAGATTAATCTCATAGTTGATCAAATGACATAAATCTATACGAACCAACTGAAGAGTGTCAAAGATCGTATTATCATATCAAACATAAATAATATACATTCAACTCATGATAAAATTAATTTTCCTAGAAAAATATAACACAAACTTATCAAATCCAATTGAACAAATTACAGAAAATAAAAAGAGAAAGAGGGAAAACTGAAATTTTTTAATAAGAAAGAGAAGACCTATGGAAAAAAAAAGTGTAATAAAAAAAACAAAAAATAAGAAACAAAAGAAAGGAACAAGAAAGAAACACTCTTAGCAGAGATCGAGCTTATACACGAAGAAGCAGAGACCAAAATTTTCATACAAAAAATTTAGCAGAAAATAAAAATTAAATAAAGAAAGAAAATAGATAGAGAGAGAAAAAAATCGAAGAAGCTTCGAAGATTCGAAATCAGCAAGTGAAGAAGTTCGAGATTTCAATTCAATTTTTCTGAACTTTGCTAAGGTTAGTGTTCAATTCAATGTATAGTTTATACTCTTCAATTTTGCTTCATTTCATTGAAATTGTATAATTTCACAATTTCCCCTTTTTTTTCTGAAGAAAAAAAATGATTTTTTTTTTCTGATTTTTTTATTTATTTTTTGCTCAATTTTGTTGAATTCAGTGATCTCGGAATTATTCAAAGTCTGGAGCTTTTGGGGTTTCACGAAGCAATGAGGTTTTTGAAATTGGTGCAAGTGATGTAATGTTCGCTGAAACGCAAGCTTTGGATTTTTTGAAGCTTTGGTTTGATTTTTCGAACTTAGGGTTTTGATTTGGTGTGTAATTTGTTGAATTGGGTTTGAATTGAGTTGTTTTGTGATCTGGGTTAGTGTGATTTTTTGGGGTTTGATTTTTAGGGTTTTGTGGTTTGGGGGAAATTGAGATTTGGTGTTGCATTGTGTTTGAAATTGGGGATAAAGGGTGGCTTTATTCATGTTCAAAATTGGTTCTTTAGGTTGGGTTACTGTTATTAGAATGATTTGTGTGTATTGTGGTAGTTTGTATTTGCAGAGTTTATGGTGGTTGATTTGTTTTCAGTCATGTAAGAGAGTGTAATTTTTGGGTTATTTGGAAGTGTAATTGGAATAAATTGAGGTTTTTTGGTGTGTGGGTTGTTTTTTGATTTTGTTGGAATTTGTATGAGAAATGCAACCCCAACAGAGCTCGAGAATTGATTTGGGCGAGTTGAAAGTACAGATTGTAAAGAAGATTGGACCGGATAATTCGAAGCGATACTTTTATTACCTTAACAGGTTTTTGAGTCAGAAGTTGAGTAAGAGTGAGTTTGATAAGTTATGTTTTCGGGTACTCGGGAGGGAGAATCTTCCGTTACACAATCATTTTATAAAGTCGATTTTGAAGAATGCCTTGCAAGCCAAGACCCCACCGACAGTTCATCCGTCGGATTCGTCCAAATCAGGAGCACGTGTTACTAATTTGTCGCCTGGTGGAGAAGATAGGCATGAACAGAGTGCTGCCAGCTTTCAAAATCATAACGCTTCCATTTGGACCAATGGAGTTTTGCCTGTGTCCCCACGCAAGTTACGGTCTGGAATGCGTGATCGCAAGCTTAAAGACAGACCGAGTCCACTTGGACCAAATGGTAAAGTTGATTCTGTTGCTCATCAATATACAGCGACAGAAGACAGTGGTAGTAAGGTTGACATGGAGAACGGAACTCTTACTCCATGTGATTATCAGCGACCAATTCAGCATCTTCAAGTAGTTTCTGAGCTGCCTGAGATTGTTATGGGTGATGGTATGCAGGGAATTGCTGAAAATCAAAGAATACGTGGCAAAGGGCTGACTGAAAGATCAACCGTGGAAGATGGAGAGGAGGCCGAGCAATTAAACCGCCTCAATTTCGCCAGAAATCCATTGATAGCACCACTGGGGATTCCTTACTGCTCTGCAAGTCTGGGTGGGGCCCGCAAAGCATTGCCGGTGAATAGCGCTGGTGATTTTGTTAGTTGTAGTGACAGTGGTAGATTATCTGATACAGATACGTTGAGAAGGCGCATGGAGCAGATTGCAATGGTACAGGGTCTTGGAGGTGTTTCTCCAGAATGTGCAAGTGTGTTGAATAGCGTGTTGGATGTATACTTGAAACGATTGATCAAGTCTAGTGTTGATTTAGTGGGAACTAGATCTGCAAATGAGCCGACAACAACAAAGCTCCTAGTCTCAAAGCCGCAGATTCCGGGGAAACTCATAAATGGCATGTTGCCACATAATCATTTACATGTGCAGAGTGCTGGTAGGTTGGCTGAATCTGAACCCGAACACAGATCCCAGTTCTCGGTATCTTTGCATGATTTTAAAGTTGCGATGGAGCTAAATCCAAAGCAACTTGGAGAAGATTGGCCACTGCAATTGGAGAAAATTTCGATGCAATCTTTTGAGAAATAACAGATCAGTTAAGATTATTTTTTTTCATTTTCATAAGCAAAGATGGATCTGGATCTGATGGCTCACCAGTACTTGATGATTATCTGTGTACTTGACTCTGATCTTATTATGAGGACGAACGAGATGACTCCCAAACGGGAATTTCTAGCCCTTCCAGGATCAAATGCTGGTTTCGAGCTTTCAAATGTTTTACATCCGTGATATGCAGATATTGGATGTAACCGATATATATTTAACTGCAACCAAGGGTATTATCAAATGAAGCCCAGGATTGGTTGCACTGTTGTATGTTTAGCATTGATATTGGCGGTATTGTTGCTATTGCAAAAGATCTCAAGGCTTTTGTTTGCATTACTGCCAATGACCAGACATAGAAAAAGTTTTGCAGGGATACTATTGTGTAGCTGGGATCAAGGGACTGTGACATGTATAAGAGCTGAAGGGTTGCTCTGTATGTAATTTTAGAATATGATGATTAATTGAAATTCGATATTAATAAGAAGTCAAGATCTATTGAATCCTTGATGATATTGATATCAGTTTTATGGTTGAATTCCATGGCCCCAAAGTTAGAACAATATCTGTAGTTTGTTTTTTTTTTTTTACTTTATTCATAATGTAGATCTGTAAGTTAATGTCTCTTCTAGTTGAAATAGCTTTGGTGACAATAAATGAATTTCTTGTCATATATTGTACCATTAAATTTTGGTATCAATTTAATATACAATATGCAGTCTATTTTGTTGTTTCTGGTAAGTGAATATTGTGATATCTTACTGTTTGAGTTTTCATTAGTTTTATCACTTGTGGCCTCTGTTATCAGGGAAAAAAAATTACTGCTTTTGGAATTATGGCCAGAGTAAGTACTTTTGAAACTTTTGATTTGATGCCTATATTCAATTCTATGGACTAATTAGAAAATATCATGCACACACACCTGATATGTATCAAGCCAGAGGTAGAACGAGGTAAACAGTTATTTTTGAAATTTTGACCATTTATAGTTGGTCAAGATTAGATCAATTTAAAATCAATTCGTACCATTCATGTAAGATTGAATGTTCAGTAATAGCTTATTTCACTCTCTGACTTGGTATGCTTGTTGTAAGTATATATTGTTGACTCAGAATTCAAGATATAGTAAAAAAACACAGTATTGTTGAGAACATGGCTAACAAATTAGTAATACAGTAGTAGTCTGATATTTTGAACTTGTTGCTGAGAGTCATTATGCAAGGAAATGTTCAGCCAATCATCTATCAATCATGAGGTTTTGTGAGACATTCATATATCTGTTATAAGTTGATCACTGAAAGGTTTTAACATATTTGCTTTTAGTAAGGTTCCAAAATATTAACGGTTTTCTGAGAGATGCTATGGAAGAGATGCTATACTGTAGTATAATTGTATAAAACATAGTGAGAGACATTAAAATAAGAACTGCCATGTGCAATGCTTGCATGCTATTATAAAGTCATAAAAATGAAACATTATTTTCATGCTATTATTTTGATATTTTGATTATTTCTTTCACAAATTTTGAAAATATGAAATATAGGGAAAGCAAGGTGACTGAACCATTGTCTGAACATTCAGATTTCACATTGTACCTGCAAGTACATGGTCTGAACCAAATGTTGAATATATTCATTTTAATAGTATATACTTCCAAGGCCATGCCATGTCCGTATCTGAGTGGCTTTTATGCTGACATCTATCAGCAGGCACATCCAATTTTAGGTATCAAATAGAAGTTTTGAAGGCATGATGAGCATGAGACTACTTTATTGGGTTGGAGCAAAGAACTAGTTTTGTGCAATAACTGCTGCAATAGTCAAAAGTTCTGCAAATAGCTGCTGCCATCTATGGAAGATTGAGACAATAAGAAAAGTGGCTATTCCTTGCAAATGTCTAGAAAGTTCAGAAGTCTGAAATTTTTCTGCAAATGTGCTAAATTTGGAAGAATTGATTACTGAATTAATTAAATTGTTTAAACATTAGAAAGGCTATAAAGGACACTGTTCAAAAGTACTAGCTGATTAGTGGTACAGCTTTGTGATTATTACTAATTACTAATTACTAATTACTTACATATGTGTAGCATTATCAAATTCATGGATATTAAGAACGAATAGGCTGAAAGAGCAAGGAGAAAAAAATTGTTTTTTTATTTGAGCAACACTTTTAATTCATCTCATGAATTAAGAGTCAACTAATTCTAGTGAGAGACTTGGTCAATATTGCCCCGGGGCCAAAACTGTAAAAGGGGTAATACTTGGGGGTGCGGTTTTTTATTTTATTATGTTAGGGGGACAAAATCACAACTTCTTGAAACATGGGGGGCCAAAACTGCTATTAAGTCTTTAAAAATATCATTAGTCCCTGCACTTTTAGTACTTTTTGATATTGGTCCCTTAACCATTTAAAAAATAATAATCTTTCAATGATGTTATTATGTTTTATTATTATTTTGTTCATCATTTTTATTGAGAATAATTAAAAAAATGAAATAAAATAAATTTTTTTAAAATGAATTTTTTTTATTCTACTTTTTTAATGAATAAAATAAAATTAACGCTTTTAAAGAATTATTCGTTAAAGAATTATTCTTTAAAAGCTACGTGGCACACAATTAGTTTTGATTTTTTTTAACTTGAACTTAACTGAAGGACCAATAAAAAAACTTTTACAAAATGCAGGGACTAATGCCGAACAAAAAAAAAGTGCAAAGACGAATGCGAAAATATGATGAAAGTACATGAACCAATGACATATTTAAGCCTTTAATAAATAATAATTACTACAAATTACAATCACAATGTTTGAGTCCACATGCAAGCTTCTCTCACTAGTGTCTCATATGATATTTGGCTCCTCTTATATGATACTTAAAAATAAAATAAGCATGCCACGTAAGAAATCCTATTTCTTTTGGGTAGATCGACATAACGACCGTAGTCACTGGAAACTTACATAGCAGGAATTAGGATTCGAATCCCTTTTCTATATTGTTATCTATAACACTAGTGTTAAAACATAGACTAACTTCTGCTCTTATTGGTAAGAAACGATAAAATGGTAAAAGCAATTAAATGAGTGATAAGATTGAAAGAAAAAAAAAAGTTATATCAAAGCACAATATTTTTTATATAAGGTCAAAATAAAGTTCTTTTATTGTTGCTGTTTGTATTTATTTTAATGGGATTTATCTAGTATTTTTATTGATACTTTAAATAAAATGATAAAATAGTTTAAATGAAGGGTAAAGATGATAAGAGATTTCTTTTGATTTAATTAGAGCTCCTGAATTTGAATTGAACAACAAAGTATCCAATATACTAAAGTTCAGTTCAAAACCAAACCGCCGAACATATTTAGTTCGATCATTGGTTTTTGATTTAAAGATAAAGAAAACACACAACACACACGATTAGGCTCAATATTAAAAGTTAAAACTCAGCATAAAATACTCTTCTCTTCTCTTTCCTTTCCTTTCCTTGGTTAATTTTATTTTTGAACAAATCTCTTGTTTAATTTTTTATATTTAAAATAATCAACCATTTGAAAACCCATTTGAAAACTCCTCTTTATGATTATAAGAAGAAACTTATCACCATCGACATAAAAGATATTTGGAATAACTAAACATTTGTCGTCAGTGTCTTACTTTTGTGTTTGTAGACTAATCAGATTAAATATAAAACTTTTGGATGATAGGAAACTTTTGCGAAATTCTCTGAAATCAAAATATGTTTTTTTTAATTGTATTTATAAATAAACTGATCAACCGAACCAAACTGTTTGGTTTGGTTTGGTTCCATTTTTTAAAAAACAATGAAAACCGAAAAGAAACCAAACCGATGTAAATTTCATTGGTTCATATATATATTTTTAACTAAAATCTAATCCAAACCGAATTGTTACACACTTAATTATACTCTCATTTAAATCCATCAATATATTTCTATTTTCTTGCACATATATTCTCTTTCCAATAAATTTAATATGTTATCTTTATCTCGTAATAAACAATTGTCAGTTACTCTCCCTCTCTCCAACAAATCGCTTTTTATTTTGCACACAATTTATCTCTATTCCATAACAAACAATAGTCTAAATATTGTATACATCATTTTTAATAATTATAAAAGCAAAATAAAATTTATTCCAACTTTTTAATTTAATAATTATAAAAGCAAAATAAAATTTATTCCAACTTTTTAAATAATTGTTCTTTTATTTTTGCACTTAAAATTTAACAATATTACTTATCTTATTTATAGAATTTAATTTTTCACTGAGTTTAAAAAAAACAAACTTGAGTTTTCCAAATAGATAATTTTAATTAGTTTTATGGAAAAAGAGTATAATCGACAAATTGTACAATTAAATTATTTAAACGATAGTTAAATAGAATCGGTAAATCTATATAATCAAATGACACTTAGGTAATGAAAGATCTGGGGTTCGAACTCCGACCACCAAAAAAAAAAACGACACTTAAAAATAAACGGAGATAGTACTTAGGTAAATCTATTCTACTTATATGACAACTTGTTTGGTACATACTATCAACGAAAAACTTATCCATTTTAATACATAACATATTTTTTTTATAAAGAATGAACGTATTATTTTTCTATTGCTATTTTTTCTTAAATAAATGTAGCGTGACAATTTCTTAGGTATATACTTTAGTGATAGTAGGATTGTTGTTGCGGTCATATAATTTGAGGGATTTTTTAAATTATTTTTAATATTATTTAATTGTTATTTAAAATTATTGTATAAAAAACTTTATTGATAACTATATGATCTGCATCTCCTCTCAAAAACCATATGATATATCTAGGGTTTAGTATCAATCGGTTTCAAACGAGTTCAGACTCGAAATCGTCATACTAGATAAATCGAAGACACTAAATTAAGATTCAATTTCGACGGTGTCTTGTCTCGGTTTCGACGCATGTCATGTTAGTCGGTTGGACGGGTCCTAAGGGTGGGTTGAGTCAGTTGTGCGCCTCAACAGGGAAAAATAAAAGAGAAAGAAGGAAGAGGAAGCAATGAAATAGTAGACAAGAAAAACACACCCCCACTGAAAACAACAAAAATACAATAAAAAACAAACCTTTCCCAGAAAAGAGAAGATAAGAGAACGATATTTTTAGTTTTTTTGTTACCATAGAAGTGTGAAGAGAGAAGAAAACAATTTGATATGGGTTTGAGAGAGAAGGAGATCAATTGAGATTAGAGATTTGGTTGATTGGGTGACTTAATGAGTTGAAAAAGAGTGGAGTTGGTTGTTGTGATTGTGAGTGATTTAGGGTTGAATTTGAGAGAAAAGAGTTTAGTGAGTTTAATGCTAGAACATTTCAGGAAATTCATTTGTTAGCTCAGGAGCTTCTTCGCCAAATCAAATAGATTGTCTACAATCTTGCCTTTTTGTCTTGTTCTTTTGTTACATGGAAAAAAAGTCGATGAAATATAAAAATATAACTATGGTAATAATTATCCAAATATTTACATGCAAATACTGGTTTTTCTTTGTATTTATAATAGACTTAATTACACTTTTGGCCCCCTAAGTTTTCCAAAGTTGTGATTTTGGCCCTCTAAAAAAACAACTCTTTTCAGACCCCTAAGTTTACTTTCTGTTGCAATTTTGGCCCCTAGCCCAATTTTGACCCAGTCAATGCTGACGTGGACGCGTTTTTGTATTTTTTAATATTTTTTTATTTTCTAATTAAAATATAAATAATTTTTTTATTTTCAATTTTTGTAATTTTTTAAAAAAAATTGTAACTAAAAAAACCATTTTTAAAAAAAATACTTTTTTATTTTTGTAATTAAATTTTTTTTATTTTTTATAATTACAAAAAAAAAAATATTTTTTTAAATTTAAAAAAAACAAAAATTACACACGTGGCGCCCACGTGTCCTTTGATTGGGTCAAAATTGGCGTGGGGGGCCAAAATTGCAACAGAAAGTAAACTCAGGGGGCCTGAAAAGAGTTGTTTTTTTTGGGGGCAAAATCACAACTTTGGGAAACTTAGGGGGTCAAAAGTGTAACTAAGCCTTTATAATAATGGTGCTTTATTTTAGTATATTTTTCTTGTTTCTTTAGTTTTTTTTTTCTGGTTTTTTTCTACATTTTTATACTTTTTTCTGCTTATTTTTGTTTTTTCTTTATAATCTATTTTCTTTATTGGTTTATGGTTTTTTCTGATTGTTTATTGGTTTTTTCACTAGTTTTTTTTTTTAAATTTTTTTTTCATCATTTTACTCTTTTTCACAAGTATTTTTCTATTATTTTAAACTACTTTGCTGATCGTCCTCGTGAGCTTAACTCAATTGGTTTGGACAATGCATAATATATGCAAGGTTTGAGATTCAAACCTCGGTCACCACAAAAAAAAACTACTTTGCTGATTTCACTATAAAAAAAAAATACTACTTTGCTGATTTCACTATAAAAAAAAAAAACTACTTTGCTGATTTTTTATTTTGATTTTTCATGTATTTTTTATCATGCAAAATATTTTTAATTTTAAAAATAAATAAAATTCATGTAACCAAATACAAATTAGGGGGATAATGAAATAATATAATTTATTCCACATCAACGAAAATGAGCTCAAATGTCGCACGGATGTGTGGTGGTGTATGTAATCCAAATTAAGCTAAAATAAAGGAGGTAATATTGCAGTCAGGCCTTATATAAAAATGAAGGATACTAATTTTCATATTTTGCCATTATCAATGCATTGTCTTGCCATATTCAATTTTAATCACAAATTTAATCAATATCTAACTTTAATTAATCCACTACGACGCGTGCAAGCTTTTTAATCAATATGCCTCTTCAAAAAAAATATTAATCAATATCATAATTATATGCTGAGTACACCAATAGTTCTATACTAATTGCATTAAGATCAGACTCCCGGTCTATTTGCTATATTGATGAATGAAACTTCTAAAGTCTCTAATACACACACTTTCTCCCACTTACCTCTCCTTTTCATTGGTTAACCTCTTCAAAAATTGTTGTCTATAAAAACACCACTTATTTTTGTTCTCTGTCAACTTCTTATATCTTATCTTTAACCTTCTTTATTTTATTTTATTTTATTATTTTGTCGACCTTTCACTTCTCCATCTTTCTCTTTAAATTTCAATTGCAGTTTTAAAAATGGCACACTATAATCTTTATAAAAAATTCTTGTTTCTTTTTACAGGAACAAGAGGCTTGCACACTAGAGGGAGATTCACAACAGAGATCGGTGGCGATAGTAAAAGCTAAAAATCTATTTGATGAAATTTAATAAAAATTGTTGCTCATTTGCAAAAATGGATCTCAATGAAAAGAAATAACATGAGATGGCTGAGTTTAGAAATAATATGACTTTATAAACATGTGTAATAGTTTAGAAATAATTTTGACCTAATTTATTTTGACCATATTTTTCTACTAATATACAAAAATAAATAATATCATATAAGATGTGGTTAGATTCGTCTCGATAAGTATTTTCAAAATATCAAATTTTCATAATATGTGCAATTGTGAATTATATTGGCTGAAAATCAATTTTACTACTAATCTAGGTACATTGATGCAATGAAATTTTGCTATATAAACCTGACACCGAGTGTGATCATGTGAGGGGATGTGTGAGTCTCTTGCACTGCAAATCATTAACTGATAAAATTAATATATATCTTAGTAAAAGTCTGCTTATATTTTCGCTGTTCTATAGTTGGGTAACATTTCCATCCTCACCATTGGGTTGAATGAAACCACATATATAATTTTAATATTTATATTTCTGCTATTCAGCTTCTGCAAACAGAAGACACAAACACAGTATGAGTTTCAAATGCATTCAAAGAAGTCGATTCCAGAGTTGCCGTAATAAGTTCAACAAACAAACAATATAGGGTTAAATTGGGTATTTTGTATGAATAGAATTTAAGAGTGGGAGTGGGTTTGACGGCTTCACTTCACATCACGTATGCCCTAACATAACAGAAAATCCTATATTCAAGCCTCTATTCTCATCCTTCGAACCTTTCTCACTCATTCTATGACTCTCTAGCCTTCAATCCCCTCTATTTAACAACTCTAATAATTCACATATTATCTGGTGTCTCATTGTTCAGCTCGATCTCCCACCATGGGTAGCATCAACCTTGAGCAGATGAAAAACGAGGATGTCAATTTGGTATAATACTTCTCTTCTTTCCATATGAATTTCTTCATGTTTATGCCTCAAAAAATATTGGTCATGTTATTTATTACGTCGATATTTCCATCAAATCAAATGTTATTAATGTTTAATTTCATAGAGATCTATATACATGAAAAATTTACAATCATGAATGATTTTTTTTGTTGATAAATCATGAATGATGCTTTAAATATGCCTTTACATACCGTTTTCTTTCTTTGTCACCGATGACCAAACTATATGAAAGTGATACTATAAAAAAACTCGAGATTTTAGGGTTTACCAATGACCACTGTTCTTGACTTCTTTCATCTTTTCAAGATTACTCGTAAATATATTCCATGAAAAATTATTTATATGTCGATTATCACTCTTTTATAAAATGGTGAAGTACCCGTTCCAAGTACTTATCCATACCAGGTATGGGTGGAGAGGTTCGTGAAGATACCGGTGACATTCCGTTTTTGTTCATCATTCTATTGTGAATGAAAATATAATATAATATTATATGCATATGAGATTTCTTTTGTTGATGTTAATAATCAACTTTGATATTTGGCTTTTTACAAAATATCTGACTTATGATTTAGCTCTTTCATGTTATATTGTATAACAAAACTCATGATTTTATTGATGTGCTCCTACTTTAATTTTTAAAATTTTGAAGAATGTTAATTACCGTATTCTCAAAACTCATGATTTTGAGAATGTTAATTATAATTTTGAAGGGTTTTTACTAGCTATATAACAATCTATGCATATTGCATGGCATGAGACAAATGAAACCTTGTTGATTTTGTTGTTTGTTATTAGGAACGGGTTCCAATAGAAGAAGTGTTTGATCATCTGAAATGTTCAAGGCAAGGTCTGACATCAGAGGAAGGAGCCAGCAGGCTTCAAGTCTTTGGACCAAACAAACTGGAAGAGAAAACGGAGAACAAGTTTTTCAAGTTTTTGGGTTTTATGTGGAACCCTTTGTCATGGGTTATGGAAGCTGCTGCTATTATGGCCATTGCTTTGGCTAATGGTGATGGAAGGCCCCCTGATTGGCAAGACTTTGTTGGAATTATTGCTCTCTTGGTCATCAACTCCACCATCAGTTTCATTGAAGAAAACAATGCCGGCAACGCTGCTGCCGCTCTCATGGCTGGTTTAGCTCCCAAGGCCAAGGTTTGAAAATTTTACTTCTCTTTACTAACTCATCATTGCAAATAAATCACAGTTCTCTTATCTATCTTACGTCATGCGATTATTTATTTATTTAATATTAGAAATACGGTTACTATTACATTACAAAATTTGAACAAATTGCTATCGTCCCATGAAATGTTGCGTCCTGGAATTTTAGTAGTGGCTATAACAATGCCAAAGAACTCTTGCGTCGTGGAATTTTAATAAACCATTATTTTCCGCGATTCACAATTGACAACATTGTTTTTATGTATAGAATATGGATATAAACAACTTTTCAAAAGTAACTGAGAGAGGTTTTTTAAATCAAATAAAAGACATTTGATAATTTTATCTATTTCATTATTAATGAACTCAAATTTTATCATTCTATCAACAAGAATAAAATCTTTTAAAATAACAATAATCAACAAACAACTTAGCTTTGTTTTTTATACTCCTATTTTTAGTTTTAATTTTAATCTTTAAAGTAGAGTTTAATGCCAAAAACTTATATATGCATGTGTGTGTGAAACTATTTTATTATCAACATTTGTTCAACTTTTGTGGCCACCAAAAATTTTAGGTACTAAGAGATGGCAAATGGAGTGAACAAGATGCTGCAATTTTAGTACCAGGAGACATAATCAGCATTAAGTTAGGAGACATCATCCCAGCTGATGCACGTCTTCTTGAGGGCGATGCTTTAAGCGTTGATCAGTCTGCTTTGACAGGAGAATCACTTCCTGTGACAAAGTATGCCACACAAGAAGTGTTTTCAGGATCAACTGTCAAGAAGGGTGAGATTGAAGCAATTGTGTATGCAACTGGTGTCCACACCTTTTTCGGCAAAGCAGCTCATTTGGTTGACAGTACAAACCAAGTTGGACACTTTCAACAAGTGCTTACAGCAATTGGAAATTTCTGCATTTGTTCAATTGCTGTTGGAATACTCATTGAGATTATTGTGATGTATCCGATACAACACCGCAAGTATAGAGATGGAATTGACAATCTTTTGGTGCTCTTGATTGGTGGAATTCCAATTGCAATGCCAACTGTTTTGTCTGTTACTATGGCTATTGGTTCTCATAGGCTTTCACAGCAAGGTGCAATTACAAAGAGAATGACAGCTATTGAGGAAATGGCTGGAATGGATGTTCTTTGCAGTGATAAAACCGGAACTCTCACTTTGAATAAGCTTAGTGTTGATACAAACTTGATTGAGGTGTTTTCTAGGGGTATGGATAAGGACTTTGTGATACTTCTGGCTGCAAGAGCTTCTAGGGTTGAAAATCAGGATGCCATAGATACTGCCATTGTTGGAATGCTTCCTGATCCACTAGAGGTAAACATGTCTAATTAAAATCAAAATAAATAAATCTCTTTCGAAATGCTGATTTACTCAATCTCTTTCTTTGGACTAGAAAGCAAAATATGAATATATTTTTTATTGAATTTGGAATGTTGATAAATGTTCATTTTAATTTTGTGATTGATCAGGCTAGAGCTGGTATCAATGAGGTGCATTTTCTACCATTCAATCCTGTAGACAAGAGGACTGCTCTTACCTATATTGATTCTGATGGAAATTGGCATCGATCTAGCAAAGGGGCTCCTGAACAGGTAAATATGAGTTTCAACTTGTTATGTGTTTTCTTTATCAGTAGGAATTGAACTCAGTATTCCAAGGTTTACAACACTCACACACCATGAGCATCAACCACTTACACTAGACCCTGGTGTTATCTTTGTTATGTTTAATAAGATGACTAACTAAGACATGATGTTATGTTATTTGAGATATTGGAGCTTTGTAACTGCAAAGAGAATGTGAGGAAAAGGGCTCATGCGGTGATTGATAGGTTTGCTGAGCGTGGACTTCGATCGTTAGGTGTTGCTTATCAGGTAAGTAAAGATGATATCAGCTATATTTTTTTTCTTTCTTTCTGACTTGAACGAATTCCCTTGTTTTATTTTTGCTTGTATTGTATGATTTGTGTAAACAGGAAGTACCTGAGAGAACAAAAGATAGTTCTGGTGCACCATGGCAATTTGTTGGTTTGTTACCATTATTTGATCCTCCTAGGCATGATAGTGCTGAAACGATTAAAAGAGCTCTTGAACTTGGTGTGAATGTCAAGATGATTACTGGTAAGATATGAGATCATACTTTACTATATTACATTGTTCTAAATTGCAGTGTGTAACTGCAATTGTGATTTCAATATAAAGTTTTAGAGGTCTCCACAAACATAATTCAGCAAAAATGTATCCGCGGCCACTGACTTTAATTTAGAACCATTTGCAGGTCATACCATAAATCAAAGTTTGTAGCTTTGAAGTTTGAAATTAATCACGGATTCTGTTTTTCTCTAGGGGATCAGCTGGCCATTGGTAAAGAAACTGGTAGAAGGCTTGGAATGGGAACAAATATGTATCCATCATCTGCTCTGCTTGGTCAAGACAGGGATGCTTCTACTTTAGATGTTCCTATTGACGAGTTGATCGAGAAGGCTGATGGATTTGCCGGAGTCTTTCCAGGTACGTCCTTGTTAATGTTGATTTTTGGTTTTGGGACGAATTTTTATTGTCGAAATGCTCCATCTTTAAATTCATATTTAATATGTTTTGGACGCCGACACTTCTCAGACACATGTCAGACACCTCTTAATGATGTAAAATTAAAAAAATTATCTAACCCTTTTTCTCTATGAATGATATTGTAGAACACAAATATGAAATTGTCAAGAGGCTTCAAGAGAGGAAGCATATTTGTGGAATGACTGGAGATGGTGTAAATGACGCCCCGGCGCTAAAGAAAGCAGATATTGGAATTGCTGTTGCTGATGCCACAGATGCTGCTAGAAGTGCTTCTGATATTGTCCTCACTGAACCTGGTCTCAGTGTCATTATCAGTGCTGTGCTCACCAGCAGGTCCATTTTCCAGAGAATGAAGAATTATACCGTAAGTTTCCATGCATATCTAATTCAATCTTTTGACTTTACTTAATTTTTTTTAGTTTTCTAATTACAAAATGTTTGGTTGTGAACAGATTTATGCTGTGTCAATCACCATCCGTATCGTGGTATGTATTGAAGTCGGCTTTACAAATAGTGTTACATTTTTTTATGCACTTGAACATTTAAATCATAAATGTACTTGATTCATTGATTTTTTAATTTATTGTTTTGACAGTTTGGTTTCATGTTAATTGCTTTGATTTGGAAATTTGATTTTGCACCATTCATGGTTTTGATCATTGCAATACTGAATGATGGTAAGATAACATAATCACGATACACGACTTTCATTTTATTTTAATATTTTCTAACTAATGTAAAATATTTAGCTTAATGTTCTAACACTGCCATATACATGTAGGTACCATTATGACAATATCAAAGGATAGAGTTAAACCATCTCCACTACCTGATAGCTGGAAACTAAAGGAAATATTTGCTACTGGCATTGTGCTTGGCAGTTACATGGCCCTAATGACAGTCATATTTTTCTGGGCCATGCACGATACCGACTTTTTCTCGGTAAATTATATTCATATATGTCTATTTATTTTTTTCCTTTCAATATCATCACCAACTAGGAGAAATCTTAAGCACCATAAGCTTTAATTATGTTGCAGGACAAGTTTGGTGTGAGGTCTTTGAGAAATAATCCTGCTGAGATGATGGCAGCTCTATACCTGCAAGTCAGTATAATAAGCCAAGCGTTAATTTTTGTAACTAGGTCTCGCAATTGGTCTTTTGCCGATAGACCTGGTCTTCTCCTACTAGGCGCTTTTGTCCTCGCTCAGCTGGTAAGCTTGAACCTCTTATTCTTCAAATAACTAGTTTTTAAAAAAATAATAATTGCATAAAATTTTATCACTTCTATTATTTTTATTGAGAAAAGCGGACGAACACACACTGACATGCCCTTCTGTCCGCTAATACTCCCTAAGATATATGCTATTATTTCTGCAAGGATATTATCCTGAGCACTCCTTCTCTTTCTGTTATGGTAACAATAGTTTGTTTTGTAACTTGACAGGTTGCAACAGTCATAGCAGTGTATGCAGATTGGGAATTTGCAAGAATTAAGGGAATGGGATGGGGTTGGGCCGGCGTCATCTGGTTGTACAGTCTGGTGACCTACATCCCTCTTGATTTACTGAAAATCGCAATCCGCTATATTCTGAGTGGAAAGGCATGGAACAATATTTTGGAAAACAAGGTAGGTTATTTTTATTTTCGCCTTATCATTTCGTCACATTGTTGATAAGGATGAGCCTTTGCGCAACTATAAGGTTGTCGCCTTATGATCAAATATTGGAAATAACCTATCTGTTTGCAGGGATAAAGCCGCGCACATATCTACCTTGTCCAAACTCCGCTTGCTGATAGCCTCATGCACTTGCATTTTTCTTCTAATATCTAATTGTTTCATATTTTCTTGTTACAGACTGCCTTCACATCAAAGAAAGACTATGGTCGAGAAGATAGGGAAGCACAATGGGCATCGGCACAAAGATCACGCCATGGTCTTCAGCCTCCTACCTCCAACACTTTCAATGAGTATAGTAGCTACGAGGAGCTTTCAGAGATTGCAGAGCAAGCCAAGAAACGTGCTGAAATTGCAAGGTAAGCCAATTGAATGTTTGAAAAAGATTTAAGAAGTGAAAATTATTATTGAAGAGTAATGAATTATGCGGCATAAACACTTATGAGTGAAAGTGTGTCTGTGTCCTACACCGACACATAATAACAATCGGTCACTTATTTATTTTTTTTAAATTATTATCAGAGTCTACGTGTTAGTGTCGTATGTAATGTTTGTATCTGTGGGACTGATTCATTTTTAATGAATGTATGTGTTGCAGGCTTATGGAGCGGAATACTCTTAAGGGTCGTGTTGAGTCGGTAGTGAAGCTGAAGGGCCTCGACATTGACCCACTTAAACATAATTATTCAATTTAGAAAAAGCTTGAACAATCTTGAAGAATTGGTTCAATATTTTTCTCGGGAAAAATATTAATAATGACGAAGAAAGACTCAAAGACCTAAGCTATTTTATTGGTTTTTTCTCTTTCTCATCTAAGCTTAGATAAGATATTAGTATCTAACAAAGATTTTGATTCTTTGTTTTTTATTATTTATTTATTTTGAATACATAGTTTGTTATTTTTTGCTACTTTTTCTAATAGGTGTTAGTTATTTCATTTTAGATTAGCTTTTCGTTTTTATATTGAAAATTAATAGGATTAAGTTGTTAACATAAGATCTTTACATTTTAGATTTTCTATACCAAACCTTTTCTTTCTCTCTTAGATAATTACTTAACATATTTCTTTATTCTCTTCTAGCATCTTTACTTCTTTTTTTGTCAACAATACAGAATGGGATATAACGTTGTTGACGAATTCACGCATTTAGGATAACGTTGTTGAACAGACGGATGGTCTATATTTCAAAACATTTTTTTTATAACAAAAACTGAACATGAAATAAAAACTGTTCATCTCAACCTAACAATCACAATTATCCTGAATGCGTGAAACCACAATACTCCACATGCAAAGTTTGGACAGAAATGCATGTAATATGTTACCATCTAATGCTGGCATCTATTTTTAATTTCAAAATGTTTTTGAACAAAAAGTAATAAATAAGGATTATATAATCCAAAGATTTCCTTAAGGTATTTATATAATCCAAACATTTCCTTAAGGTGAAATCCATGCTGGTACATCAATGAAAATAAGAAACAAAACTACAATTAACGATCCAACTTGAGTTCAAATTCAGTAACATCAAGCTCCTCCCTTATTGAAATAGTCAGCAATTATTGTTGACTCAAGGGCATAATAAACGCCGTCAAAATGCAAGTCATGGAAGCTGTTGATTTAACTGAAGAATGGTTTTGAAACTTGTTCAACATAATGGTTAGGTTTATACAATAGCAATCGAGTTTTATTTCATATATTATAACACAGTTCATGTTTAAGAGAAAATGTGCAATTTTCTCAGATTGCAGAACAGTTCAGTTTGATTCAGGTGCAATTTCAGTTCAAAACTGAACTATTCATTTGTTTCTTTTTTTAAGTAGCAATTTCATTTCCAGTTTCGATTAGACAGTGAAATTTTTTGTCAAATTTTGGCAATAATTTGTTAAGGAGGCACCAGCATTCGAAACTTTCTTTGAAGGAGCCAGTATTGGAAACTTAGGGTTAGTAGTTATACGTACTAATGATTGATTTAAACTATAACAAATATAGGACGGTGAGAATAAACAAGTATTTGCATGAAAAATCTGAATGAGAATCTAAATTAAAATAAGAACAATGAATGAAAATTCTACCAGAGGTTGCAAGAGTTTGAGCATTGAAAATAATGTACTGCTGCTGTCATGTATAATAACAATGAAGAAAATTACACTCCAATGGCTTAACATAAACTCAATTACATATAACCAATAATAGGTATATTACAATATAATGTTGTGAATCAAATCATAAATTTAAAATAGAAATTACAATTGTTTTTGCAAACTAGCATACTATACTATCTACAAGTATGACTATTCTAGTTGTAATGCATTTCTTCTTCACTTTGTTTGCTACTTTAAAATTGGCCAATAGTAATCAAACTCAAAATGTCCCACTTTGCTTCTTCTTCCACTTTGCTTCTTTAGTGTACTACCAATAGCAAGTTCGTATTACAAACACATCAGCTGCAGAATTTGCAAAATTTGTATGTACAACCACTGCAAAAAAATTATTCATAAAGATTAGATCATTAGTTAATATCAAAACCTAGTTATTGAAATTCAAGATCAGATCCAATATCCCAACTCTTCAGAAAATAAAAAAAGAATAGAGTTCAAAACCATTCAGAACATTCAAAACCCATCCTGCATCGCTCACTATGGCCGCTGATTCACTATCGTCAGAAACTAGATGTGACATCTTCAAACCGATAACATCCTCTCACCAAGAACCAGAACAAGGATCATCATACAGAATGAATTGATGAGCTAGTCTTAAAAAAAAAAATCAGATACAAGAAAAGATTCAGAAAGGGGTCAATAAAGTGAGTGGTTAAATGTAAGAGGTCGGAGAATCGCCAGCGTCGTTGAATTGTGCGTGTTAGACAAAGCTTGTAAATAATATCCCTCACTAGAAAAGTATTATAATCCCAAATGTCATGCCCAGTTGTACTTCACTTGTCACTTCATAAATAAAGCATGATAAAACTGGAGCAAATTTTTTGTTGCACCATGCTCGTATAATCTGACAGATTAATGCACATCAGACTAAGAAATTTGGTGCCTACATTCATTTTTAAAACAACTCGATCCTTTACTTTATCTTACATATCAGGATTCAGAACCCAAACCCTTGCATAATACATCAAATTCAAATCAACTTGGATGAACCTTTGATTAGTTAAACATGTAAACATAATTAAACTTTACCAAAAAGCTCAAGCAGTTCATAAAATAACTCAAAAAGTGGTAAATTACAGTTGCTAATAGAAAACCAGCAAATCAATCAGATAACTTTGAAGACCATTTCAATAAGGAATCCACATGATATTCAGATCTTAAAACCTCATCATTTTGCTCTGCTTTCAACAAAAAAACATGACACAACACATTTTATGAAAACTTAACATCAACTAATATAACAAACAGGTATACATGTTTGAACAAGACAATGTCACAAACCAAAACAACTAAAAAAACAAAACGAGCTGAAACAAGAGATCTTCGAAGGGGGGACACAAATAAAAGGTTGAATTAACAATCAAAATATATAAAACTAAGCAAAGCAATCATAGAACTTAGAAGGTATGTATGAAACAACAGATCTACATCAATTTCATACAAAAAAAATTACTTCATCATTTAGCTTTGCTAGCTGAAATGTAATAATCATTTATCTGCAAAAACCATTGTACCATATAACAAATTCACCGAGATAATTTGGCAATTTTTTTTAAAAAAAATATGCATAATGGGTCATAAAAAAAACTCAGATCTACACCCAAAAGCATGAAATTAAATTGCCATTACTAAATATAGCACCTATAAAACCTTCTCGTAATTTCCTTGCGACAAAACTTTAAGATGCAAGGGGCTACGTGGTGCATCATGATTGAAAAAAATGAATGAAAATTTTACCAGAGGTTGCAAAGAACCAAAAAAACCAACGGGAATGGTTTCACAGGTCTATTCAAAAAAATTCAAACCTAAATCTTAAATTAGAGTTTAGTTTAGCATCCACGTTATTAAGAACCAATTAACCACTCAAAAGGGACTCAGTGAGAAACATATCAATTAGGTCAGACACAGAAGTTTAAGTGATGACAGAGGAAGAAAAACTTAATTCCTACAAGAATTCTACATCGCTTCCACAACAAAAAATAATATATGATTGTCAAAAAGAAGAAAAATTAGTCTGACAGTACTCAATAGATCAAGCATATTTATGTGCAACTATCCTAGACATCCATGATCCATGTGGTAATCGCATCTATTTTTAACACTTAATAGCATTTTTTTAACTTTTTCAATATGGAAGACCATTAGGTCTCCGGTTGCATTAAATTAACTTGGAAGACCATAAGGTCTCGAGTTGCATCAAATTAACTTGATGTTAAGTGTCTAAGTTGAATTGAACAGGTTACATAATTTTAAATTTTCAGGCTCAACAGCCTAAAAGAAGTTGAAAAAAGGGATAAATTACAATTGCTAATAACAAAAACCGGCCAAGCAGTCAGAGAACAATGAAGAACATTAAATTCAGAATCCACATGACATTCCGATATAAGATCACAAAGCAAACTATCAAATAACTACTAGGAGGAAATAAGAGGTAATAAAAGTCCTAACATAAACAAGTTTCTAAAGTTTCATGCCTGTGCTTACCGAACCAACAGATTGTAGTAGGATGACAAGAACTAAAGATTTAATTAAGAAAACAAAACTTGAAAACCTATATTAACAAAAGAGGGGAAAACCTGGGAATGTTGAATTAAACAATCTAACTATATAAAGCAAAGCAATCAGAGAACTTTGAAGGCATGTATGTAACAAGAGATCTACATCAGTTTCAGACAAAAATTTGCTTCATCATTTCGCTTTGCTAATTGAAAACTTTTCAGGCACCTAATAGTGTGCATTAATGCAACTTGATCGCTCAACTTAGTCCTTAAGAAATGGATGATGGTATATATTCATAAATTTAGAGACCAAGTTGTGTTAACTTACATAAGTTATGATCAAATTGACCAGTTTTAACTTGTACATGGTGCAAGACCAACTTAATTGTGTGTGTTGAACATAGCCTGTAAAGAATATTCCTCACCAGAAAAGTAGGAGTATAATCCCAAATATCATGCCCAGTTTTACTTCACCTGTCACTTTATACATACAAATAAAGCATGATAAAACTAGAGCAAAATTTTTTGTTGCACCATGCTCGTATAATCTGACAGATTAATGGACATCACTCTAAGAAATTTGGTGCCTACATTCATTTTTAAAACAACTCTATCCTTTACTTTATCATATCAGAACCCAAACCCTTGCATAATACATCAAATTCAAATACCCTTGGTAAATGTTATGTGAAAATAACTAAATTCTAACCAATAATAACAAGGATGAAACCTTTGATTAGTTTTTTTTGAACAAGCAAAACCTTTGATTAGTTAAACATGTAAACATAATTAAACTTTCCCAAAAAGCTCAAGCAATTCATAAAATAACTCAAAAAGTGGTAAATTACAGTTGCTAATAGAAAACCAGCAAAACAATCAGATAACTTTGAAGACCATTTCAATAAGGAATCCACATGATATTCAGATCTTAAAACCTCATCATTTTGCTCTGCTTTCAACAAAAAACAAAAGACACAACATGACACATTTTATGAAGACTTAACATCAACTAAAATAACAGGTATACATATTTGAACAAGACAATGTCACAAGAAAAGTAGGATTATAATCCCAAATGTCATGCTCAGTTTTACTTCACTTGTCACTTTATAAATACAAATAAAGCATGACAAAACTGGAGCAAATTTTTTGTTGCACCATGCTCGTATAATCTGACAGATTAATGCACATCAGAATAAGAAATTTGGTGCCTACATTCATTTTTAAAAAAACTCGATCCTTTAATTTATCTTACATATCAGAACCCAAACCCTAGCATAATACATCAAATTCAAATCAACTTGGTAAATGTTATGTGAAAATAACTAAATACTAACCAATAATAACAAGGATGAAACCTTTGATTAGTTTAACATGTAACATAAATAACCTTTCCCAAAAAGCTCAAGAAGTACATAAAAGCACTCAAAAAGTGGTAAATTACAGTTGCTAATAGAAAACCAGCAAAGCAATCAGAGAACTTTGAAGACCATTTCAATAAGGAATCCACATGATATTCAGATCTTAAAACTTCATCATTTTGCTCTGCTTTCAACAAAAAACAAAAGATACGTCAGGAAACATTTTCTGAAGACTTAACATCAACTAAAATAACAGCTATACATATTTGAACAAGACAATGTCACAAACCAATATATAACAATAAAGACAAAACGAGCTGAAAATTTACTTAAAAAAGAAAACAAAAATTGAAACCCTAAAACTAATACAAAGGGGGACACAAATAAAAGGTTGAATTAAGCAATCAAAATATATAAAACAAAACAAAGCAATAAGAGAACTTTGAAGGTATGTATGAAACAAGAGATCTACATAAATTTCAGACAAAAAAATTATTCATCATTTAGCTTTGCTAGTTGAAATATAACAATCATTTATCTGCAAAAACAATTGTACTATATAATAATTTGGCAATTTTCTAAAAAAAGCAAACTATCAAATAACTACTAGGAGGAAATAAGAGGTAATAAAAGTCTTAACATAAAACAAGTTTCTAAAGCTTCATGCCTGTGCTTACTGAACCAACAGATTGGTAGTAAAGGGTGAAAAGAACTAATGATTTAATTAAGAAAACAAAACTTGAAAACCTATATTACCAAAAGAGGGGAAAACCTGGGAATGTTGAATTAAACAATCTAACTATATAAAAAAAAGCAAACAGAGAACTTTGAAGGCATGTATGAAACAAGAGATCTACATCAGTTTCAGACAAAAATTCGCTTCATCATTTTGCTTTGCTAATTGAAAACTTTTCAGGCACCTAATAGTGTGCGTTAATGCAACCTCATCGCTAAACTTAGTCCTTAAGAAAGGGATGATAGTATATTTTCATAAATGAAGGGACCAAGTTGTGTGAACTTACATAAGTTATGACCAAATTGAAGGGTTTTAACTTGTACAAGGCGCAAGACCAATTTAATTGTGCCTGTCAGACAAAGCCTGTAAAGAATATCCCTCACTAAAAAAGTAGGATTATAATCCCAAATGTCATGCCCAGTTTTACTTCACTTGTCACTTAATAAATACAGATAAAGCATGATAAAACTAGAGTAAATTTTCTGTTGCGCCATGCTCGTATAATCTGACAGATTAATGCACATCAGACTAAGAAATTTGGTGCCTGCCTTCATTTTTAAAACAACTCGATCCTTTACTTTATCTTAGATATCAGAACCCAAATCCTTGCATAATATTACATCAAATTCAAATCAACTTGGTAAATGTATGTGAAAATAACTATATTCTAACCAATAATAACAAGGATGGAACCTTTGATTAGTTAAACATGTAAACACAATTAAACTTTCCAAAAAAGCTCAAGCAGTTCATAAAAGAACTTAAAAAGTGATAAATTACAGTTGCTAATAGAAAACCAGCAAAGCAATCAGAGAACTTTGAAGCCATTTCAATAAGTAATCCACATGATATTCAGATCTTTAAACCTCATCATTTTGCTCTGCTTTCAACAAAAAACAAAAGACACGACACATTTTTATAAGACTTAACATCAACTAAAATAACAGGTATACATATTTGAACAAGACAATGTCACAAACCAGTATAACTATAAAAACAAAACGAGCTGA
>Ga0228711_1002352_pt1 | contig 28984 bp, 17 predicted proteins | sample MedpolnodulmetaG_2_FD_177996 | JGI IMG/M metagenome (GOLD analysis project Ga0228711, IMG submission 177996) | Root nodule microbial communities from Medicago polymorpha collected in Santa Monica, California, United States - brown nodules | ecosystem: Host-associated > Plants > Roots > Nodule... | reverse complement strand
TGGGGGGGGATGTGAGGAGGTTAGGAAAATTTCTTGGATTAATTGGGACACTATTTGTTCCAAAAAAGAGAACGGAGGTTTGGGGGTGCGGAGGATAAGGGAGTTTAATTTGGCGTTACTTGCTAAATGGTGTTGGCGGATGAGGGTTGAAAATAGGAGTTTGTGGTATAGAGTTTTAACATCTCGATATGGGGAGGTAGGAGGAATAATCGTTGAGGATGGGCAGTTTAACTCTGTTTGGTGGAATAATTTGATCAATATTAAAAATGGGGCTGGTGTGGGAGGTAGTCGGTGGTTTGATACTAATGTTGGGCGGGAGGTAGGAGATGGTACACAAACTTTATTTTGGTGGATCCTTGGATTGATGGTATGGTTTTGAAAAATAGTTTTAGTCGCCTTTTTGATCTTGCTACTAATAAAATGGCAACGATGGCTGAAATGTATTCGCTTGGGTGGGGAGAGGAGGGTGAAGCTTGGAAGTGGCGGCGTCGCTTGTTAGCTTGGGAGGAGGAGAAAGTGCGGGAGTGTTGTGATTTTTTAACTAATATTATTTTGCAGCCTACTCATTCTGACAGGTGGATTTGGCATTTACATGCATCCAACAAATATAATGTCACAAGTGCTTATAACTACTTGTTGTCATCAACAAATAACAACTTGGCAGCTGATCACATAACTGAAATTTGGAATAAGGAAGTGCCTTTAAAAGTCAGTCTCTTTGCTTGGCGTCTGATGCGTAATAGGTTGCCAACAACATACAATTTAGTTAAAAGATAAATTTTACAACCAAATGCTCAGCTTTGTGTGGGTGGATGTGGCATGATGGAAGACGCAAAACACTTGTTCTTCTCTTGTGATTTTTTTGGTAAACTGTGGTATGGTATTTCTCACTGGCTCAGGTACCACATAGTGTTTCCTGAACGTGTGTCAGATCATTTGTATCAATTTGGCATCTTAGGCGGGTTTTCCAAACGCAACCGCTCAGCTTTTAATCTCATATGGCTTTCTTGTGTGTGGGTAATTTGGATAGAAAGAAACGCTCGGGTCTTTCATCAAAAAGAGGTCTCGTTACATCAATTACTAGATAAAATTAAACTTCAATCATACTGGTGGCTGAAAGCGAACCATCCTAACTTTGCTTTTTCCTATCATTTGTGGTGGTTGAACCCTTTACCCTGTCTGAGTATTTATCTGTAATGGGGTTTTGTCATTTGTTCTTGTTATTTTGTTACCCTTTGTTATGAGGTTGTAATTTGATACTCTTTCAGCTGGGGTTTTTGCACTACTTGTGCTGAAATTTTCAGGTTGCAGTAATATATTTCATTTTATCTTCTTAAAAAAAAAAAAAAATAAACATCAAGAGAATTGCTCTTCTCCCATTTAGAATTGCCCATTCCCATAAAAAAGCCGAACGTGAGTTAATTTACGTATGTGTATTTTCAACATACATTTTTTTCAGCGTGAGTTAACTCACGTAACACGGGAATGAGCAAAAACAAATGGGAGAAGAGCAATTCTCAAACATCAAACTTGATACAAAAAAACTAAGAAACTTTTTTTTAGGGTCTAATAGACCCCTAAAAAAAATTTGGGGACCCAAATTTCATACTTATTTTTTGAGGCCTAGGGTTGTTGCCCTCTTCGCCCGTCTCAGCTACGGCCCTACATTAAGCTTTTATATTTTCTACACCTACAATGGTAGAAGTAAGTGAACACTCTCCGGTGCCTAGAAACTTGCAAGGTGATTTTACCGAAGAATTCAAGGAGTTAATATCCACCTTACCATTAGAAAAAGCTTGTCAAAAGCACTTTCAAGCACTTGATACTGATATTCTCTTAGTAACAACTCCTAAATCAGGTACCATTTGGCTTTTGCTTTACTAAACCGCAATAAATATCCAAATATTGATCATAACAACCATCCTTTGCTCACTTCCAACCCTCCTGATCTTGTTCCCTTTTTGGAGAATGATCTCTACATTAGTAAAGATATTCTTCCTGATCTCAAGTCCTTTTCCCCTCCTAGACTCTTCTGTACACATATTCCTTATGCTTTGCCAAAATCTTTTGTGAAAGAGACACGATGTGAGGTTGTTTATCTCTGTAGAGATCCTAAAGACATTTTTGTTTCATTTTGGCATTTTGTAAACGACCTAAGACCACAAAGTATGGGAACACTTTCTTTAGAAGAGGTCTTTGAGAGTTTCTGGAAGGAAAGCTTGATGGAAAGATCAAATAAGGTAATAATGTTTTTGAGATATGAAGAAATGAAAATGAAGAAGAATCCAAAAGTATTGTTGATGATATATTAAATTTGTGTAGTTTTGAGAAGCTAAGCAACTTAGAGGTCAATAAGACTGGGAAAGTATCGACCGGTGTTGAAAATAAATATTTTTTCCGTCGTGACCAAGTTGGAGATCGGAAAAATCTTCTCACAAATGAAATGATTGATCAATTAAACATTATCATCGAAAAGGAATTGGTTAAACATGGGTTGAGTTTTAGATTTTTAGAAATTCTCTTTGATATAGAGCAAGACTAATGGTCAAACCGTTTCTCCATTGTATCATCCGCTATTATTCACTCTAAGCTACTATGTTTGGCAACCTCCATTTTTATAAGATTGTGTTTCATTCATCCGATTTAATATTAAGTTAACCCACCCGTATGTTCGCTTTAGTACATGCCAATTGTTTTCAAGTGAAAGTAACCACTAAAATACTTTCTTCAATTTCATATATAAGAAGGAAAAATACTACTTCATCAAACTAGCCAGTCTCTCTCTTTTTTTTAAAATTAATAAAAAAAAACAATTGCATTATCTAAATTGTCCTTCATAAAAACTCTTTATAGGAAAATAATCTAAATTAGTTAAATAGAATTTTTAAGAATGACAATAGAGTAAATATTAATGTAACAACTAATTACTAATATTTGTCATTAAGACTGTAAAAAAAAATATTTGTCATTAAAAAAAGTTAGTTAAGTTTGTAAGGCAAAATAAACTATTTTTAATTATTTGTAAGAACTTTTTTTAACATATTAAGAAACCAAACATATCCTTTTTTGATAGTCATGTGTAATCCATTTTCATCGTGTTCCTTTTGATTTCATTATGTAACCCTCACCTTTTTTCAATTCTCTTTCTCTCACATACACGCACTTGCGATTCTCACTTGCTTTCATCGCTTTGTATGTGTTTCATTCCAACTCATTTGTTGCAATCATGACTTGTCGGATTTTGATGATTTAAATTGTGTTTCTTGACTTCTCTCATCCATGATGTTGATATGTCCATGATCTCATCATTGCTCGCTAAAATTGTTGACAATGATGCCAATGAGCATTACCCTATAGTTAGTACTTTTTGTTCTACTATTACAAAGCCTTGTTTGGTTGATCGTCTTCCACCTCATATTCGGCTCTAAACCCGGTCTATTTGGTTGTGACCTCAATTACAAAAAAGATCTCTAACCACTCTCATAGAAAGCCACCATAGAACTGTGTCATGGACATTCCATCGTTGCCATTTTTTTCTTTCTTTCAAATTGTTTGTGCATGCGCTTTTTATACTTTTCTTGTTTTGTATCTTTTTTTGCCCTTTTTAGGTTTAGTTTGCTTGAAGTTGATACTCCATATGTTTGTCGAAATATGTGAGAAAGACTCACTTTGTTGGTACCATATTTTAAGTAAGAGACTTATGAAAGCTATAACTAAATTTAACATTTTTCGAGTCTTACAAATGACTTATCAACAATATATGTGGTTGAATTAGTCATGTCAAGACCACATCTAGTCCATATAAGCAAATATCGATTTTTTTTTTCTTTTCTTCCATAAATGAATGGATTCAAGACCAAATTTTGCATTTTCCAATGAATGAGACTAAAGACTTAATTTTGCATTTTCTTTAACCATTGGTCATGTGGAAGAAATAAGTTTGATCGTTTTTCTCAAAAAAAAAAAAAAAGTTTGATCGTTAGTATTTCTTTGTTTATGAATTTTCCATCCGCTTCTGAATTATGTCTTTGTTAACATGATTTTATCTTTCTCGATCACAAATGATCTCAAAATGGGGATGTGGCATATTCCAACTCATGGTTAATTACTTAATTTGCATGGACTATCTTTACTTTAGAAGCTAAATGAAGCTTATTTTTAAGTAAAAAAACCAAACATATCCTAGGAATAAAAAACGTGAATAAAAGAATTCCCACAATACAAAACAAAAGCGTGTCATAATCGTAATGGTATCTATCTATCTCATTTCTTTTTTTGATTCAAAAAAATAGGATGAACTAAGAATCAACCAATAAACCGCGTAATCCCTTTTCTAATTCCCACCAATTACTTCCCTAATCCCCATTTTATCTCAATTAATCTCTCCTCCTATTGTATTCTCTTTCAGGTAATCTTCTTTGATTTTCCTATCAATATAGATATTCTAATTCATTAATTTTTTTGTTCATGATTACGTTGTTCTTTGCTAGAATTGTTGCTGCTGCTGCAGCTATAAAACTTCTGTGATCATCGATTTCAAATTGTTGGACGAATTTTGGGGTTGCAATAAAGTTTGGTTTTTTGGAATCAAATGGCCGCTGTGGCGGCTTGCCGGCGATTGGGGAGATTGAGGACCAATTCCGGTGTTGGTTTAACTGGATTTGCTGGCTATGGAATTGGAGCTTCCAAATTTTCGCCTTCAATTTCGGGTTCTATGTATTTTTCTGGTTTTGGTAAATCAAATGGACAACGGTTATTTCTTGTTGATACATTAGCCCTTGTAATTCACATTCCTCATTTTTACTTTTTTACTTCTTATTTTCATGTTTCTTATTCCAATGTTTTTAAAATTGAACCAGCGAGACATCTGTTTCATGGTTCAACTGTTTTAAACCACGATCGAGCTGCTAAAATAATTGAACTGTGGTAAAGGCATGTTCAAGGTTTAACTAGTTGAACTTTCCGGTTCGGTTTTAAAACACCACATTATTCCAGGACCCGACTCTCCTGTAGTCAGGGATTCCCCACATTCACGCAGTCAGAACAACATGCTCGTTAGATCAAGATCGGATGATCTAGGTTCAAATTCGGTATTTTGAGTTATAAAATTAAAATATGCATCTTTTTGTACCGTCTAATCTTGATCAAAAAACCATTGTGTCCCGACTCCGTGAATACATAATCCCCTTCCTTATTCCCTTGTAGTAGTTATGAAGAAAGGCTTAATTTTTGTACCCTTTGTTGTTGTGTATTGTGTAGGTTAAGAGACTTGAGGGACAAGGAGTGCCTTTAAAGCAAGCTGAGGCAATAACTGCTGCTATAACTGAGGTGTTGAATGATAGCTTGGAGAATGTATCTCGGTCATTGGTATCAAAAGAAGAAATGCAGAGGGTAATGCCCTTTTGAAACTTATTTACAATTCCAGGAATGCGTGATTTTCCTCGTGCTGCTCTATTTCGAGTTTTATTGCTTTTGCAATCGTGATACAAAAAGTTATGTGCTAATGTTAGCTCTTTTGGTTCTTGCTTTTGTCTTAAGACTGAGATGCAACAAGAAGCCAACCTGTCCAAGTTCAAAACAGAAGTGCAGAGTTCACAGGTATTCATTAATTGCAAAAATAGTGTTATATGTGGACTTTGATGACTTAGGTGCATGTGGATGATATGGTAATGAAGTTTTATAGGTTGAATGAAGGACTTTTGTGCATATATATGAACTGCAAGTACTACAAATTTTGCTTTACTAGTGTCATAGACATAGGCTACACAAATATAACAAATAAACCTTTGTATATCTACTTGTTTTTTATCTACTTGTTTTTTACACAAAGATCTTGATTTTTTTTTCCTGCAATTAGCTGCCCAAGTACAATTCCAAATCAGAGGAAGGCATATAGAATAAAAAACCAAGCTAGGCATATATTTATCCATATATGGTTAGATGCAGAATAAGAAATTAATACTGATTGTTATTCTCTTAGCTAGAACTACAGAAAAAGCAAGAAGTCCCTTGAATTAACAGCACCTCTCTTAGAGAGAGCAGCTCTTATGGGTAACCTGCCTAAATCCAAACACCAAGAAAGTACTTTCAAAGAAGTCCAAATTTTCCAGAAGTTTTTAAAAATAGCATCAGCTGAAATCAAAAGGGGCACAATGCAATGATTTTCAAAAACACAAACTGAACGAACAAAATATTTTTTAAACGATCCTCCTTCCAAATCCTATAGTCCTTTTCACCTTCAGAGGAATAAATGACAGCAACCAGCGTGCCTAGTTCACTGACCAAGTCTTCTTCCCATGCTAGAGAGGATATTCTCCACCTCGAAGACCAACACAATACCTCATCCCTTCCACTTTCCCATGTCAATAATGAAGGTCTCCTTATCTTCACATAGTTGGAACAATCTCGTAAACAAGGATTGCAAGTTACATGTACCAAGCCGAGTATCCAACCATAGTTCAATGCTATTCCCACTTCTAAATTTCTGTTACGGCTGAGGAAAACCAAAGAAAGGGGACACAAAAAAATCAATTTGAACTAGATCTTTCTACCTACCTGTGGCTTCCTTACATCTTCTTGTTGGTATGCTACACATTAGGAATTAAGTGCCAAATAGACATTCTTTGTCATTGTTTTGTACAACAATAAAACATTCTAATTCTGTTGTTTGGACGATTTCTCTAAAGTAATCATCTCATTCAACAAAGTCAAAATTTTCGAGCGGAGCACTTGGTTATCTTCACCTCTTCCCTACTTTTAATATTTTGACACTTTTCCATTTTTCTTTCTTTTTTTCCCTTCCCTTTCTTTTATTGTACGGCTGCTCTTGTATTGTTTGTCATGATGTTGTCACTGGCATGCATAGCGTTTCTTCGGTTGATGCCTTTTGATATTGGTGTTACTTATGTATAAGACTGGTGCAAAAAGTGATATTAATTCTGAAGGAAAGTTTGCTGATATCTGATATTTGTAAAACCAGATTGTATGAAAAGAAATGGAAAAAGGAGATGATATTTAGATGTGTGTTAATATTTGTCCTTTATCGGAATGGTTCTCTCTGGTCTTTAGAATTTCATCTGTTAATTATGAAATTTAGTAAAGCTCTGTTTGGGAGTTTGTAAGGGAGAACTTGAAAGAAAAAAAAAAAGGAAGAAAGAATGGAGAGCTTTGGGAGGAGAGGGCTTAGTTTTCTTCATAATACAAAATCCCCCTAATTTGGGGGAACTAAAAAGTATTGGAGGAGGGTTTTGGGGGGTTTGGGTAAATTTTCCAAATCCAATTATATATTGTTATAATACTCTTAAAATTAAAAGTACATTAATCACAAGTATTCTTTTATCATTCACTAGAAAAACACACTCACAATTTTTTTTAAAGATTTCTCTATTTTTTCTTCTAATCTCATCCCTCCAAAGTCCTCCCCTCCCTTCCCCTTCAAACTCCCAAACAAAGCCTAACCCACTCCCTTTGGCTAGCTGACTTGTGATCTTCAAACTAAGGTGTATTGTTCTTGAAATTATCCACGTGGTTATTGAAGCAATCCTGTGATGGAAAATACGTATATATTCTCTTCAATAAGTTTGGTTGGTATTGGTTGCAAGATTTAGGACATTATGCAGGGATCCATCTTTCTGCTGAAGTTACTTTGTTTCTTTTTTCTATTTTTTGTCATTCCTTGTTTTCCTTGTCCTTATAATTTTTCTTCAGTGCATTATTGAATTGAGTTTGACTTTTGTTTGCTTGATGCGGTCATATAATGAAAATATTATAATGCAGGGACACCACTTTTCTCTGCTCCAACACGAGACTGAGAAGCTTAAAAATGATATAGAGAAGATGCGTAGTGAATTAAGGTCTGGTTTACCTTGATTTCATCGACTTTCCTTTATCAACTACTAGTTTCATTTTTCAGGTAATAATCTTTATGGTGCATTGTTCTTGGTTGTGGTGTAGGTATGAGATAGATAAAGTCACGGCTGGACAGCGGTTGGATTTAAACCTTGAAAGGGGGTAAGAATTACAACTGAAAAATCAATTGTCTGAGCATTACAGAACTTAACGTTTCATTGCAAATATCATATTTTCCACTATGATTGTTAATGTTTGACTGTATATGCAGGAGGATAAGGGAAGAGCTAACCAATCAGAATGCTGAAACTAACAATCTGACTAACAAACTTGATAGAGTAAGCAAATTAGTGTAGTGTACAGTTGTAGTTTTCTAGTAATTATTATTCCTTGTCATTTTGATTTTCTTTAATATTAATACAATGTTCAGGAAATCCATGCTTTAAGGGCTCAACTAGAAGCAGCCAAATATGATGTGATAAAGTACTGCATAGGAACACTTGTTTCAATATCTGCTGTTGGCCTCGCCGTTCTTCGTATCTTGATGTAAAACACAATGTATTCAGATTAACACTGACAAAATTGAGGTGAAGGAAACTAGAGAAGCTGTTTGGAAGATGTTGTATGTTCTGTAAGAGAAACAATTGCATGGCAGTGCTGGTGGAGCTGAAGTGGTTTCCATTAGACTTCAAATGGGCCTTTTTTTTTTCAAGCCCATATTCTTTACATATTAATTTTTCTCAAAAACTTGTTTTTTTTTTATTACACAGGAAACCAACTCATTTACTTGCCTTGCTGTTGCTTGTGAGTACTTGCACAATTTGTATCTAACTATATAACGATTATAATTATTATGACTATAATTATACAGTATACACGTTGGATTTGTCTGTACTTGTTGTTTTTTGACTCCATCAGTTGATGTGGTTTTCTAAGAAAAGCATACAAGTACCGTTTATACAGTGATGTTCATATCTTCTTTGTACTATTTGCGCAACCACTTATATGAATGCTAAGGACACTTAAATGAATGTTGTACTTGAGCATCTTGCAACTAGCAAGAGTACTTCATCAATTCCAAATTATAAGTCAATTTGCAAAATTCTTAGAAGAAAAAAATGTCGAAATATAAGTCAATCTACGATACCAATAATTTTTTTTTTACTCTTCTTTCAATTTTTTTTCTAAGGAAGCAACTCAATGCATTTCATTAGCTAAAATATGCCAAACACATGAAAGTACACCATCCTAAGTGTGTGAGCTAACATTAGATTGGACTACTTGTGCCAACTCGTGAGCGATCCTATTAACTTGCTTCATATTAAACTCGACATGAGAGTTTTGAAAACTATTTTGAAACAACTGTCTACAGACTAATATTATACAACCAAATTCATTATTATCATCTACACCTTTTCTAAAAGCATCAACAACCTTGAGTCTAAAACAAAATCTAGATTATCAAGTTGATGGTTTGATGTCCACTCTAGAGCCGTATGCAAACCAACAATTTTCCCTACGTCAACATACATAGAGGAGAAAACCAAGCGGTTTTTTGCAAGAACAAAGATCACCGCTTCTATATTATAATCTTGGCGAAGAACTCTATCAATTTTGTCCCATAAATTCACATCATTCCAAACTTGCACAACATTAAGACATTCCAAGAGAACATGAATGTTATCTCATACTTACTTCTAAATATAGCACAATCTGTTGGACAATGCACCTCTCTACTTCTTAGGCGTGCTCGTGTTGGAAAACAGCCACGACACACACGTCAAACAAGATTTTTTTTAATCTTTGGTGGGACATTGAGTTTCCAAACTAAATTCCGACGATCTAGTATATGCAAATGAGAATTAACAGTAATTTCACTTACACATATTCTATAGGCACTACGCACCGAATAATTATTGTTCTTTTCAGCCTTCCAAATCAACTTATCTTCATTAACTAGAGGTTGTAAATGTGTATTCAAAATCAGTTGGGCCGTATTTTCATAAAAAAAAATTGTGTATTAAATGAGCATTCCATACCTTGGAGAATTGTTTAAGGATATCCTTCACCTTCTTGTGAGCCAAAGACGCGTAAATAGGGCTATCAGTTTTAAAAAAACAATCCGTCTTTTAACCATGGTTCGCCAAACAACCGGATATTTGCACATGTTCCTATTCGCTATCTCGTCCCTTGTTTCACAACCATCTTCGTGCTAAATACGCTTCTCCACTCATAGCTCGGATTATGTCCAAGCCTTGACCTATAAAATCGTATTAGGAAAATAATGTGCCTTAAACAACCGAGTTACAAGGCTAGTATGATCTGTTTGAAACTTGCAACCTTGTTTACCAAGCATTGCCACATTGAAAGAAGTAAGATCTTTAAAGCTCATACCACCGTGATTCTTACGAACTGACAACTTTTCCACGACACTCTTCTTTCAATTCTTTTAATTTCTCTTTTCAATGTCATTAATGAAGGATAGTTTTTGTAAATCAATCATGATTTCTTTTTACTATACAAGATTAACCATCTTCGATACGCCTTGTGCTGAGGGACTGCTATAACAATGTTAATATAATTCATTTGCTTTGTTAAAAAAAACCATATTAATGAATTTGTATGAAATTATCAAAACAATTCATAATTTGAAACGTGGATGAGCATTTATGTAGGTGTGGAACGTTGCCGCCGCATTTGTTTGATAGTGCCAATTAGCAGTGTCTGCAAGAGCAAGCCATCTAAGGGTGGTAAAATGGGTCCATCGACTCTTTGTCACCATCAATGCATTTAATTGTTTTAAGAAGACATATGTTGAAAATATTAGCCTACTATATTTGGTAGTTGTTGGTAGGTCCAAAAACAAAAATTACTAAATTTGCTAAGTTTTTATAAAGTTGAAATATGTGTGAGTGGATTTTACCAGTTAGATAAATTCTGTAATTTTTTCATAACTATTGTTACTTCATAAATAACTTCAAGTGAACGGTTTTCAGAGCTATTTTTCATAACTAAGAGTGTCAACGTAAATTTTCCTTTTAGAGGGAGTATTGTTTTCTTGGGTTTTGTAAATTATGATTTTTTTATGCATGAGTCAAAGATCAAATTTATACCTCATGTTCAAAGAGCCAAATTTGCTCACTATCCGTACCACGCCAATTTAGTTACATACTTTTGTGTTTAATAAATATATATTACACGTGGAATATACTTTGTGTTTGAATGAAAGAAACAACAAAAATATATGAACTTTCTCGATTTAAAGAGGAAATGTGGAATTTTATATTCCTTGATAACAATCCTTTTCAATGGACTGAAAACAAGGAAATAAAATATTTGGGGAGAATGAGAAAACATTGAAAAAAAATACATTAATAAGTGTTGATGTTGAAAATAGTTATATCACGTTGTAAAAAGTCCTAACACAGATGGTGTGAGATCGACATGAAGAAGACAAGTAACAACAACTAGGACGATTTGTCAAGACAAGAGTGGTCGTAATTGTATTGTATCCCATAGCATAATATTACAAGAGGCAAATTCAAACAGCTTGTAAATGATATAGTTGGGGGTGGATACTGGGGTTGCACAATATTGGACCATGCTCACTTTGTAAGTTTATAAAAATTTCACAATGATTTTCAACGTTATTGTATAAACATGTGGAAGCAGTTTGTAAATAAACACTATTGGTCGGTCCACATCATTCTTGATTCCTACTAACATAAGGCATGTCTCATGTGTGGCAAGTAATCGAGTTGAGTAGCAAACAATTGATCTTTAATGTTACTTGTCCTGAAGAAAAGAAGAAAAGAAAACTATTCAGAGTACATCACAATTAAGATGGTAATTAATCAGACCGACCTACATGGATCAACGACCTAATCTACAATAGGTCAGACCAGACTTTTTTCTTCAATAAAGAAGACCTAGACTTTTTCAGAATCTTATTTAACTTAAAAGTCAGGTCACAAACCATTAAAAAAAATCTTAAGTCATTCAACGACTTAAACTAAACCTTACAAAGTTTAGTTTTTCTTCAATTATTTTTACTCTTTATATTATTTATTGTTGAATTCATGGCCTATCCTTTTCATTTTAAGAGATTAAATGAAATTATATTAAAAATAAATAAAAATTTTACGCCTTTTTTGGTTTGATTCAGAATTTTGTTTGGTTTGAAAACAGCACCATTACGTTTCCAAAAAGTGGTAATTTGCCAATGAACCATTGCCAATTCTGTTGCATGATTTAGTGGCATTTAATAACGGGACTTTATGTGATGTGTTTCACCCTATAAGTCAATCATCTTGAACACATCCAATTTATAAAGGAGACGCAACTTGGGGTAGCAAAAATACTCATGCCCACGGGTATCTGTGGGTAAAATATATCACGGACACGGTAGCTAAACGGGTATCCATGGATATAATAAATGGGTATTTGACTACCCATTATTATATGGATACAGACACGGATTTGATTGTACTCATACCCACGGGTAACCATACCCGATAATAAATTAAATAAATTACTAAAATATCCTTATGTATCTTATCTTATTACTTAAAGTTGTTACCTAATCGAAGAAAATTTTACCGCCCACCTAAGATTCCTCATTAATAACCTATTTTTATTTTAAATTTTTTTTATTCATCTTATTAAGTTCACGATTTCCATTTCATTCACATCATAAAACATATCATATGGATTATGTAAGAATCGTGAATTTTCTATATGGATTATGTATGATTTATGAAATTTTGAATGGATTATGTATGGATGTTTAAAAGTTGAAGTTTTTTTGTAATTAAAAAAAAGTTATTATTTGTACCAAAAAATAAATAAATTCAAAAATTCAAAGGTACCCATGAATACTTAAATACCTGCGGGTACCCGTATAGTGGGTACCCACGAGGGTACGGGGTGGACACGGGTATGATATTTATCCAACGGGACGGACACGAGTATCATATTATCTGTATTCATGGGTACCCATTGACATCCCTAGACGCAACCTAAAAATGAAGGAAATAAAAAATAGGCTTGCCGTTTTTTTAGATGACTTTTACTAGTTGGGCTAATTAATGCTGTATGATTTGGTTGTTTTATGCATTTGTTCATCATATTAACAAATACCTAATTATCTTTTCTTGAATTTTCGTTGCTTATACCGGATTTAAGCCAAGTCAGATTTATTATTTAATAAATTTGTTAGAAAGATCGCGTATATAGGTCAACTAAAATGTCTTCAAACTATAACATATTAGTCAATACATGTAATATACTAACCAATATAATATGTTTTATAGTTGAATATATAAGTTATAGAGATCAAGACCGAATCTGAGATAGGATGAAGAGGACGACCTTTTTAGATTTTAAAAAATAACTCTAAAATGAGCTCCAATTTTTTTTAAAAAGTGTAAGGTATAACATATACTTTGAAAATTATAGAAATCAAACCTAATATGATTGTTGCCAAAAACATTGCATTTGATATGAATATAGAGCCGACACTTTCAATAAAGTTTCGTAGCTTTAGAAAAAGAAAATATGATGAGAATGATAATGATGAGCAAATACAATCATCCGAGGAATATTTTAGAGTCAATATTTTTTTTTTTGTGGTTGTTGATATGACAATAACTTCATTGAAAAATATAGTTGAGCAGTTTGAAGTATTTGAAAGTATTGTTGAATTTTTATTTGATGTAAGAACCTTAAAATCATTGGATAATGATATAAATTACAAAAAATTTAAACAAATTTTGAGGTTGCGTTTTCTCATAAGAATTTGTCGAATGTTGACACAAATGATCTTTTGTACTTATTGAAAATATAACAAATATCTTTGTTAAATGTGTTGATGTTAGCATTTGAAATTCATGAGTTTGTCAAATGTTTCAATTGCTTATCAAATTCTCTTAACTATGTTGATGATTGTTGCATGTGTAGAAAGAAGTTTTACGAAGTTAAAATTATTGAAAAACTTCACATCTAAAAAGATATGATAGAACATATTGTTGCATACACAATTATTATTGACTTTACATCTATAAATGTTCATAGAATCCAAATTGTGGTTTCTTCCCCATACCACCAAAATCTCAGACTTAAAGACATATTACATTTTTCCCTAATTCAACCCTAAATGTTTTTTTTTTATTTTTAATAAAGACTAAATTGAATTAAAATTGGTCTATTGTTCATGTGCAAATAGTCCGGTGAGACAGAGTAATTGATTGATCATCATAAGTCAAGAACGAAATATACAAGGAATTGTTTCTTATAGGATAGGATATTACATTATAATATTTGAAAGTAGAAGCTTACATCAAGAAAAGTGAAGAAAATTCCAATTCTTTTACACTCTCACGTTCTTGTTACGTGTCTTATTTTATCATCACAAAACACTTATGCTTATTGTCTAATAGAATAATAATAAAAGAAAACTCAAGATAGAAAATTCAAGGTCCTTTTTTTTTCTTCCTCTTTTTCTTTCTAATCCAGAGGACATAAGACACGTTTAGTAGGAATAGCAATGAGTCGACTCGCTCTTGGAGCAGTGAGTCCGAATACATCACTCATATCCATCTCACTCGGTTTCATTCCATCTGGTAACTCCCAAGTAAAGCAATGAAGTAGATGAGCTACCGCCAAATCAAGCGCATACAAACCCAATTGCATACCGGGGCAAGATCTACGTCCCGACCCAAACGGAATAAACTCAAAATTACTTCCTTTGAAATCGGGCACACCTGGTTTCAGAAACCTTGATGGTTTAAAACTCTCTGGTTCCTCCCAACAATTTGCGTCTCTTCCAATAGCCCATGCGTTTATCATCACACGCGCTTGCTTTGGAATGAAATAACCATTAACCGTTGCTTCTTCCGCAGTTTCGTGAAGAAGTAAAGGAATTGGTGGGTGAAGGCGTAGGGTTTCCTTAAGAGCGCATTTCAGATAGGTTAGTTTCTCGAAATCGGGCTCTTCGACCTGTCGGCTCAGGCCCACAACTTCTGCAAGTTCTTGTTGGACTTTTTTTAGATCTTCTTGGCTTTTCATTAACTCTGCCATAGCCCATTCGATTGCTGATGCTACCGTTTCCGTTCCTCCAAACATCACGTCCTGTTATGAAAATGACAATTTATTTAGTTTATTTATTACCATCTTCAAGTTGCAACAAAAAAAATCTAGTGTTGAGTTTTCTACTAGAAATTTAATATTGAGTGTAAAATAAGAAAATGTGGACATGGATTGAGAAACGACACCATTTACCAACTCAAACCACAGGAAATACAATCGCAATGTCATTGTATGGTTGGTGGTTTTTGATTCCAAACCCGGTCCAAAAAACAATCACATGTTTTACTGAAAAGATGTTCTTTGCTTCAATATATACATTCACATCATTAAAAACAATTGATTTTAATTGTAGCTATTTTTATATTTGAAGCGTATCAAAATTAAACTCTATACTTATATAGAAATCCATAGCATTGTATTTTCTATGATTATATAATTACAGATAATCGTAAAATAAATTCAAGACCTAGACATCTAAAATAGCTTTTGACATATCAAAATTATGCGAAGAAATTGTGAGACAAGGGTAAAAGGTTTTACACATACTTTTAGGCATATTTCATATCCATTTTTAGGAAATTGTACTATATTATCTGTTTTAAGTTATTGTCAGATTTAGTATTTTTTTACAAAATTTATCTTTGGATGTTGTTGAGTACTTTTGGTACTCCATAACTTTCTTGTAGTTGGATCTCTTTTTCTATATATAACATATTTTCCATAAAAAAGATAAAGACATTTTAAAAACTAATAAAAGTAAGATGACATAATAGCAAAATATAATAGATACACATAAAAAAAATTGTTCCGAATCTATATATAAATTAAGAAAATTATAACAAAGACACAAGTTTGATGTGATGGAAAAAATGAGAATGAACCGTCTCGTTTGTAATTTGCACATCATAGAATAAAATGTGACCATTCATCATTCAAAACAAGCAAAAAAAATGCATCATTTTATAGATGTGATGAGTTTTAATAGTGAAAAATTACTCTCTCACATCAAATCAAGTTTTTTTTTTATGTGAAATGAATATCCCCTATATACAACTGTATACACTAATTTATAAGTTGAATAAAATTGTAATATGTAATCTCTCAAAATATTTAACAATAATGCATTTTCCCGAAACATGAAAATCATGTTTAATAGAATCCACTCTCAAAATCAATCAAATTGGAACCCAAAATGATTATATAAAAAAAAAGGGTTAAATATGTTTTTGTTCCCTATAAATATATCAACTTTTCGTTTTAGTCCCTCTACAATTTTCCTTCAACTTTTAGTCCCTGTAAAATTTTCAATCACTACTTTTGCTCCCTATTTTTAAGTTAATTTTTGTATTTTTTAATGAAATTGTGTAGTATATTGTAAAATAATTTTCCAAAAAAATTAGAATTTTTTAACAAAACACAAATTAAATATAAATTTTTAATTGCAAAAAATATAAAAATTCATATTAATTTCATGTTTTGTCAAAAAAAATCTATTTTTTTTTTGAGATATTCTTATAATATTATGGATTTTTCTGCAAAATTTTATTCAGAAATATGAATTTTACATATGAGTTTATTTTAAAAGATGAACTAAAAGTGAAGATGGAAAATTTTTGAATGACTAAAAGTTGAATAAATTTTTTAGAGAGACTAAAACAAAAAGTTAACATATTTATAGGGATCAAAAACATATTTAAACCTAAAAAAGATATCCCAAAATAAATACCCTTTTCCAAGTCATTATTGGGAGGGGCCAGCCAGATGTATTTGTGCACATGTAGCTTGCACAAAAAAGATGAAGATGTTTTTGGTTGTGACTAGTGAGAGCCACACAGTTCCTAAATCACCCATGGACAATACCAAAACTTGCAAGCAATTATTTTTTTAGAGAAAAAAAGAAAACTAGTTGTATGATAACTTCAAGAAAATGAGATATATCTAATTATTGAAAATGAACGCATACCATGATGATGGCTTTGATATTATCCTTGGTAAGTTTGATGGAATTATTCAAATCATCTGATTCATTATTTAATTTAGCCTCCTCACTATAGAAAGCAAGCAATTCATCCACCATATCTGTTTCTTCATCAACAACACTCTTCTTCTTCTTGTCCACATGTTCATCTATGATTTTGTCTATGAAACTATCCAAATCTTTACGAGCCTTCACAAGCCTAGCATTAAGCCCTTGAGGGTCAATAGCTCCAAAACAAGGTACAAAATCAGAAATATTAAAAGCTCCAAACAATTTGGAAAACTCTTGCAATATTCCAATAAACTCATCTTGTCCTTCTCTCGAGCTCGACCCGAAAGCCGCTCGATAGATGATGTTTTTAGTTAAGTTGAACACTAGTTCTCCGATGTTCACAGGGTTGCCTATGTTGTCCGAAACAGTTCGGACAGCATGGTCAACCTCGTCTCTAACAGATTGCCAAGACTCTGCGTGCTTGCGGCTGAAAAGCTTCATCACGCAAAGTTTTCGCATTTGGCGCCAAAAGGGGCCATAGTGAGCAAACGCCATGTCAGCACGGTCATAAGTTAGGTATTTAATGGCGACAGTTGCTGGCCGGTTGGAAAAGATGTTGTCTTGAACTTGGAGAACTTGTCGTGCGGCGTCCGCATTGGAAATAGCTACCATGTGGAGGAATCCCATGCGTAGGTGAAAGATGCCACCATATTTTTTGGCTAAGTTGGCTAGACCACGGTGGGTTAATTGGTCCATCATTAGCATGTTACCTATAATAGGTAACCCTCTTGGTCCTGGTGGATATCTTGGTCTTTTGAGGATTCGTGACACTAAACCCAACAAGATCATTAGTGGTACGATGAACATGATTGCCATAAGAAATGGTTCTTCCTTCAAATTCTCCATGATTGGAAATTTTAGAAGAGAATCCATATGGTTTTGTGTTAATTTATGCAGCTATATGATTGTGAATGTGCCTATAGTTTTTTGGGTTTGAAGATATTGGTTGCAACTATCTGAGTGTTGCCGAGTTGAGCGAAATGTATTGGAGCCTTTATATATACAATTTTGGAATCGTCATTGATAGGGAGATAAAAATAGGAGAAGAAGCTTCTAATTAAATACCATAAAAGTGAAAATCATTATCGCAAAAGAAAGAAAAAAAAGTAAAAACCATGAAAGTGAAAAGATACGCAACAGTATGTCATGAACTCGTTCCAGTTACAAAAAGTCAAAATAACGGTTGAAATTGAAAGAAAGGAAGAGAAAAAAAAAAGGACAAAACTTAATGCATTTCTTCTTCTTTTTTTGACAAGATTTAATGCATTTCCTTCATCTTTTATTATTATATAATACTCCGTATATATTATTATTGAGAGCTGCATATTAGACACACTCTTACTATAAAGAGAAATCTCACATTGTTCACATATTATGTGTACGAGGTATACCGTCCATAGAAGGAATGTGGATCCTTTCTTGTAAAGTCGTGTATTTCAATAGAGGTTGAAACAAAAACCAAATGAACCTCTCGTATACAGCTTGAATAATGATGATGATATAAGATAGATAGACATGTATAATTAGTAGCAAGTTTTTTTTAAAAGAAAAAAAAATCATAATCAATATCAAGCACGGGACCTTGGTTAAGTTAGAAGAGACTCGTGTCATCTCATCTAAGCGCTTTTGGATAATCGTTAGCAAGTTGTTTATACTTCCTTTTAATTCATAGAAATTATTTTAGATTTTCTTTTTGTTTCAAAACATATGAACATAATAACTATTTTATCATTATATTTTAATATATCTTTTTAAGTAGAAAATATATTGTAAAAACAAAAAAGAAAAAATATTTAATTAAATAAGTTTTTTTTAATGTAATTAAGTCTTTTTAAAATCTTTACGTGAAAATGTAAACAATGTTAGTATTTTTATTTTAAAAGAGGCCAGTCATATATACTTTGTTTGGTTTTTACTATAAGAAAAAAACAGATTGTCAAAAAAAAAGTATAAGGAGAAAACCGATTTTGTTGGGTCAAAATATAAAAATTAATTTATTATTTTTCACATTAATAATGTTTTTTGTATAAATATCAATAATTAAATTAATATAGATTCTTTTATTATTTCTTTAGTTCCAAAGAGTCTAGCTAACAATGAAACTCGCACACAGTGAACGGTGAGAATTGGAAAATTGCGAGTTAAACATATTCTCTAACGTATCAAATGTTTACGCAGTCTTTGATTATTTGAGTTGTACTTTTTTTGAAACATTATTTGAGTTGTACTTGAATGACATATAATTTATTTTTTAAATAATACTTTGATTGTCCATAAAGATTATATTAAAAAATAATTCTTATAATTAACTCTTTCAAAAACAGAAAAATATATAACTCTTACAATTAAATATTTTTAAATCTGTCAGATAAATTTTCTCAATATATATATTTTAATATATTTATTATGTTCTTATGTTAAAATATTATGTTCATATTTTTAAATGTTATTATAAATTTACTATGGTACAAAGTATTTTCTTTAGATAGAATAAATGTTCATATTTATTTAAACAAGTTAAAATAAAATATATTAAAAATAAGAAGACATATATACCCAACACACAGACAGAACACAAAAAGTTTAACAAGCAGATACAAATCTGTCAGAAAGCAACCAAAACAAACCCAAACAGGGTAAGCTACAAAAATACCAAACTCTCTGTTTTTCTAAATGAAAAATAAAAAACTCTTTAACTTTGAAAGAAAAAAAAAATTGATCAAAACATAAAAAATTAGAGTTCAATAGCAACAAGAAATTGCTATGTAAAGCAAAGATCACTAAACATTTTCTAATATAGAACTAGAGGCTGTGTAGTTAGAGAGCATAAATAGAAAATAACACTCTTTATGAGTCACGCAAGTACTTATACAAGTTCAAATGTAGTATATTTGGTCTTTTTTATTTTTCTACAACAAACCACGTTAATTTATATTCCTTTTTACTTGTCATCTTAACTTCTATACATATCAAAATAATCAATAAATTTTGTTATTTTTTATACAATTCTTTTTCTTTTTCATATAAAACCCGTAATCATTCATTTCACTAGGACACATTGGTCGAGAATCAGCCAAACTCGCTTGAAACATGTGGTTCAAACGAACTTTATTGAGTAACTTCGATTCGATGGTCATTTTGGACACATTCACACCTTAACCTGGATGAACCTAATAATTATACTTTATATTTTTATTAATATTTTCCGGACTAGCCTAAATCTACCGTGGCTCAAAATAAACCCATCCGAATTTAATATTCCCCCTCACAAACCAAATCCTATTTTCTAACGTTTTTGTCTCCTCGCTCAAACACTTCATTCACCTCGCGGTCATATTCAAATCCAAACCAAACCTCACTCATAATCATAGAGATAGTGACAACAACACCACCCTCACTTCACACATGACCACAACAGTGCCCCCCATTCATCGTTGTCATTGTTTCTTCTCCAAATTGTTTCCTCGCTTGTTTCATCATTGTCGCTCTCGCTCGTTTCTTCTTCAATTTGTTTTCTTATTTTATTTTCCTCAAATAGATTTATGGGTTCTTTGTGTGTTAAACTCACTAAGATACGAGTTATATGTGCTTAAATCATATAGATCTAGCTTCAAGTGACATTTGTGTTTAAATTGATTTTTTTAGTTTAAATTTGTGTTCAAGGGATTTATGGGTTTGTTTTATGTGTTTTCTTGCCCAAATCGTAAAAACTGACAATATTTACACGGACCCGAAGAAAAAAAAAACGACCCCAAAGAGCTGATCCAAGAAACATAGGCCTAATAGTATTATTGGTGTATTAAACTTTGACAATGACAAGTAATTAGGAACATATTATACTAAAAGTTAGATAGGCTTACGTAACTATAATCTCACCTTTTTTGGCGGGTCCAAATTATTTTTATGAAAAAAAGGAATGCAAGGAATTAAACCGGGTATCATATGACTACACTTCACAGATAATTATTTTTATGAAAAAAAGGAATGCAAGGAATTAAACCGGGTATCATATGACTACACTTCACAGATTTCACCATTAAGCTACTTTTAATTTGTTGAAATATTGTGGCTTTCAAAATTGATATACAGTACTAAAATATTTTCTTCTTTCGGTTACCACATAAAAGTTATTTTTCATTTTTTCTTTTCTTTCGGTTACCATATAACAGTTTCTTTTTCTTTTCATTTTTATAAATTTAATAGCCTTTGCGATTAGGATCGGCTTCTTTGTGCACACTTACTACGTGTTACGATATTAAAGTTACATCTTTAAAATTGTTGATAATTTGACTGATTCATATGATAACTTTATCATTAGAAACTTCACTTTTTAGTGTAATTTTGTCGGCCTCTTTGTTTCTCCTATATTATGTTACTTGAAGTTATTTATTCTAACTTTTTATTTACAAAAATCACTACACTAGATTATAACATTACTTTGCTTTCTCACTTTGACTTTTCAAACATGTTTACTATTTTCATTGCTTATTTTAGTTGTTTTTTAACATGAAGGTGATCGAATATGAAGGTTGAGAAAGAAGAAATTCAGAAACACAATCTGAAAATATTATTTGGTAAAAAAATAAAGTTAATAACTTAAATTCTGTAATTTTTGCCTTTTTTTTGTTGTTGCTTTTTTCAGCCGTTTCATAGCATAGTACTAAATGCATTTTTCTAAGTAAAAATATAATCAATTTGATATTTATACACGAAATTCTACGAAACTCGTACACTATAAGGGTTAGAGTCTAGTTTTTCTATTAATGCAACAAGTAATAAGGATTGGAGTAAGTACTATTGCAGTTCAAATTAAGAATACCCCCACGAGGAAGATGAAAAATCACAGCAAGATGCAAGAGATAGATGTCCTAACCAAAGCATGAGAGCTATCATTAATTAACCACTAATGGCAGCCCTTAGGGTGGAGGAGATGGGTAACCGCTCAGGGCCCTTTTTTTAACACGTTTTTTTTTCTTCTTACTATTATTTGAAGGAGTTTGTTAGGATACATTCACTGATTTTTATTAAGGTTTATTTTAATAAAGATATAAATAAAAAATTGTTAAATACATCTTAAGGTGAAAATTGCTAAAACACTCATTCTAAAAAATAAGAGGGTGTAAGTTAGCAACTCCCACAAGCATTTGCTAAAATACACCCACTTATTTTTTTACTCCCTCCGTCTTTTTATGTAAGCACCTTTTACATTTTTCATATTTCTTAAGAAAAGTTGTTAGTGTAATTAATGTGTTTATTTTATGTGTTAATATTACCAAATTATCATTTGTTTGTATGTGTATTAAATTTGACTTTTCAAATTTCAAGACAAGTTAGTAGTATTAATTAAGGGTATGTTTAGGAAAAAAATAATAAATAGATCTAGTAATTCGAAAAAGGGTTTATATTTAGAGACAAATTTTTAGTCTAAAGTATGTTTAGATATAGGGACGAAAGGAGTAGAAGGAGTGTTTTAGCATGTCATAACTAAAAGTAGCTAAATACACACAAATGTATATGTTGTTAAAACACATATTCATTAAAACTAATGGGTGTATCCTAACAAATCACTTATTTGAATAACAAATATATATCATTAAAATTATAATTATAACTACATACATATACCTTTAAACAATTATCATCATTATATTTGTTGCTTTGAATTAGAAGTGATCTAGAACCATTGGAGCCTTGGTTGATCATCAAAACACTTTTAAAATCAAAACAGTGGAAATGAGACAACATTATGCCGTGGAAACTCAATATGGTCTATGTGAATCGATTCCCTCACATACATGATTTGATTCACAAACTACATGTTACACCCTTACCCTCCCTCCGGTTAGAATTATAAACAAAAATTTACTTTTTAAATTTATTCAATAAATAATGTATGTGATCTATTATGTAAACCACATACATTATTTATTGACTGAATGGCCGTAAAATTCAAAGCTTTCCTAAATTAGTGATTCCATTCGTATTCAATTATGATTCGAATCACTCAATTCTAAACCTTTTTTTTTCATTTCAAAAGCATAACCTATACCACTCAACATATACTATCTTGACCAACACAATTAATTACTTTATTCTTCTCAAATTAGATGTCTTTTTTCTTAATTTTGTTTGTCTCAATTTATTTAACACTTTTATGCTATCGATACATTAATTATTATTTTTCACTAATATTTTCTTATTTATTTTATTTCAATCATGTATAGTTACTCCACTAACTATAATTATTAAAGATGTTTTAGTAAATTAAACACATTTTACCATTAAAATTAACATAATCATTTCTTTAATAACCGTGTAAAACTCAAATATATCACCTACTCCCTTCAGTCACGATTATAAGCAAAAATTTACTTTTTAGATTCATTCAATAAATGATGTATGTAATTTTTAGATTCATTCAATAAATACATTATTTATTGAATGAATCTAATTATTTATTGAATGAATCTAAAAAGTGAACTTTTGCTTATTCTACTAATAGTGACCGGAGGGAGTACTCTTTAGACGACATTTAATTTACATCGATTTTCTATATTCACATCAACATCTATAAGTACTTATTTACTATTATAAGCAAAAGTTAACATTTTAAATTCATTCATTAAATGATGTATGTGCTCTATAATAAAGACCATATACATAATTAATTGAATGAATTTAAAATGTAGATTTTTGCTTATAATAGTGACCGGAGGGTGTATATAAAAAAAAGTTAATGTTAGTATTGAAAAACTATGAACTATTTTGTCATCAAAGTGCATAATAAGATACTATTTTAAAATTTTAATAAATTGGAGAATTATTATGAATACTCGTTACATAAGTAAGGATCAAAATAATTATTATCCCTTCTATATTCTATCACTATGCATGAAAATGGAAGGATCTCTCCGGGTTCATAGGTACCTTGTTAAAAAAATCATAAAGTACTCGAGAAAATATTTATCCAAAATTGAAAGCAACAAAATGAAACCAACATGAAAACATAAAACGTGGAGCCACCATGCAAGCGATGACTTGGGACAGCAATAGAAAGCGATGAATAATCGCTTATCGTCATCATGAGTGACTAACTTTTTTACTTATCAAAACTTCATTCATTCTTGCATGAAAATTAAATATTGATAAAAAATTATATACTTTCAACAATCCTTTAATTTCTATGTTACTAATTGTCTTTGATGACATCTTAATTTTGGTCTTTCTTTTGAGTTTTGAGTACCATAGGTTGGTTATAAGTCGTTTGCTTACGTAAATTTGTGGGCGGAAATAAAACCGTAGACTAACATTACTATTTGTTTGTCAATGCACAGACAAATAATCAAATTCTAATTAGAATAGGGAAGAAAAAGGAGTCGTATATTATTAATCTATCTGAAAGATGTCGTTGTCGTGTTTGGTGAATTACATCATGCAAGTTTATACTCAAAATTAAGATGATGAACAAGTAATAATTTGTCTTCTATATTAATTAGTGTAAAGAATTTTAATTAGAGTAAAGAATAATTTTGGTCCCGAAACAAAAAAGTGAGACCAAATTTCGTCTTTGAGAAATGTCAAAAAATATTTTAGTCATAGAAAAATAAATCGGATCAACCAGTTTGTATCTTTTTTTCCTTTGATACAATGAATACGTAGTGCTGATTTATTGCTTATGTGGCAGGAGATTTATTTATTTTTTATTTGAAGAATTTTTTGATGCCACATCCAGTGTGACAAACACTAGTAAAAAAACAATATTGTCCTCTATTATATTTGTAAACCCTTGTGTTCATGTATGGATGGACTTTTTTGAATTTTGTTGTTGTTGGTGATTGATGATACATTAATTCATTGGTTGGTACAATGATGATTTTTTTTTTTTTTTTATATTTTGTATTTGGTATATAATATATTAGTGTCTTTTTTGATGTTGTTCTCGATGGGTCAAAAGATCCAAAATTCTCTCTATATAGAATTCAAAGCTCTTTAGTATGAACATAATGGATAGACCAACCAATTATAGAGAAGACCCAAACACATCAGATGCTACGAGTCATCGGCCAAACACCTCCAACGGTCAGAAGCTTAGGGTTCATATGAAACCGTAACACATGTGACCATAAACTCACATTAAGATTAATAGTTTTAACATGATGTCCACCGATGGTAATGTCTCTTAAGAGCTAGTCCAACGGCTCTTTCCCTCAATGTATAAAAACATCATTGGATCACAACTCAAGACACACATACGATCTATTCCTTTTTACCTTTCACTCCTCGATCTCATACTAAATTGAGCGTCGTAGTGCTAGCTATCAGGTACCCCACCCCCTCCACAACTTGCATCTCAAAGATTACTGCTGGACGCAAGCCAACATCCTAATTACTCCAAATAAGATTGTTTAGATATTACTATGGTTCAGTTTGAAGAATACATGTCTTTCTTTTAAAATTCTACAACAGTTACGGGCTAAGTTTTCCCAAAGTAATATTTTTTTCATAGACTAAACGGTGACATATGTCGTTCCTTTTAAATTTTACAATAATTAAGGGATAAGTTTTCCCAGTAAGATATAATATTTTGAGAAATGCTTAACATTCGGACAAAACCTATCACGATTAGTCCACGAGTGTAGTAAAATTTTATTGAGAGGACCTGTAAACTTGTATATGCAATCACCAACTTCTATTATTTTGTTAATTTAAATTATCTTATGTGTATCACCTCAACTTTATGTTATTTTCATGGCAGTTGTCATCACATGCAAAGATTACTCAATATTTCAATACTGGTGAAGTCACGTATCAAATAAGTATTTCAACCATGCATGTGTTCTTTTTTTTACTGTCTCTATTTAATAGTAGTAGCTAGCTATATAGAGGATAATTGATAAAAAAAGAGTTACATGGATGAAACTAGACAGTATTCGGGACAATTTCGTGTTAAAACCCGTCGGGATATATAGCATAGCTGTAATATTTTTTACTAAGCTAAATGGTGCCTTTACTTTTTTTCGGGAACTAAGATAAGTGTTTGCATCTTCTTCTTTTTCAGGGATCAAATGGGTGTTCACTCTATTAATCATCTGCTCATGGAAAAGATATGATGTCGTTTTACCAGCTTTTTATGCTTACTTAAGAAACAACTCTCTTTGTATTTCAAGAGTTTTAATAGCAAATTTTCAAAGCTAATGATTTGATAAGTCTTCATCAACTCTCAGCTGAATTGTCGTATTTAATAGTAATTCATTCTAGGTGTCATTTATTAATTAACTGTTTGAGCTCAAGGATTATGACAAAATTAGATGAGAAGCTTGCATCCATAATTGTTATTATTATTTGCTCCATAAACCTTCTCATCCTCAACGAACATTGGAGCCAATCTGATTTAGAACCTTTATTATTACACCCAAATCTTGCGTGAACATTTCATTGGTTGGTTATCTGATCATATCTCTTAGCATCGTCTCTCTTGATTTTTATTAATTAGTGCTTGTTTATTCTTAACATTTAATTAATCTTTCCATCCTTATAGTACATGTTTTGAGTTAAAAACAATCATAATTAACGAAAACGACTGAATGATAGCTGAATTGATTTTACCTAAAAAGGATGCGTTCCAATATATATTACTCTATATATCCATCTGGTCGCATGCACAAAAATGTTTTGAATTTGTTTTGGAATAAGTTATCAATATATATTGTTGTCAGAATCGGTTTACTATTTTTGTCAAAAAAAATAATAAAATATCGGTTTACTATTGTCAATTTGTCATAATATATAAATGATCAAGCATATAAAATTTTATGTAAATCTAAAATTCGCAACTATGTAATCTTACCTTCAAATTTTTACTTTGTATTTCTTTTCTTTTTTTATAAGTACTTTGTATTTATTAAAATTTGTGGTTAAGTTTAATTCAACCTTACAAAATCAGCTTCAAGAAAGTTTTACAAACCACCACCGCAGTTGTTCTATACCTCCTTACAATCCAAATCTAACTGTATAGATGTAGATCCTTGTGATAGGTGGTGCGACGGTGGCTGACCCATCCGCATCGCCTCTCCTCCCGACTCCCTCGTCGGATGACTGGCTTTGGTTGGTGTTGCTCACGACGGTCGCCACCGTGCCGGTGAGTTTTCCGTTGGGTTCTTTTCGTCGTTCTGCTTAGCTCTTCTCCTTCTGGTGATTGTTCTCTCTGTTTAATCCTCCTTTTGGGTGCCGCTGATTTGGAACAAGGAGGATAGTGTGGGTTTTTCAGATTTGTTTCTTATCTGAGATCTTTGGTATGGTTTGAGTTTCTGGCTTGTTAGCTGGTTCGATTCATGCCTGTTGGGAGGTTTTGGGAAAGCTTCGCTGTTGATGATCCTCGTTACACCGCCGTTTTGTTTTCAGCTGGTGTTTGCTTTTTTCGTTTTGTAGGTTTGTTCGTGCTTGCCGGATTCTTTGTTGGGTGGCTTGTTCATTTATGTCTCCGGTGGTTTCGTGTTTGTTTTCAAAGACTGGTGGTTCTGGATTTTGTCCTTTTGGTGGTATGGGAGCGATGTAGCAGCTTGCTTGTTGCGGTATCGGTTCGAAAACCCGAAAGGGTCAGTTTCAAAAAAACCAGAAAGGGTCGGTTACAATAACCCGAAAGGTTCTATTTATTGACGTATTGGACTCATCCCTCGATCTGAGTTCTTACGAGTTGCTTGCTCGAAAGAGCTTTTATACTTGCTGTTTTACAAGAGTTGTTGGCACTTGAATTTTGCTACCGTGTTGGCGGTCGATCCATTCGCCATATCTACACTCTAACTGTTCTATGCAGAGGTTCACTTTTCATTCTTTTTTTGTAACCTGGTTTCGCGCCCGTACGCGGGTTTGCTGGGTTATGTCTGTGATTAGTGAACTTTTGTTTTGATAGATTAGAGTAGATTCACTTAGGCTGTTTTATCTTGTTGTATTCCCCTTTGGGTTTTCCTGGGTCAGGTCCTACGTCCCCCAGTCTTTGTATCTCTCTTTTTATTTATTATACTTTCTATTTGCTTAAAAAAAAAAACTTATAAAATCAGCTTATTTATTAAGGTGAGAATTGTACACCCTATAAAAAATTTGCAAGGCCATATCACATCCAATATGGGAGACTCCTAACGCATTCCGCTTACGCTCATGAGTAGGCATCTTAAGCGTGACCCAAGTGGAACAATAGCATATCCAAAACCTGATAGGGTCAAAAGAATCGTAGATAGACTCTGATATTATTTTAGAATTCGGGTTGGGTCTAATAACTCAATCTTACAAATCGACTTGTAAGGTGAAGATTATTCACACTTATAAACATATGTTTATGTCATCTCTCATCCAATGTGATTCTAGGAAAAATAAAATCACTCACAATTCCTTAGTCGCAAAGTTAGAGAGGGATTTCATATTTTCCCTCTCTAATTTTTGTTTTTTAGTAGTGGTTCTTATTGTATACGTTACCCTCTTCAAATTTTTAACTTCTTTAACTATTATTTTTATAAAATTATTCTTATTTTACCTCTTTGTATGTATGTAAGTAATAAATTATTGAAACTTTTGGCTAGCCTTAAACTATTAAGATGGATCACACGTAGTACAAAGAGTAACCACACATAAAACATGGGTTTTGACACTATATCTTCACTCGAAATATTTAGACATTAGGCACATATGGCCAAAAATTTCACTTATATATAACGTTTAATACTTATATATAAATTTAATATTATTACCAAATCTCTTAGACTTTATTTGCGAGTTGGATTTTGGAGGGGAGGGGAAGGGAAGGAAAGACTTATGGAGAGGTAAACCCTTGTTTGGGAGTTTTAAAAAAATAGGGAAAGGTTTTGGGGGGGTTTTGAAGGGATTCATTTGTCTAATTTTAAAGTTCCCTCAAATTGGGGGTTTTTGGGGGTTAAACATACAAATTGACAATTTTGTCATCATAATTATTTAAAATTTCAATTATAACTTACAAGATAAATTACAAAGTATATCACAATGTATTGATTT
>Ga0228711_1002350_pt1 | contig 29003 bp, 11 predicted proteins | sample MedpolnodulmetaG_2_FD_177996 | JGI IMG/M metagenome (GOLD analysis project Ga0228711, IMG submission 177996) | Root nodule microbial communities from Medicago polymorpha collected in Santa Monica, California, United States - brown nodules | ecosystem: Host-associated > Plants > Roots > Nodule... | reverse complement strand
TTTTGTTATTTTATTTGGTTGTTTTTTCCATCGCCGATGTGTTAACATGATAACTTTCAAGATCTGAAATTTATCATCGTTGATTAGCCCAATTTATTGCCGGCGTATTTCGAAATTGGCAAGGGTCAATGGTAGAGGAAATGAATGAATCAAGTGTGGGAGTGGATAGCAGCAGCGGTTGAATTGGTTTGTGACGGCAGTGGTGAGAGGGAGATGAGAGGAAGAGGGGGGGAGATGAGAGGGAAGTGACAGGCAGCGGTGGAGTGGCCATGAACGATGATGAAAGAAGAGAGTAAAGAGAAACAAACATTTTTAATTTTAATTTATTTTTACAACCATTAAATCCTTTTTTACCACATGTCATTCATCCAAGACCCTAAATGAGGTAAATGGAGCTGATGGTAAACGGAGAATACTCGGACTCCTATTTTGGTACCAAAATGTAATTGAATAAACATTGGGAAATAAAGTATTAAATACTTATCAATTATGATTGTAAAATTCTCAAATATAAAATTTATACCTAAAAGTAGACGCTTCCTAACACGCAATACAACAATACATGATCAAGCAATGAAAGCAAATGAATCTAACACCAGAGTAAATTCTATACAAAGCACTGAAGACATATCAGAAATTTTGAAGATTTCCAAGTATGGATTGGCATTTGAAACTTAGACAAATGATGACTACACATGTAGTGCAGTTCTGTGGTAAAGTGATTCGTTCGTGCCTACTTCATGCCAACAGGTGCAAATCTACTAAGGTGTAGTTTCAACTTCCACAGGCCTCACAGTCGTCTCTGTTTGTCAAAGAGCACACCATCTGTGCCATCTTGGTATCATCATCCTCATCATCTGCCTCCTTCACCTTAGGTTGATCCTACATTCACAACAAAAAAACATTTAATATCAAAATGTACAAACGACAAATCACATGAACAGAAAGATTGATCAAAACAAATTGCAATTACTTTAATGGCAGTGGTATCAACAGTGAACTTGATGGCATCACTTGCAGCTCGGGTTCGGAGGTAGTACATCCCAGTCTTCAAACCCTTTCAAAACAAAATTGAGAGTGATGATAACATTGATCAGCAAAAAGTTGGTCTAAATTCCCCATCGATAGATTAATTAAGAGAAGATAGATGTGTTTGACATTTTTATGTTGCTTTGAAAAGTTGATACCTTTGACCAAGCATAAAAATGCAAGGAAGTAAGCTTTCCAAAGTTGGGTTTATCCATGTGTATATTTAAGCTTTGACTCTGATCTATGTAGCATCCTCGATCCACAGCCATATCAACCAATATCTTTTGCTTGATCTCCCAAACAGTTCTGATAATTTAAGAGGGTTAGCATAAATATTTAGAGTCAGGTTTGTGTCAGGTAGAAATTCACAAATAACATACTTGTATATGACTTTCAGTTCAGCAGGTATTTCTGACAGATTCTGTACTGAACCGTTGTCATAGATAATCTTATTCTTAAGTGCAGGATTCCACAGTCCCATTTCAGTCAAATCGTGAAGAAGATGCTTGTTCACTACAACAAACTCACCACTGAAAGACAAACAGTTAACACGGAAGACAAAGCACTAAGAGATACCAACATATAATGACATGGTATGGCAATATACCTTAGCACTCTGCGATTGTAGATATTAGAAGTATATGGTTCAAAACACTCGTTATTGCCAAGAATTTGACTGGTAGATGCAGTTGGCATAGGGGCAACAAGAAGTGAATTCCGTACACCTGTCTTTGATATCATCTCCCGAAGTGCACCCCAATCCCACAAATTGGAGGGAGTCACACCCCACATGTCAGGCTGAAGAATTCCCTGCACATATAGATAATCACCTAAGCAACCACAAACATCTTGGATCTTTAGCTATCTATGATTCTGATTTTACGACGCATGAAAGTCATGTTAAATATACATGTGCAACTGGGACTACCACCATAAATATAATAGAAGGGTAAGGAAAGAAACACCACTGATTGAAAATACCTTGCTTACAGGACTACCGCTATAAGTTTCATAGGGGCCTTCTTTTGCAGCTAATTCACAAGAAGTTTTCAGAGCATGGTAGTATATAGTCTCAAAAATATCCTTGTTTAACTGTTGAGCCTGCACACCATATCCAAGTAAACTATCAAATCAGAGAACATCTAGTTTAAACTGCATATAGATTAGCAGCCCCATAAACATAAACATTATTTACCTCTGGTGAATCAAATGCCATTCCTAGTAGTATAAAGGTATCAGCAAGACCCTGAACTCCAATACCAATGGGTCTGTGCCGCAAGTTTGACCTTTCTGCAGTTTCAACTGGGTAGTAGTTGACATCAATTATTTTATTAAGGTTGGTTGTCACCACAGCAGTAACCTGTTATTAGTTACAAAAAATAACTATTACACAACTGGTCATATAGTGATAGTGTCAGGTGCCAACAAATGATCACACACTGAAATACAAATAAAACCCCGTATCAGTTGTAGTTAAAAACAAGTGTACCTCTCCTAGTTTTTCAAAGTCAAAATACCGGCTACTAGAGCCTCTGCTCCCAACAAGCTTAGACTGATGGGACTCCACAGGCAAACCCTATATAAGAAGCAAATAAAAATTCAAAATCAGGAATAACAAGCTGACAGAGATCAAACAAACTCGGGCCTAACACAAAAAATGCCAGAGGTGTCATACCTTATCTCTTACATAACGCGGTAGGGCAATTGATGCAAGGTTACACACAGCAGTCTCTGTTGGACTTGTATACTCGATTATCTCAGTGCACAGATTTGATGACTTAATTGTGCCCAGATTCTGCTGGTTGCTTTTCCTATTGCAAGCATCCTATAGTATAATAACAAATATTTATACAAGTTAAGAATTAAAAGGTAAAAGAAACTTGTATAAAGTTAAAAAGGTCATTGATTATTATTAAACCACCTTAAAAAGCATGTAAGGATTTCCAGTTTCTATCTGTGACTTCAAAATTGCAAACCACAGACTCTGTGCTTGAACAATCTTTTTTGCTTTTCCCTGTGGATTTGATAGAAAATAATAAAGCAGTAATCAGTAAAAGAGAAATCCTTCCGGAAATATACAAAACAACCCGGCTTATCATACTAAACTTACTGCTCTTTCATACTGAGTGTACAACTTATCATATTCTTCACCCCAACAATCTGCCAAACCAGGTGCTTCATTGGGGCAGAACAGGGACCATTCCCCATTGCTCTGAACTCTTTCCATAAAGAGATCAGGCACCCAAAGGGCGTAAAATAAATCTCGAGCACGTTGTTCTTCCTACATAGGTAACACAAACATCAAGGTTAGTTACACTAAAATAGACAAATTTCAACTGGCATATACTAAGATGTAGGGTCATAACAAAATTATAAGAATTAAATCAAATTGTTACCACTTCATACCTTTCCATGATTTATTTTCAATTCCAAGAACTCAAATATATCAGCATGCCATGGCTCCAAGTACACGGCAAAAGCTCCTACAACAAACATAACACGCGTATGTAACAGCAATCAACAAGTGTTCATCTAATTGAGGAATTCCAAACAAACCACAAAATGGTTTACCTTTCCTCTTGCCTCCTCCCTGATCAACATAACGGGCAGTATCATTGAACACACGCAGCATCGGAACAATACCATTAGACGTTCCATTTGTTCCCCGAATGTAACTACCATGGGCACGTATGTTGTGAACAGAAACACCAATTCCTCCTGCAGATTTACTAATAACAGCACACTCCTTCAATGTATCATAAATCCCCTCAATACTATCCTCTTTCATACACACCAAGAAGCAACTACTCAACTGCAAAATCAAACATAAAGACTCAACCAAAATTCACATAACTGAAAAGAATTGTACCAAAAAGAGCACATGAATAACGTACCTGAGGCCTAGGTGTTCCAGCGTTGAAAAGGGTAGGAGAAGCATGGGTAAACCATCTCTGAGACATGAAATGATAAGTTTTGACAGCAGATTCAACATCATCCTTGTGAATTCCAACAGAAACCCTCATTATCATATGTTGAGGTCTTTCCACAACCACTCCTTGAACCTTCAACAGATAAGACCTCTCTAGGGTTTTGAACCCAAAGTAATCATAGTCAAAATCCCTATCATAGATTATCTCACTATCCAATCGGGCCGCATTCTAAATCAAAAAATGAATTTCAAGTAATCACATATATAAACCAAAACCTAAAAACCCATTTCAAATCTCAAACAATTGGACATACTAACTACCTTGATGATAATTTCATACACATCATCGGCAATCAACGGAGCTTTCTTCCCAGATCTATGATTAAAATGGTTGTACATAACCTTAACACTGAAAAAAAAATAACAATAAAATTAAATAAAAAAAAAACACAACAATCAGAAAATCATCAAAACGCAAACACCCACTCACGTTTCAGAAAAGGATTTCAGTGTGTTCTTGTGCAGATTTGAAACAGCAATCCTGGCAGCTAACTGAATGAATAAAATTCAAAAACAAAACAACAAAAAATTCATCATCGGAACAAGATAACGTTGTGAAAACAAAATAACGCTAAAAAAAGGCGGGAAAGTGAAAACTGACGGATGCATAATCGGGGTGGTTAGCGGTCATGCCGGCGGCAGTTTCAGCGGCTAATTCATCAAGTTGACTGGTGGTGACGCCTTTGTAAACGCCGGCACAAACTTTCTGAGCGACTAAAACAGGGTCACAGTGTTCAGTGCTTAAACCGTAACTGAGTTTCTTCAACCTCGCCGTTATCTTATCGAAGTGAACCGCCTCTTGACGACCGTCTCTCTTCACAACGTACATCTTGTTCGATTGTGGATTGGATTTGGTTCTGACGGCGGTGGATTTAGTTGGGGAATTTTATCGAACGGTTTTGGCGCAAGAGTTAGGAGTGAATAGAGTGATGTATTTATATAGTAGTGAAAGGTTAGATATGAAAACTAGGGTTACGTAATTATGGTGTGAGTTCCCTCTAAAAAGGGTGGGGTTTTGAAAATGAAAAAATTCCCGCGAGAATGTGAAAATTGGAAGGTTGAAAATTGAAATTGAGAAGGGTAAGGTAGGGTAGGTGAGGTTCCTTTATTTGTACGACTTCTTCGACCGTGGGTTGCGGTGGTGTGTATAGAGGAAGCTATTAGAGGAGGGGACCACAGTCTTTATTTTAAAATTTAAAGTCAGACGCGCCCTTATCTTATTGTTTTGTTTAATTTCGGCGCTATTCTCTGTTGGCGCGGTTTTTGTGTGTAAAGAGTCCATGATACGTCTCTGTCTTTTCTCCCTGTAAATTAAATACTACACTACAGTACTTCTCTGTTTTTCTTACCGGATCATTATCCGATTCTCATATAAAATAAACTAATGTAAATTGGTGGGAGTGTATAAGTAAAAACACCTCAAAATTGCCGATTTCGTCAAAAACACTCTACCTTCAAAAAACTCTTATGTTATTGTTAAATGTTAGTTGATTATTCCCTTTGTTTGTTTTGGTTGTTAAACCTTATGACTCTATGACGTATTACAGTTAACTGTATGTGCGGTACCTCAACATTGACTGAACATTATGTCATGTTAAAATTCACTACTTTTTTTGTTGCTTTCTTTGTCTTCTTCCTTCCACTTCTTCGTCATCTTCGACATCACCTTCATCAATATTCATAAAAAAAATTAAGAAACAACAATCATCATCATCTCATCACTAAATCTCCATTGCCATCAATAATAATACCATCATCTAAGTTAATCAACAAAAATCTATCACCCCATAAACAACAAAATTTCTAGCTCTTAAACCCGTGAAGGAAAAAAAAAATGTATAACACCGTGAAGAGAAGAAAAGAGAAATAAGTATGTATAAGAAGGAAAAAGAAGAGTACAACAGTATATCCTTAGTGGATAAAAAAAAACAGTATATCCTTATTATTTCCCTAAAAAAAAATATCCTTATGATTAACTTTGCATATCACAACAGTATATCCTTAGTGGATAAAAAAAACAGTATATCCTTATTATTTCCCTAAAAAAAAATATCCTTATGATTAACTTTGCATATCACACATGTATCAAAGAACATAGTCTTCACTGCAATCATAAAAAATTTGGGTTATTCATCATGATCCAACTTCCATCGAACCATCCAAAACTTTCAGATTTACAAAATCTCAAAATATCCCTCTTACTCTTTGATCCCTTCTCATCTCTCACTTTGTATCATCATCAACAACAAATTTCTCTCTCATATTCGTTCCAAATCCCTAATCCCTCTCGTTTAAACTTAAATTGTCCCAATCCCTAATTCATCTCATTGAATCTCCAAACTCCAAATTCTAGTCGATTTCAATCCTTGCAATAAGTAATTTCAAGGGACGAGGAAGAAATTGAAAGGTCATTTTGAAGGAGATTTTTGATAAATAACAAAGGGAAACTTAGACTATGGTATTTCGATGCTGAATATTCATTATAAACTTTTTGATATATTAAAAGAAAAACCAAAAAAAAGTCAATTTACTTTTGATTTGTCTCATCTAATCCCATTATCATCAGTCAAATAGTTGTAGGAAGAGGATAAATCTTTGGATGATGAACTTGAATATGTTAAAGATTTAAAATTATCAACGGAGACACACTTGAACTTGGTCTTCTTTTCCAAATATCATTACTTTCTTCCTTCCTCTTATTTAGGCACTGTCTTGATCACAGGAAAAGGAGAGTGTGTTTAATGAATTGGACTTGGTAATACATTGAGAGGGGATTCCTAAATGATCGAAGTGGTAATTCTCTAGTGTCTAGAGCCACCGGGCAACACTTGTGGTATTTTTCTTTAAAAAAAAAAAAGCACTTATGATATTTTAAGTGTTACTTATATGGATTGTGGTCCAACGGATAGAATGGTGTGCATCTTGGGTGAATATTTATCACATTCCTTCATGTGTTCGGAGTTAAAATGGAACAGAAACGAGATTAGAATTGTCAAGTAAGCATGCATTTTTTCCATGTAATTGTTTAAGTGTCATGTGTTTATTCATGGGTGAACCTTGGCTTTACCACATTCTTATAAACCCATGACATACGAATGACAAACAATTGTTGAAATCTCATTTTTATTGGTGTGTGTACGTATACATATATAAATATGGGATAAGATCAAATGACATCAAGGTGTCAAATTAAATTTTGACACCAAATCTCGAATATCTCAACTTGCCTAATTTAATCCCCTAATTTCTCGGCTCTCTCCCCCTCTCTCATTTAGCTCTAAAACAAGAAGAAGCAGCGGTAAAAAATACATAAAACTTTTGCCATTATATACATTTCAGGTTCATAACAAATATCACTATAAACAAATGACTCCTATAATATATTAATGCATGGTGCATAAACGGTGCTTCTTGCTGCAATCCAAATTTTAAATCCTTACATCCATAGAAATGTATATTCTAAAATAAATAAAAGATGAAATTTTCTCAAGCATATCATGTGAATAATTGCATATGTAAATATATTTTTTAGGACAAGTGAGCAACGGTGTAAAAGCAAAGGAAGTGGTCATTAATTACTCATTATGAAGGTATTTTTTAGAATATACAGGAATTAGGAAATCCTCAAGGTTGAAGAAGACACAAAATTGAAAATAATAATAGTCACGTGAGCTACATTAATGAATTAATATGAGCTTTGATCAAATATTAATAAATGGTTAAGATTTGGTGTCAAGATTAATTTGACATTTTAGTGTCATTTGATCCTATCCTTATAAATCTATATATATATATATATGTGTGTGTCTATATATATTGATTTAGTTGTCATTTGAAATTAAACGAAAAATTCTTGTCTCGTATTATATATTCTTTTACTATGTTTTCGAATCATATTAAAAAAGGGAAAACTTAACAATGCAAGATATTTTATCACAAGAGATCTAGAACCACTTGTGTACCATTGTGATAGCAATGTTATATAACATTGGTCAATGAAGGTGATGATAAAAGTTTTAGTATTTAGTCATGGATCACTAGATACAAATTATAGCATATATCAATAACAGAGTGGAAAGAAGAAATCGTGTACCTTTGAATTAGGTTGATGAATGATAACTGCCGACAACTATGAGAGGAATGGCTACCCTCATTCCGTTTAGCACCAGAATGTTCAGAATACTTAACCGTCTGATGAGATGACGTTTAAATAGCTAAACGGCTGAGGGCAGGGACCTCTCATTGGGCTTAGCTAAATGGTCCAACCCATCACGGTCCATTTAGAAAGAATAACCCAATGACGTATATTCATCAACTAATTAGTGCTTAACACAATAGACCATAATTTATATTATAATATTAACATATAATAATTCATTATTGTCAATCCATAATTAATTAATTAAATAATTAATCCAACAATCTCCCACTTGGATGACAATACTCAATTACTAAAAGAATATAAAATTTCACTTGTCATAAAGAATTTTAATTTTAAAATTATATGTATGGTCAAAGCACTAATCATTCAAAAGATAAGTAAGCTTTAATGCTGCAGAAATTGAATCCGATAGGGAAAACAAATCATACAAATCAAAGAGTCACTTTTCTAACAAATGATGAATTTATAGCGACACATTTGAATTAAAAAGAATATGTCAATAAAGGATGGCCCAAGCATTTTAAAAATGCTATAACAAACTCCCGCTAACCCAAAATATCATAGACTTAATCAAATCATAATGAGTTACAATACTCATGTATATAAGTCTGTGGTTAGTGGTTCTGTCAACGAGTTTTCAATTTTATAAAAATCATATATTCACGTAGGTATAAGAATGACAATTACTTATAGGGATAGCCTATTAATAGAGTGTAATTACATTTAATCAAAATCGATAGATGTTCAATGACATTCAATTAATCCAAGTTTTAGCAAAAAAATATGATTATGAAAATCCATAAGAAAATAGAAAAATTTAAGAATCTCCAAATTGGATCAACATAGACACTTGGTTTAAAGAAAATAAAATGTGGATTAATGTGGCCTCTGGAATGTCAATAATGAATGAACATTTACGATTATCTCAATTTATAAGTACTTCAAGAACACGATATCATACTCGATAGGAGTATTGATGGAGTATTGATATTATACATTGTACTTATTATCTATGACCTTATAAAACGTGGAATGTTGGTAAAAGAGAAACACAATATAGATTTGCATGCTAAGAAGTTACTGTGCATATTACAACAAAATTGACTTAAGCATCCAATTATGATGCTTATTGAGATTAAAAGAATTTTAATATATATCTCAATTTAAAAGAATGAGACTCAAGTTTAAAGTCTCTTAAGATATGCCATATTTTATCCAGATTAGAACTCTTAGAATAATTTTTTTTGTTAATACTCCCACTGTAAATTAGAGTTAGAATATAAATACAACATAAAGTATTATGGTAATAATATATAATAATTATAGAGTTCTATTTAGAATATTCTGGAAAAAGGATTTCACTTCTATATAGGATATCACAATTGCACAACAAAGTAGAAGAATGAATAAATATCTTCATATGTGCAATAATATACGATAAGTCACAAGAGGATAAAAATAATGAAATCACGACTTACCTCGCAGTGTGTGACATTCATCTTTATACTTTGAGTCAATGCCTTTTGATGACTTAACGAGAATATCTTATAATATAGTTATCTCAAAATATTCATGAATACAGAATAAGCAATTATAAATAAACATATGTGAGACTTTAATTATAAATCAATATGATTTATATAATAATTTAGACATAACGATGATAAATATTTTAAAAATGGCCTCAATTCTTAATAAGTTGTTTATATTTAACACATAAACAACAAAGAGGCGTACAAATTTTAATTCATAATTAAAATTTTAGCATAAAAAATGCAACAATGCAATATTCATTATATATATAGTTTAATATCATTGTGATCCAAATATTAATTGCGACAAGATACATAGTTAGATAGTTAATAATGTTTGTCACAAAATTAAGAATAATAAATTATGGGCCTATATTAGAGAGTATAGTAGAAAGGATAATGTATATAAAAGAAAAATATGCCAATTTTAGATTCAATTAAATGACATATACAATATACATATCACTATACTCATTTTAAAAATAAAATATTATTAGTATCTTTTAAATCGATTTGTGACAAGAGTCAGAGACAAATGTCTAAGTTTATATATGTTGCAAAAAAAAATGATTAATTAGTAAATTTTGAATCTTTATGCTAAGACAATATGAATTAAAGAATATATTATATTAGAATATTTATAATGCCAAGAAATATTTAAAATCATAAAATTTAAATTAATTATATTTGGCATTAAAATTAATAAAATTGAGCCTTCAATAAATTCACAATAGCAACATTTTAATTGATTAGATAGTTAGTGTTACTAATATAAGAGAGAATTTTCATAATAGTTTAGGCTCAAATATTGAGAATATATGCTTTGAAATAAATTATACTTTGAAATAAACTATTCTCAAGTGTAATTGCTATATGATCTTTTCAAGATATTTGACAAAATTTTGAAACTCGGAAATCAAGAATATACATAGTATAATAGTCAAGTTATTTTTGACGGAACAAATAATTATGAGGGTATCAACAAATTTCAAAATATATACTAATATAGAATATTTGATGCAAGAATACACAAGTTTGAGTCTAAGAATTTTCATAATCATAACACTTTAAAAGAATATTTTTCATAAGTGTTATTACTATAAAGGGTGTGTTTGTTTCAAGTTATATTTGCAGATTCCTGGAAATAAAATCATAAAAATGCATATGCCTATGTTTGTTACAAGTTTACTAAATTTTATTCCTGGGTATAAAATGTTCCTGGGAATAGAAAAGTTTTCCCAAAGAAAATGGTGGGAATAAAGTTCTCATGGAGATGGGAATAAAATTATGTGTAATCACCTATTATATTCCCTATTTTTAAGGTTCCTTGGAATATTATAATGTTAACCAAACATCTTTTTTCTAAATACCTTGCAATAAAATTCCAATCTTTATATTCCAAGGAATGTTATTCCTAGGAATAAATTTGCTATACTTGAAACAAACACACCCTAAAAAGTATTTTCATATAGAATATTTTAGACTCAAATATAGAGAATATATGATTCAAAAGAGTATATGATTCTCATATTAATTTACATCAAATATCAAGAGATTTCATAAAATAATATAAATTCTAAATTTTAAGGGTATAGAATAAATCAAGTCTTCCGAATATTTTGGGTGCAAGAGAAATTATATTTTTATCTCACAATAATATAACATTTAATAGTCAATTATGGGTTTAAAATCCCTCAATGACACATCAATATCAATTTAAGAGAATTCAAGTCCAAGAGAATGAGATTTCTCAAAAATGTCATAAAGAGTAAGAAATTCACAAGAATATGATTTTTTTTTTTTAAAAATAGTTTGTTCCCTAAATAACAATATAATAATAATATATAAAATATCTATAGTTATCAAAATAGTTCCGAAATTTATGCCAAATTGAGCAGAATGATAATTAACATTTAATTTAATATTTAATCTTAATATATATAAATGTTAAACAGTTCTGAAAAGTTTGCCCTAATCCTAATCCCGCCTTTTTTGGTGGTTCTGAGTAATTTTTATAAAAAAAGAGTTTGCAAGGAATTGAACCAGGTACCATGCGCTTATAGTTTATAACTATAACCACTATGCCACTTCTATTTTTGTTGAAATATTGTTGCTTCCAAAAATGAAATACATGACTAAAACATTTTTTTTAAAGCCCCAACCGCCTAACTGTTTCCTCTCTCATAACAGTTATTTTTTTTATTATTAGTGTTACCTTTATTGATAGTAGTTCTTTTTTATTATTTATTTTTTGTGTAAACTAACTACGTGTTACGATATTAAAGTTGCATCTTTAAAATTGTAGATAATTTGACTGATCCATATGATAATTTTTTCATTAGAAACTTCATTTTTTCCTGTAATTTCGTCGGCCTCTTTATTTCTCCTATATTATATTACATGAAGTTTTTGTTCTGACTTTTTATTTGCAAAAATCATTATAGTAGACTATAACATTACTCTGTTTTGGCAAACTAATGACTTTTACTCCATATTCATTTTTGTTGATTTCCATATTAATTTTTGTTGATGCAAACTAAATGTTGTTAATTTGCTTCTTTGAGATTGTGCATGTCGATCACTCTTAATTGAGACAATTTGATATTTTATATATGAAACTCTACAAAAACCCGTGCATCGCACGGGTTAGAGTCTAGTTGGCATAAAGAATAATAAAATTTTGGGAATATTTGGCTTTGACCCGTCCTCGCCGTAAGGCAACAGTTTTGATAATAGACAAAAGAAGCCACATATTAATGTAGAGAATTATGAGGCTAACAGAGAGAAATCTTAGATTGAAAACTTAGGGATTCCTCGTAACACTAGGATATCAAATGGGTTTTAACGGCAATTCAGTAACAAAGTAAAACCATAGACCAACTTTAAGAATCAATTGCTTGTTCATGGATTTTAATTTTTTACGGTGTTGATTAGAATCGCATAAGGACACAGTATGTTGATTCATATATTTGGATTAAGAGATAATAAAATCAACATACAATAATATAAGATCAACAACAATTAGAATGAATCATACAAAGAAAACAATCATCCACGAATTCAATTTTAGAATATATGATTCACAAACGGCCATAACATGTATCTATTTGACTCTGGTATAAAAGTTTTAGTATTTAGTCATGGATCACTAGATACAAATTATAGCATATCATCAATAACAAAGTGGGAAGAAGAAATTGTGTACCTTTGAATTGAATTAGGTTGATGAATGATAACTGCCGACAAGAGGGATGACTACTCTCATTCCGTTTAGCACCAGAATGTTTAATGGGATGACGTTTAAATAGCTAAACGGCTAAGGGCGGCAGGGACTTCTCATTGAGCTTAGCTAAATAGTCCAACCCATCACGGTCCATGTAGAAAGAATAGCCCAATAACGCATATTCATCAACTAATTAATGCTTAACACAATAGACTATAATTTATAGTATAATATTAACTTATAATAATTTATTATTGTCAATCCATAATTGATTAATTAAACAATTAATTCAAGGTGAGCCACGTAGGAAGGTCTAAAGAGAAAGAGAAAAGATATGCATGTGAAGTGCTACGTGACACACTTTCATTAGTTAATGTTATATAATATCGATATTTCAATAGTACATAAATGGCTTCCGTGTTAGCAGATCATTGTGCATTACCATCTATTCTCGCGACTCTCTCACCGTCAGATGGTGAATTTTTGCTTTGATCCTGGACTTTAATTTTCTGTACTTAAATCAAAATACAACATGTAATGGGTAACTAATGAGGTGACCCCATGTTATTTGCCACTTTAATTTATTTGAGCTTTGCACACGATGAGGTGATATGCATGCAATGACCATGACAAGTGTTCCATTAAAAAAGGAGCAATGTTGTATATCCCGAAGGATATTATAGCGAAAGATCCACGATATGGAATGCAACCAATAAAAGCAGCTGCTGGCCGCAAAACATGGAGGGTTAGGTTTTTATTTTCAATTTTTTTTAAGAAGCAGTCAAATTAACATTAAATCTAATTGGATTTTTGACATGTGCTCCACACGGGTTTATTGTAAAGAGATTGACATACGAATCATAAAATATAATATATAATTGGTAACGGTGAAAAAAATAACATGTGACAATCCATAATAGACAAAATAAAACACTTCATAAAATGTATGAAATCTGAAAATATTATAAAAGAAAATCCGGTAATCCTATCAATAATTCGGTAAAAGAAATATGAAATTTTTAGTACATTGGCATGTAGTTTCATCACACATTGCGAAATACTTCCTCATATACGACGTTACATTGGTATCTTCACCATCTTCATCAGTGATCAATGTCTTTAGTCCTTCTTTGGATGTAACTCTTGAAACAGCAACATACAACTGTCCGTGAGAAAATATAGGTGTTGCTAGATATACACTAACATGTTTAAGCGATTGCCCTTGACTTTTGTTAATTGACATTGCAAATCATACAGTCAAAGAAAATTGTCTTCTTCAGGTTAAATTACTGCTAACCTAATAAAGCAAATGAGAGAGAAAATATTAGGTTAAGTTGTTGCAGACCTAACAAAATTAATAAATAAGGATAAGTGTGGAAAATATTGTCATTGGTGCGATGCATTTTTTAAATTACTCTTAACCCAATAAAGCAAATGGGGGGTATTAGGTTAAGTTGCTGCAGACCTAACAAAATTAATAAATAAAGATAAGTGTAGAAACAAAAAAAAAGGCAAGGGGATAAGAATGAAATTGGTGCTATGCATTTTTTTAGATGGAATTTGTTAGGTTAAATTACTGCTAACCTAATACAGCAAATGAGAGGGAAAATATTACGTTAAGTTGCTGCAAACCTAACAAAATTAATAAATAAAGATAAATGTAGAAAATATTGCATTTTTTAAATTACTTCTAACCTACTAAAGCAAATGGGAGGGATGGAAAATATTAGGTTAAGTTGCTGCAAACCTAACAAAATTAATAAATAAGGATAAATGTAGAAAATATTGCATTTTTTAAATTACTTCTAATCTAATAAAGCAAATGAGAGGAAAAATATTAAGGTTAAATTGTTGCAGACCTAACAAAATTAATAAATAAAGATGACTAATAGCTTGTGAGCAAATTCGGGAACCACTCACGAAAATGGTTCTCGCGGTATTCAGCAAAAATAATTAATAAATTATTTTTTGCAGAATAAACCATGCTCTCAAAAATCTCACACCATAGATAATCCATTTCAGGTCCCTCCTTGATTTCCAATTACGCTCCCTTCTCTTTGTTTCTCTTAGTACAAGACAAGATTTACTCCATTTGTTAGGTTGGTCCATTTTCAAATCCATCACCTTTTCCATAGTCGATCATTTTTTTCACCTCTAGCATAATTTTTTTTTATATTAACTTCCGTTGCCTCAAACATATAAAACATAAACATTCTCAAAAATAATTTATGTTACCTTCAAACGACAAAAGCAGGTCGGTCTAAAGGTCAAGCCACCCAAACAAAGGCTTTAGGCCTCAAGGTTTTAGGTTAAAAAATGTCTCAAAATAAGTTAATTTAGCTATAAATATGTGATATGACATACTAATAATCAAAATTTGTCTAGCTTGATTGGTCAATTTTAAGGTCTCAAATCCCTTTGGTCTTAAGTTCAAATCTTGGATTCAATAAAACATGATTTTTTACGCTTTTACTAAGCATTATGTTACTATTATCTTTTTAATTCTAAAAGGCCTCATTATAAAATTTGTTTTAGGCTTCTTGACATGTTAGGCCAACCCTGGACAAAAGATTTCAACTTAAGTTCTTCAAAACTCAGTTTTCTCTTCATAATCACAAACACAACCCATGCAAAATTCATCACATGGATTACACTATGATCAATATTAGGAAAGGGGTAAAACTTCTCACATTTTACTGTTTCTTAAGAAGGTAAATTAATCCACCTAAATTCGTACCGAAGGAGTATGCTTCAAAATCACAAGTCAGCATCACAAAACCAACCCAAGTTAGTTTCTCACCCTTTACTTATACGATCGATACTTTATAGCAAGGATAGTCTATTAGAATTTCAAAGAAGAAAACTGGGTTTAACTTACACCTGAGATAGATTGGCTAGCTTCCTCCAAAATGAGAGGGATGAGAAGTATTTTGTCTTTTTAAGGAGGATTTATTCGCGAGTAATAACCATTGGATAAAATGATGCTTTGGGTAATACTACAATTTGTTGGATAAAAGAATTAAGAATGTCATATATATTTTCTCAAAACTTGGCCGACAAGTTCAGAAAAAAAAAAATATGAGTTGTCACTTCAAGAAGTCTTTAAGAAGTAAATCAACGAAAAATATATAATTTTTAAAGAGGAATGTTAGCAACACACTTTTCAACATGCTCTTTTTGATTGGTTAAAATTCACATAAGATCCACCAAAATTACATGAGATCCTCATGATTTGGTGGATCCCATGTGAATTATAACAAATCAAAGAGAGTGTGTTGAAAAATGTGTTGCTAACCTTTCTCTATTTTAAAACACGTTAAAATAGAATATATCATCCAACCAAAAAAGTCTTTCAGCACAAGATCTCTTGAAGAAGACTTTAGAGAAAGTTACAAAATTTACAACAATCCGCAACTAAGATGTGTAAATGGTACATCGTTTATTTAACAGCTAATATTCATTTTGATCTTAAGACTTTGTCTTTGTTGATCTTAAACGTATCTAAATAGTAACTACATTTTTTAATGTCTCTTTTATTTAGATTAAATTGACCAAGGTAAAACATATTTCATAATTAAGTGTATGTTTGTTGAAGGGGCGTAAATGTTAACAAGTTGTATTTATACCCAGAACAAAGTACATAAACAAATTGTTTGGGAATAAAAGTACATATTACACTAAGTACGTATACATAAGATTATTTTTGACAAAAACAACCCATAAGATTTTGTCCCTCCTAGACTTGTGGGATATATACAAAAAAAGTAGCTCTTAATTTTTGGTCAAAAAAGTTGGGGTAAGTTGAATTTCAAAAACTTTTAAGTTTAGGATAAACCTAAATGTTGAGAGTGTTGGAAGATATATTTACAAATCATTCGTGGAACATATACCTGTATATTAAAAAAAAAAAACATATTCACGCTAGTAGCTGAAGTTGAATTCACATTCCTCTAGGGTATGAATTAATTTCTTACTAACTAGATCAACTTTCATTAACAACTTCTTAATTTTCTTATAAGCTTTTATTGAAACATTCTTCTTGATTCAAGGATATTAGAATTTTGTGGGATCAAATTGTCCCCATATATTTTCTTTAAATGGATCTAGTATCTCTTTAGTTTTAAAAATACACTGTCAATAAAATGACGAGTGGAGGGTCACATCAATATTGATATTTAAAAAATAGTTCGAGTTTTCAAAATTTTATTGTATCTAACTTTTTCATATCAATTTATATTTGCTTTTGCACGTATAAATAAAAAAAATCTGCAACAAACATGCACAAATATTTAACGAATTTATTTCAAATAAAAAATATATTTAATGCAAACATTATATTAATAATGATATTTTTTTTTTGGTAAAGTAGTCTAGTGGCTATTAGTAATGATAATTTTTTTTGGTAAAATAACCTAGTTGCTATAGCTCACACAATTTAATTATGGAGAAGAATGATAATTGTTTTTTATACTATAGTAATGTTACGCGATCCGTGTCAAAGTACATTTTTTTTAACTAGCTCAAAGATTTTAAATCTTAGCAAAAGTCTTTTTTTTTTTAACAAAAACAAAACGATATTCATTCATTCAAATCGATAAAGTACATCAGATACAAACATCGCTGAAAACGTAAAGAGTGAATCTGCGAACAAACTCATAGCACCCCAAGTTAATAGCATACAACGGTAAAATGCCTACAAATAATATGATGAAACCTAAGTCACTGAAATACTCATGCTTCTGGATCTGCAATGTTGACGTCCAAATCATTGGTTGAATTTGTAATTGACTGATGTAGATCTTTCAATAGGAACTGAACAAACACCGCGACAAGACGCGAAATCAAACGCCGCACAAAACGACGAACAACACAACGTCACACTTAGACGACGAAATCACAAAAAACGAAAAAACTTGATAGATGTGAAAACCACTTATTTAAACTGAAAGAAAAGGGGAAAAAGACGTAGATGAATGATTTTAGGTTAAAAATGACCTGAAACCACCTCTCCTTAATGAACGAAGGAGAAAGAAAGTTTAGAGAGAAGTTAAAGTTTTTCCCACTAAAAAAAACTTAGGCCAATGTACCTTAGCAAAAGTTTTTTTAGAAACCACAAAACTTTTAAAAAAAATATTTGGGTTTTAAAATACTAATCTAATTTAATCTAGGCATACAGCCCGTAGAGATTGGGGAAAGTGGAGGAACCAAACAAACCCCCTCTTGTTTTCGTAACGTAAAATAACCTATAAAATCTAAAACCCTAAAATTCCACATCACAGTTCTCACCACCACCAAAACACTTCACAAAATCGAAAAGAGATAATCGTAAGGTAGCTAGTAATGGACTTCGACGAGTACGAGTACCTGGAGAAGACGGTGGAGGAGCAACAGGAAGACAAGGATTCATCCAAAAAGAAGAACACTGACATCACCGACATTAAATCCGAGAGGACTTACCGGAAGCACGGCGTCGACGACGATCTCGACGGCGGTGAAGATAGGCGGAGCAAGAGGTCACGCGGAGGTGACGACGAGAATGGCTCTAAGAAGGATCGCGACAGGGACAGAGACCGTGAACGTGACCGTGAACGATCTTCCGGTCGTCACCGGGAGAGGGACGGAGAGAGAGGTAGTAGAGAGAAGGAGAGGGAGAAGGACGGAGAGAGAGGTGGGAGAGATAAGGAGAGGGATAGGGAGAGAGAAAAGGAGAGGGAGAGGAGAGATAAGGAAAGGGAAAAGGAACGGGAGAGAAGAGATAAGGAGAGAGAGAAGGAACGGGCTGAGAGAGAAAAAGAGGAGAAAGAGAGACCAAGGAGGAGTATGAGTCGTCCTGAGAGAGACAGAGGAGAGCGAGATTTCGAAAACAGAGATGGCAGGTAAAAATTAAAATTGCACATTCAGTTTATACCTTTTCATTTCGTGTTTGCTCTATTGATTCTTCAATTGGTTTCAATTAACGAATATAAAAGAATGCAATGTGTATAATTGAATTAGAAATGACGATATTGGAGATATAGTTGGGGGACTGTAGAAAAAATGGTAGATAGAAACTCAGCTTAGGTGGTTCAGACATCTAGAGAGAAGACTTGTAGATTATGTATGTAGTAAGAAGAGTAGATCGGATGCGTGCAACTCACTTAATCGAGCTGTCAAGAGTTCAAATCTTGGTTGGGGAGAAAATACTACCCAGAACAATTAAATACTAACATTTGCTATTCAAAAACAAAATAGAGTATATCTGACGGAGAGTAGTCAAATCACTAGAGGCAGAGGATGATTTAGAAAAGAATGATCTAGAGATTAATGAGTTGGACAGGGATATGATTTACGATATTAGAACATTATGGTTGCATTTGATCCATGTAGCCGACCCTACTTATGCTTGGTTGTTGTTGTATGTAGCTGTTGAATTTTGCATACTCTCTACTAGCTAGTTTACTTGAAATTTATTTAGTTTATCACGTTTTTCTGTGTTGGAATGGATAATGTGTCCCTATTGTTTATGTTGCCAGTGTTATATGCGATTTTTTTTCCTGTTCTTATAAAATAAGAGGTTGAAATGTGGTGCTAAACTAGGTATTACGCCATTAATTAGTTGCTGTTTGGTTCAATTCTTCAAGGTATAAGTATATCATTAATGGATCTCAGTACCTCTCGAGGGATTAGTCCTGGCTCCCGACCAGGGATACCAGGATAATCTGGGTTGATCTAAAAAGGTATTATTATTTCATTAATTTGTTGTTATTGGGTTTCAATGCTAGCACGGTGTTACAATATGATCCTTACTGCAGTTTTGGCTCATGTATAGGTAAGATTTTGAGTCATTACTCCCTCTGAAGACTGGGCGCCAATTTGGACTCTAATATGGACAATCAATATACTGATTTATTGAACAAATTATATAATCTGAATACCAAATTCAACTAGTATGATGTGGACTTGTCTATATTTTCTTATTACAGCCTCATTTTAACTTGACTTGCAGGAGATTCAGGGATAAGAAAGAGAATGTGGAACCTGAGGCAGACCCAGAAAGGGATCAGAGAACTGTTTTTGCCTACCAGGTTGATTGGTTGCCTCCATTTTTGTTTGTTTTAAATAGTATAAATTTTTACGGTCTGAGATATTGGTATATTTGGCAATTCTTTTGTGATGATTTCCTGTTTGCTCTTTGGTGTTCACAGATGCCCTTAAAAGCAACGGAGAGAGATGTATACGAGTTCTTCTCGAAAGCTGGCAAGGTCAGTTGCTTCAGTTATGACAAGTGAATTCAATTGTATAGAATGTACAAGTCTTACATTCATGATGAATATAAGTTGTTACTCAGAGCACTCTGCTTTCAGTTAAATAGGGCTGCTACTTTATTGTGTATGGATATTCTGTTTATATGGTTTTTAGTGAATCACAGTTACATTATGATATTTAGATTGCCACGTTCCTACAAATTAGGTGGCTGCATGTTTCCAGTGAATGCTTACATCTGCCTCTATACATGATACTTCCCCTCTTTTGTTTTAAGTATAATTTGATGTTCCTTGTTTTCAGGTGAGAGATGTCCGTCTGATCATGGATAGGAACTCACGACGATCTAAAGGAGTTGGGTATGTGTTCAATTGTCAAAGAATCTCTTTTTTAAATTTCAACTTTTAAGACTTATGCTTGACTGTATTCTTAATTGGACTAGCTCATTTTGCACAATGAAGATCAATGACATAGTCTTGGTTTCCTGTTCAGTCCTATTCCAATTTTTTTCACGCATACAATGATGATTTCACTTGTATACTGAATTATTGATGATCCTCCCCCCACCCACACACACGCACACACACACCACCCCACCTTTTTCTTCTTTTATGAATTGTAAGTCTCTCATGACGGTGTCTAGGTTAGATGCTCATGAATTTGGTTCTGCTTTGACTTTTAGAATCATTTGACTAGGAGTGGGTTACCATCCTACTGCCTAGTGCATTAGCAAAATTTTAGTGTAGTTTATTTTGTTAGCCTTTATTTGCACGCATTTTAGCAACGGATGCAAGGCACTATTGCCAATCCTCCTTGTCTAAATGGTTCCGTATCTCTGTACTCATACGATGTTGTCTTATTCTATCTTGAATGTTAATTTGATAATCACATATGCTTTTAATTTATATTTTATTATTATAACAGACTAACATTTTCCTTACATGATGAAACTCAGCTTGAGCTGTCTGCACTAGAGTTTTTGTTTCCCTACATCTCTTTGCTGTATTCTTTGTAAGGTTTGATTGTGAATTTTGTTGCTTAGTTTTGAAAACTTCATGCAAGTTCCTTATGGTGCAGGTATATTGAATTTTATGATGCGATGTCAGTGCCAATGGCAATTGCTCTCTCTGGCCAACTACTTCTCGGGCAACCTGTAATGGTGAAACCTTCTGAGGCCGAAAAAAATCTTGTTCAATCTAATGCTTCCAGTGGAGCTGCTGTAGTAGGACCATATGGAGCAGTGGACAGAAAATTGTATGTGGGGAATCTTCACTTCAACATGACTGAGGCTAATCTGCGAGAGGTATTTGTGCGTGTGTGTGTGTTTGTGTTTTTTTTTTGCTGTTTCATTAGCTGTTGTGGTGAGGATACCAATGTTTGGCATACTTCCGTATCTATATATTAACTGAGGGCATTGACAACCTTTAATTGCAATGTAAATGCCTATAGTTTGACTAAATATATTTACTTCAAAATCAATAAATTTGTTTTCTTTAGACTGGATATAATTTGCTGGTAGGCATTCAACGATTAGAATATTGTTGTGATAGTTTATCATCTTTTGACATCGCTCTTAATGTTGTTTTAGATTTTTGAGCCATTTGGTCAGATTGAGGTTGTACAACTTCCTCTTGACATGGAGACGGGACACTGCAAGGGTTTTGGGTTTGTTCAAGTATTTTTCCAACCTTTAACCTTAAGAAATATTGCTTTTCACAATGCTTTTTATACGTTGGTTTAACTTGTATTCATTTTACAGTTTGCCCATCTTGAACATGCAAAGGCAGCTCAGAGTTTAAATGGGAAATTGGAGATTGCTGGCAGGACTATAAAGGTAAAGATATTTTTGCTGACCCCTTTGTTTCAACTTTGTTGATACTCATCTCTGCTAATCCATCTGTTTGTTACCGACGTTCGTCAAATTCAGGTTTCATCTGTTACAGATCATGTTGGAAGTCAGGATACAACTACAAAATCTGCAGACTTTGATGATGATGAAGGAGGATTGGTAAGTTTTCACATGTTATTTAAAATATTAGAAAATTGGTTGTGGTAATGTGTCATTGAAATTCATATCTCATAACAATGTATTGCAAATTTACTGAAGTTTATATGGATGATTTTTTCTCATATTGTTAGAAACCTGAATGACAGAGAGTTTGATGTGAAATCAGACTGTTATACTTTTAATTATGTATCACAGTTCTAGATATGAAATTATACAGGTTGATGACGAGTGTTCATGTTTGATAGATAGGTTCATTGAAATTTCAGTGCAGTTGAGGATTTGCACTTAGGTTACATGTAAATACACTAGACCACCGACCCGTGCGATGCACGGGTCCTATTTTGTTTGATAAAATGTTGACTACTTTTCTGTTATCAAAGACTTGAATCCGAAACAACAAAAGAAATGTTTTCGGCGTTTCCTCTACAAATATACGCAAACAGAAATCGAAGTGATAATGATGTATTTTTTTAATTACAGTTGAATACGAGAAATGAACGTATTGTTTTTGAAACCAACCGGGTCCTTAGTTTTTCTTTCCAGGATCTTTTATCACCGCACTTTCACTTTTCACGCCCCTTTCTGCTGACTTCGTTTTTTGTATGTAATAACAACAGTACTCATCTATTGGGAAAGTTATTGTTTGTTGTTGGATTATAACATTAGTCTCTGTACGGTTGATTACTTATCTATATGTTTTTCTTTGCAGACCTTAAATGCCCACTCAAGAGCATTGCTTATGCAAAGATTGGCCGGTACTGACATTCCCACAAGGTCTGTACGATATTTTCCTCTTATATTTTTATGAACCTGTTCATTGTTTTCACATATTTCCCAACTGCAGCATTGGTGTGCAAACTGTGAATGGGTCGGTTCCTGTTCAGCAGGCTTTTAGCATGCCTTTTGGCAATCCAGGTGTTATACCCGCATCAGTTCTACCAACACAAGTCATGCCTACCCCTGTGGTAGAACCAGTAGGAATTCCCAGCGAGTGTTTGTTATTGAAGAATATGTTTGATCCAAGCACCGAGGTTTGTGATGAATTGATTATATACTTTTCACCATAACCATATGATGTTTCACATAACGAAGTACTGATGAAAAATATTACAATCCGCAGACAGAACCAGATTTTGATATAGACATAAAAGAGGATGTAGAGGAAGAGTGTTCTAAATACGGCCGGGTGATGCATATTTATGTCGACAAGTAAGTTAATAAATCTGTAGCATGAATTAATCATCATGTATACCTTTACCGTGTACTTTTCATGTTATTAGTTTCCACATATTATGTGTTGCAATTTTTTAATTAGTTCGGTGTGTACACAGAAGAAGTGCAGGTTTTGTGTACTTGCAGTTTGAAACAGTGGAAGCATCAAGTGCTGCACAACGAGCAATGCACATGAGATGGTTTGCACGCAGGTTGATCACAGCTATCTTCATGGTAATATTCTAATATTCTTGAGTTCTCTGTTGGCTTCTGAAGATTCGTATTCCTATTAATTTTATACACTTGACGTAGAATGTTATTTAAAATAAGAGACTAGTATTCATAACCATGTATGATAATCACACTACCACGAATCAGATTATCATTTTGATGTTTTCCGTCTCTCTCTTTTTATTAAATTCAACAATCCCTGATGTTATGCTGCAAACCTTTCCTCTAGATCAATATCTTAAGAATTATTTTTCTTGCAGCAACCACATTTATATGAAGCCAAATTTAAGGACGAATCTTGAAGAAGTGCATGCAGGCCTCAAGCCTCTTGAAAGATAGGAGGAGTGCAATTTTGTGGTTTAGTTTTTATAAATCATGCTCTGGTTTACAGATTTTGATTCATAAATTGTTTTAGATGATTACATAAATTGTAATGCCCAGACGGTGGTGATATTTGAGGTCTTTTTTAATTTAGTAAGTTGATATATTTAACAATTGTCCCTTGCTATTTTCGTTATATTTGTGTAATGTAAAATTACCTTGTATAACTTTTTGTTTGAAAGGTTTTTGGCTTCTTGCATTTCACATTTTCACTTTGTCTGGGACTGGGATTTTGTATGGGTGACGGGGATTTTGTATGCGTTTCTTTTAAAACCCACTAAAGTCCTTTCCCTCAAAAAAAAAACCCACTAAAGTCCTACAGTGGTCTTATTTTTCTGAAATTGAGGATATATAAGAGGGGACGGGTGGGGTCTACTAAAAATAAACTATATCTTTGACCTGTGCGATGCAGGGGTCTACTAAAAAAACATAAAAGAAATTAATGGATATACAATATTGAAATTAAAATCGTCCTAATGTGACTTTTAAAAGCATTTGTAAAAACATGATATTTTTATATGATCTTTCATATGCACATATTCGTTCAACTAAATTTATATCAAAGCAGTATTAAAGTTTATAGATCAATCATTTAGTTATGCATTAGCTAAACCACACCACACATATCAGAGACTTGGAAGGAACATGCAATAGAAAATAAACATAAACGATAGTCGTAAGTTAATTACCATTGAGTTTTAGCAAAGCCTAAAAATTTAAAAAGCATTAGTTTATGTAATAGAGAAAAATAATGATATATTTCCTTAAAAATAAAATAAAATAAAATAATAGCATATTGATCAATACAAATAAATAAAATATATGCACTTATTATCTAAAGTTGAGAACATCTAAAGAGGGAACTCCTAAATCAAGAGCAACCGTACCTACTCCTTAACGACATGGACTAAAACCAATATCATATTTTCACAGCATTACAAACTACTCCATGCACATTTGCGTTAGAATTATGCTCTTTACCGAAACTGTTTCGCTCATTTCTAAAGTAAATGTCCAAAATACCCTTATGCGACTTAAGTCACACTAGTGTATTATTTACGTGAGCTAAGTCACGCAACGTGACTTAACTCACGCACATTATAGCTCAGCGTGAGTTAACTCGCGCTAGTTGGCCAGTGGTTATAGCTTAAGAACACACGTTTTTTGGACGGTAGTCAATGCATTTTAATGGTGTTTACACGTTTTTTTTAAAAGTTTTTTCACGTTTTTTGACCTCATTAAGTGCTATGCAACCTTAAACCACCTATAAATACCCTCACAAACTTCCTCTTTTCTTCACATTATCTCCTCCCACTCTCTCTCCCTTTTTCTCTTCTTCTTTTTTGCTTCTATAGTCTCTAGGCTCTTTATACCCCTTTACGTATATACCAGTGGCTTTTGGGGGAAGTAGTGGTCCGCCGGGTTGGGGAAAAGGGCATCGTCCCTTGAGGTAAAATTAGGTTTGCTTCCTTTTACTCCCAAAATCTTTTTACCGAGGGTAAAAAGAATCATCACGGGGGTATAAAAGGAACCAAATTTAAATTTACCTCAAGGGATCTTGATGTCTTTTTCCCCAACAGGACGAATCACTATTTTCCCCAAGAGCTATTGGTATATACTGAAGAGGGTAAAAATTACTTTTTACCCCAAGAGGGTAAAAAGATATTAAGTAGATTAGTGAATTCAAATAAAATATATGTATTGCTTATGTAATGTTTAAATGATATTAATAAAACGAGAGTTATATTTATTAATTTTGTTTTTTATTTGTATTTATTTTATGTTTATGATTATGTATTGAATAAATAAATATTGAATAAATAAAATCAAATAATTATAAATATTGAATAAATAAAGTGAACAAATAATTTAGAATAAAGTAAATAAAATAATATAAAGTTACATATGCGCCACTTAAATAAATTTGAATATGCGCCACTTAACTCAGCGTGAATTAGAATAAAAATTGCGTATTGAATAAATTCGAATAAAGTTACGTATTAAAAAAAATGAAAAAAGGCTTAATTAAACTCAGCGTAAATTCGAATAAAGTTGTGTATTGAATATTAAACTCAGCGTGAATTCGACTAAAATTGTGTATTGAATAAATTCGAAAAAAGGCCTAATTAAACTCAGTGTGTATTAAAAAAAAACGTGTTCTTGACCAAATATCACCGACTAACCTAGCGCAAGTTAAGTCACACTAGTGTGTTAACCTTGGCGTGAGTTAACTCATGCTATTGTTAACCTTTGCCTAAGTTAAGTCACGCTATTGTGGCCGGTTTTTCATGCATTGTATAATAGTTTTTACACTCTTTTGTTAATTTTTGCATTTGTTTTATGATTGCGTATTTAATTAAAAAATTCCGATAAAGTAAATAAATAAAATAGATTAAACTCAGCGTGAATTCGAATAAAGTTGCGTATTGAATAAATTCGAATAACAGTTACATTACATTACATAAACGGCATGTATGTCAACTATATATGTTCATAAATATGTCCTATCATTACATTACATTACATTCGGGAATGCACCTTCCAACTACAACAATTGTCTTGCCTTTGAATGGGGCAAATTCAAACTTGCTAAGCAGCAGGGCTCCAACATTCGTCCAGAAGTCCTTTTGTTCCATTCAAAAGGTTAAATTCTTGCTGGTCTTGGTTTTAAATGATAGTATCCAAGTGCCAACGGAATGAGGTCCAGACCTTGACACTTCAATACGATCATTTAAATGAAGCCAACAAGAATTTAACCTTTTGAATGGAACAAAAGAACTTCCGGGCAAATGCTGGAGTTCTGCCGTTTAACAAGTTTGAATTGCCCTATCCAGAGGAAGACAATTGTTGTAGTTAGAAGACACCTTCAAACTACAACATTTATCTTACCTTTGAATGAGGTAAATTCTAACTGGCCAAACAACAACTATCAAACATTCACCTGGAAGTTTTATTGCTTCATTCAAAAGATTAAATTCTTGTTAGGCTTGGTTTAAATGATGGTATTCAAGTGTCAAAAGAATAAGGTTCATTCCTTGACACTTCAATACCTTCATTTAAACCAGCCTAACAAGAATTTAATCTTCCGGGTGAATGCTTGTTAACTGTCGTTTGGCAAGTTTGAACTACATCATTCAAAGGAAGACAATTGTTGTATTTGGAAGGCGCATTTCCCTACCTAATCACGAACTTCTGGCGGAATCAAACTTTTGATGATATCTTCAATTGATCTCAACAATGTTACCCGCATATCGATCCACTGGAACATACTGTGCTCCCAAAACATGCTCGTCACGTTTTCGCTGTTCTTCAACTCCACCCATGTGAATGATACTCTCCTCTCGTCGAGCGTTGGATGTTTATACCAAACGTATTCCACCCTCCTCGTGTCTCTGGGGTTGACTGCTTGGTTGAATTCAGTCAGTTGATCCTTGAGACCTCTTAACGTTACGTTAAGGCACCAAACCTTCAACCTTTGAGGTTCTCCGCTGTTGAATTCTACATGAATGTCGATCCACCCGACCATTGCTTTAAAACTACACAATAAGAAATTAAACACAGTCAATGCAGAACTCATTCAAACATTTCATCAAACACTTGGAGTGCAAATTATACATAAACCCTAAAAATGATAACTCAACATAAACATGCAAACATCTAAATAATTAAGCAATATAAGTCATTTGCATGTAACATTGTATCATATCTTGCAATAAAAAACAAAATTTAAACAAACCCTAAATTTTAAAAAATCTAATCTAAGTATAAAAAATCTAACATAATCATGCAAATATCCAAACATCATAACAATTAAGCACTATAATTCATTTGCATGTAACATTCTATCATTTCTTGCAAAAAAAACTAATTTAAATGAAAGCTTCCTTTTTCTTGTTATTGGAGTGTTTTTTGATTTGAAGTTGAAGGAATTTTGGAGTTGGGTAATTTGAGAGAGAATTGAGAGAGATTTGAGCGTGTTGTTTGAAAATGAGGCAGAATGAGGCTCTGCCTGGGTTAAGAACAACACGTTGCGTGACTTAAGTCACGCTACTATTATAATAGTGCAGGGTTTTATTATAATAGTCTGACAAATCATTTTCCAAATTGAATCATGTTTCCATCCTTCCGTGCTTGCTTTTCTAAAATGTAGCCATCCATACTTCCCTTCATCAATGCCTCCATCCTTATCTGATCGATTAGTGTTATGAAAATGTCGATGCTGAAATACAAAAATTAATTTTGCACTGTATCCTTAGAGATATGTGTTAACAAGTAACAAACAACCCACGGAATATCATCGAATGTGCATGAGCAACAAGAGTTAATTATCAAGAATAAGATCAATGATTCATTATTCATAGACTAGAAAAATAGAATACCTATCAACATGCATTCACCCCTGACAAGATTTATCTACGAGACACCAAGGATGAAAAATAGGATGGAAAACAAATCCAAATACACACACACACTGAGTCATTCCTTCATGCTCCTCCAACCCCACATTGCAAATCATATTGATCCATAGTTGAAGTTGTTATAAGTTAAAAAGTTAGCTAGTTATATTAAGTTAAATAACTTGTTATTCAATTTTCATTCATCAACACCACCAAAAAAAAGTTTTCATTCATCAAGACATGTAGATATATAGTAGTAACACATTGATAATCAATATTCAACACACATATTGATAATTAAATTAACATAATTTAATAACGGATATCAACAATTAAAAACTAGCAGTTAACATTTTTTTTGACACTCAAGTAGTACTAAACATATATTATTTTCCATGAGAAAATACAAAATTCTGGGAGTGACCCATCTTAGATTATTATCAGGAAAGTTAAAGCTAGCTACGTTCTTCGTTCTCATTGTCATCATGCACTCACCCTTGTATCATTAATAGGTGTAGTGGCCATGTAAATATTCACAAGAGAACGATATCTCCTTTGCTTCTTAACTATAGGAAAAACTTCAACATCTTTCCCAAA
>Ga0228711_1002349_pt1 | contig 29003 bp, 16 predicted proteins | sample MedpolnodulmetaG_2_FD_177996 | JGI IMG/M metagenome (GOLD analysis project Ga0228711, IMG submission 177996) | Root nodule microbial communities from Medicago polymorpha collected in Santa Monica, California, United States - brown nodules | ecosystem: Host-associated > Plants > Roots > Nodule... | reverse complement strand
TATTTTTTATCTTTTCCTTTTTTTTTTTGTCTTATCTTCAAATACCTTTAACTTTATTAATTTGAAGAAAAACTATTTGATAAAGAACTTAATACAATTGTTTGAAAGATTTTTTTATGTTTAATTCTTTTCAAAATGTGTTTTGAACATAATATTATTCTTGGTCCTGGGTAAAAGGATTTCAATTTTAAAATAGCAAACTAATTTAAAACTCACCCTTTCTTGAGTTTTTAAATACCTTCATTATACAATATAACAAGATAATTTCATATTCTATTTGGTACAAGAAATAAGATCAAATAATACACTAAAGTTCACTTATTCATCTATTTATATTTTAACTATTAAAGGGACTTTTATAGGTGGTGCGTTAGGGAAGAAGAAAAAAAGGTAAGAATACGCTACAAATAAAATTGTAGGCCATGGTGATACCTCAAAATTTAAGAGATAAGGAGACGCTACAAATAAAACTCTTCGCTAACTAATTTCATTTCATTACGATCATGTTAGGGGACAAAATCATAACTTTATGGTCCTTGAAATTAAAGTTAAAAAGTGAAATAAAAAAAAAGTATATTGTACAATGGACAAAAGCTAAATGACAATTTATGAAATATTTTAACATAAGATATATTGTACAATTCTTTTGCTAGCGGAAGAACTCCTTCATCTCATTAGTACTTTCTGATTTGTACACAAAAGCCTTTACGACACCTAATATTATAATATTTCACTGGTGCACAATCATTATCTTTCATACAAGGACGAGAAACGTGGAAATGAATAGAATCACATACTATTATGACAAGAAATATGGAAAGAAATAGAATCAGAACATAAACAAACTTCATAGTTTCATCCGTATTTTTACCTTTTTGCATCTAAAAAATCATATATGATTTGATCTTTTATAGTGTATAAATTACATGTTGTCATAATTTTTTTAAATAATTTAAGCATTTATAAAATTTTATATAAACTTTTCATAAAATTAGAATCATTACTAAATACCTCTTTAGTGTATTAGTGTGTTGTGTGTTGTGTGTTGTCCCTTTTACACTTAAAAAGGAGATCATGTAATAAAGTTTTCACTACTTTTTCCTTAAAAAAAATCACTATGTTTTTAACCTTTTGCGATAGTAAAGGAGAAAATTATCCATTTGTACTATGCTAAAGTTATCTACGGTTATAATGCACCATTCAGTGAGAACAAATTTATGCATAAATAGAACATATTGTAGGATCAAGATTATTCTGATTAAATTATTTAATTATAAAGAATGTATAATTAAAAATTGTCATTGTATCGTTTATTCCCCTATCTTCTTCACATCAGTTATATAATTCCAGTTTATTTATAAAGTAAAGTGGTATTAAATGTAAACCTAAGTTGCTTTTCAAAATGATTCATACTTATTATTAAACTATTCTTTTTTGGACTGGGTCGCTTCGTAAACCTTAGGGGTTGGGGAATGACCTTTCCAAGTTAAATTACGCGCAAAATGTGGGCTTTGCTCTCTTTCAACAACTATTAACATACTAAATTTGAATGTTAAAACATGGGATTAATACAATTGAGTTAATGAAAAATTCAATTCTTGGCCAAGTGGTAAATTTCAACTACATGATTTAATCAGAATTTTCAATCTGAATTGAGCATCTACTCAGCTTAATTAATCATTTACATGTAACTAATCATGTATCACATGTGTATTAGAAAATGGATATTCATGAAACATTTTTGTAACAAATATTATGACACTCAAGTTGCTCCTTGATATAAAAAAATTAACATGTCTTTGAAGTATTTTTATATTCACACTCAACAATAACAATTGAATTATATGAACCGACAATATAATTATTAATGAGTTCAAGAAAGATGATAGAAATAAGAGGTAGAAGAATTTTTTTTTACAAAATTATACTTTTGCCTCTTAACTTAATTTCAAATAACAGTTTAGTTCTTTCATTATTTTTAGTTAATTTTTTCCCGTTTGGTCTGTTTGCATATAGATTTCAAGCTTAAAAACTATTGTTTTATTTTCTTTTAACCTATAAGTTTTCAAATTTATGGTCTTTCATTCATACTTATATGAATCTTAGATTTAAAGCTTGAAAATACATATGCAAATAGATTAGAATGACAAAAATAAAAAATAAAGAACCAAATTGTTATTTAAAGTTAGGTTGAGAGATCACATATGTAGTTTTGCCAAGATTTTTTTATTGGAGATGTAAAAGTTAGTTACATATTAATTAAGAGTTAGTTGATCTAATTGACTATTTAGGTCTTAATACACTTCTTTATCCTAACTAATCAAACAAGCATGTTGGTACCTTTTACATCTCCGATATATTTCGTTGTGAGATTTAAAAATTTATTTTAGACTACGACTCTTATGCCTAAAAAATATAGGCCAACCTTTTTTCTAAAAGGAATAGGAGGCCAACAAATAAATGAACCAATAATGGTTAATTGATAAATTAAATTTATAATGTTCGATGATATTATCTGTTGAATTAGTTTTTTATTCGAGGTGAACGTTTGAATGAGTTGATTGAGATGAACTGATATAAAATATATTTTTATTTAATATTTAATTGGTTCTCCTAAAAATTAATATTTTATTTTTAGTTAAGATTATAATAATAAAGTTACTAAAAATAAAATATTAACTTTTTAGGTAAATGATGAGTCAATAATTAGTATTTTTAATATAATATTTGAGTCCATTTTATTTATATTTGAGTTTGTTTTATTTAATTGTATTTCCTTTTTAGAACTATTTTACTTCAATTGCAAGTTATTCAATTTCAGGAACTGACATTCTAAAGATTGAGTCTTGGAGCAAAAGAAAGGGGTTTGGAGCTGATTCGAGTTGAAAATACGAAGATTCGGTACAAAAATATGACATCCCCCAAGTCAGAAGCTTGGCACGGCCCGTGCCACCTCCCAAGATTCCTTTTGCTGCTTTTCTGCTTCCCGGACAAGTTACCTATTAGTTTATTTCTGACCTAAAATCCTGTGGTTTCTTGTGGAACATTCTAGTGATGTATTTCTAAGGGCTTAAGTCATTGTAAACTATAAATAGAGTAGCTAGCAATCACAACAATTCATCTTTTGTTCTTGGAATTCAATAGTGACAATTGTCTTTCTTAATAAAAGTTCTTCCTTTTTTTTCTTGTTATTTTATTTATGTTCTTCTTCTCTTCTTCTATGTCTACGATGAACATGAGCGAGTAGACTCTTCTTTTCTTGGGATTGTTGGATGAGTCTAATGACCTAATCCTAATCAAACCAAGCCTCGAACCCAAATTTTATATAAATCTACTTTCTAATTTAATTTCACCGTTTTTATAATGAATTAACAAGTATCAAACTCATAAAGTGACAACGGAGGGTTAGTACGTGTTAATTCATCATCACAAATATTAAGCGATGGATCGAAAGATGAAGTTTTAATATTGGAACAAGTGAAATTAGACAAAGATTGCGAAACATGAGAATAGTCTAGCAAACCTCGAGACAACTAAAGTTTCGTTCTTCAAGGATTCCAATAGCAATCAACCATGAGAATATGCGTGGTTGCTAGAGGGACACACTCACTGAGACCGAAAGGAGATGTGATAGGCTTAAGAGAAACTTGTCTTTAGAAAGTAGGTCCAATATAAAGTTTAGGTTTAGGGTTTGTTTGTGAAGGATTTGTCATCTAGATGAACCAATAATCCCAAGACGCTTTTTATTATTATTACTTTCAACCATAAAAATCAAACCTTTTTCAACTGAAAACTCTTTTCTAATCATCAATAAAAATTAATTGAATTGAACAACTCCATGTTGGAACAATACTCTTTTTACTACTTCGGTAAACCGTGCACTTGCGGATTTACTACATCAAAAAAACAATTAAATATTTAATAAAAATATATTTTATATCACTTCATGTTAATCAACTAATTCTACTCTTCACCTTGGATAAAAAAAAAACTAATTTGACAGTTAATTTTATCAAACATTCTAAATTCAATTCATCAATCATTATTAGTTAGTTAATAGGTTGGCATATATTCCTTTAAAAAAAATTGGCCTCTATTTTTTAGACATGAGATGCATGGTGGTCTTGGTCTTGAGTGGTCTTATCATATGAACAAGGCATTCCTTTTGAATATGATACGGAATCATATCAAGCAACCACATAAGCTCTGGTGTAGAGTTCTTCGCAGTGAGTACGGTTGAAATAATATCTTAATACAATTACTCGGTCTCAACCTTACGACTCTTCCACGTGGAAAGCGCTTGTAGGAACTTGGGATGATTTTCAGCGCAATGTTATTTTGCAAATTGGGGATGGGAAAAGTACTAACTTTTGGATCGATAAATGGGTCTCGAGTAATACTTCTCTCTTCTCTTCTACTAATAAATCACATGTGGATATTACTATGAACATTTTAACCAAATTTTAGCACTCCTAAACCCTTCTAATTTTGATAGTCCAGACACTATTGGACGGGGAGGATCTAAGGGGTTGATATCTGAACAGCTAAGGGTGGTGGTGATGGGAGCAGTTTTATATGTTTGGGTTGTGGAAGAAGAGGCTCAAATGACTTGTTTGGGAATACGATTCAGGTTTGGGAAACGGCGTCCTCCGCCTCTTCCCACGGTGGTCTGGTCGGTGGTGGCAAGGCTGAGTTTTTGGGAAAATAGGCTGAGTATTTGGGAGAAGACAGTGATGCAAGCCATAAGGCTAGTTGTTCACTACGTAGAGAGGTGATAGGTGGGACAGATTTGGCAACTCAAAATTTAGATAGGACAAAAAGAGATAACTGTGGAGACTTTTGAGGTGGGTCAGGGAAATATTTCTTTATTGAAACAAACAATTTCAAATGATCAAATAGAGGGAGGACATGTGGCTATGGAGAGAGTGTCTCATGGAATGTAGCAGCTTCAGCAGGTAGGGGGAGTACATGTGGCGCCTAACATTGGGGTTGTAGGGGAGCGTGTGGAAGTTGTTGAGCAGAGTGAGGACACATGTGTTAGTCTTTAGGATGTGGATAACAGGCGCGTGAGGTGCTGATGGTTTCAATTGAGGAAGGACTGGTGGTGGGGCCAGATTTTGGATCTTGGGCCTGGAGCTAACTCGCCTCCTTTTGGGCCTATTTTTGGAGAATTATGTGTGGAGGCAGATTTGAATATTACTTTGGAATTAAATGGTGATGTTTTTCCAAACAGGGAGATGCCCAAAGCAAACAGACATGTGCGTTTTACTACGGATGATTCTGACCTTTCGGATTTTAGCGATTCAATAGAGGTCCTTGGGGAGGAACAAGAGCATATGACACTGCAGAAGGTGAAGCAGAGGCATAAGAAAAAATTGGTTAGGGGGCCCTCTCCCAATTGTTACAACTAATTTTGTTTAAATGGCAGAGTTGGTGAAGGGTGGTAAAGGTAGAGGGAAGAGGAATTCTAAGCAACGTAATTCTCTTAACTCGGTGGGTGCGGAGTCAGGGGCTAATATTTTGGAGGAAGAGCAGAGGGCTGAAGACATGTTGGTGGGAGTGGATGGTTCTATCAATGTGATGCCTTCACCACCTTCGGGAATGAGGGTGATTCTTGAGGAGGAAGGTACTCAAGTTCTAGAAAATCCTATCCCAGCACAAGGTGAGGATCCTTTGAAGAAGTTGGAGGCGGAGTCATTGTTTGGTATTCAAAATGAACTAGGTTTCTCTTTCACTACACCACGGCTAGCTGACACCGAGAGGTTGGAGGTTATGGAGGTAGTAGATGTCAAGAATAAGGTTATTTGGGAGAGGAGAGTTGTTGATCAATGATTATTACAACTTTCAACATAAGAGATCTACGGGGCGATCAAGAGAAATAAGGTAAAAGAATTAATGTGTCATCAAAAGGTGGACTTCTTGGCGATTCAAGAGACTAAAATGGAGGTAATTTCGCAAAAAAAAAATTATATAGTCTTTGGGGAGGTGAGGAATGTGATTGGGCTTACCTTCCCTCCGTTGGCAATAGTGGCGGTATTCTTTCGATTTGGAGGAAATCAATTGCTTCTTTTAATTTTTCTTTTGTCGGTGAAGGTTATGTGGGTTTGTGTTTGGATTGGGGGGTGTTAAAGCATATATTTTTTGTGATTAATGTTTATTCTAAGAGTGATTTACTGGCTAATAAGAGGTTATGGTATAGGCTTCTTGAATTAAGAAGGAGTTTGGGGGATGGGGTGTGGTGTATTTTAGGGGATTTTAATATGGTGGGAGGGAGTGATGAGAGAAAGGGGGTGAATGGGTAGGCTTCTTGAAGTCAAAGGGAAGAAATTATCCTTTACAATAATTTTGTTTGGGATGTGCAGATGAAGGATTTGAATGTGTTGGGAAGGCGTTTTTCATGGTACCATCACAATGGTAGATCCATGAGTTGTATTGATAAGGTGTTTGTTTCTGAAGATTTGGTGTCTTTGTGGGGAGAATCTTCTCTTTGGGTGCTTCCTAAAGATGTGTCGGACCATTGGCCGCTTGTTTTGAAAGACGGAGAGTGGGATTGGGGTCCTAGACCGTTCCAATTTAACAACTTTTGGTTGTAGAATCCAAATTTTAAAGGGGTGGTGGAGGAGGCGTGGAGAACGAGTCCTAGTGTTGGGTGGATGAGTTTTGTGTTGAAAGAGAAGCTCAAAGGTTTGAAATTGAGAATTAAGGATTGGCATAAAGGTGTGTACGGGGATATGGAAGTGAAAATTGAGAAGATGGTGGTTGATATTCATGAACTAGATGTTAGAGGGGAGGAGGTGGGGTTGAGTGAGGAGGATGTTCAACGTCGCAAAGGATTATTTCGGGATCTATGGACTATTCTAAAGGCGAAATATTCTAATATGGTGCAAAGAGCTAGGTCGAGATGACTAAAGAATGGAGATGTTAACTCAAAGTATTTACATAAGTGTGGGAAGTTGAGGCATAATCGGAATGCGATTAAGTCTTTAAGGGTGGGAGACGAATGGGTTCAATCCCCTATGGAGGTTAGGAGAACAATGGTGGATTACTTTTCAAATCATGTGGCGGCATCGGTGTGGAGCGTCCTAAACTTGTTAGTGTCCATTTTAAGAGGTTGGGAGAGGTAGCGAATGCTAGTTTGGTAGCTTCGTTCTCTCTTGGCGAAATTGAAGGGGTGTTGGCGGAATGTGATGGTGATAAAAGTCCGGGCCCGGATGGTTTTAACTTTGCTTTTGTGAAAAAGTTTTGGTATTTGATTAAGAGTGAGGTGCATATCATGTTTGACCAATTCCATGGTAATGAAATGATTCCTAAAGCTATGTTAGCTTATTTTGTGGCGTTGATTCCTAAATTTAATTCGCCTTTGGAGTTGAAAGATTTTAGACCGATTTCACTCTTCGGGTGCCTTTATAAACTTTTTATGAAGGTGTTAGCAAAAGGTTGGCGAGGGTCATGAATGTTATTATTTCATTGAATCAATCGGCTTTTCTTAAAGGGAGAAGCTTGGTGGATGGTGTTTTGGTGATAAATGAGATTGTTGATTTTGCTAAGAAATCCAATTTGGATTGTTTGTTTCTTAAGGTAGATTTTGAGAAGGCATATTGATACAAATCCGTAAGCGTACGGTTCTATCGAGTAGTAAAAATATCATTCCATAGAGAGTTGTTGTAATTACCAATTTCGTTTTCAATTGTGATTAGCTGAAAAGATTAAGGTTTAGAAGTTCAACAGTTTCTTGATTTAAAATTCAGATATAATAAAAAGTCTTAGGATTGTGGTCGATCTAAATGACAAAACTAAACAAGTTCTTTATCTATTTTCTTATTCTATGTTAAATTCATTTTCTTAAGACAAGATTTTCATAAGTATTTCATGTTTCTTTTCAGAAGTCATGAATGTATTCCGATAACAATCAAACCTATTGTCATAGTTGATTGTTATTGAAACCCTTTAAGTTTTAATCTTAATGTCTCAAAGTTCACAAAACTATTCTCATGTTTTGCTCACTTTGTCTAATCTCATTTGTTTCAATAACAATTTTCATTTTTCGATCCTTCAATTGTTATTTGAAATATGACTTAAAGATGATGAGATTAGATTAGAAAAGAATTTAAATAAAATAAGGTTCTAGATTTGGTTTGAATAGAAAGTCTACTTACTCATGTTCATTGTAGACAAAGGAAATAAAATTAAAGACATGAATATAAATTGTTGAATATAAATTGAAAGAATGTAAGTGCAAGAAATGTAAAAGTGCAGAAAAATAAAGCAAAATCTTAGAACACAAATGATAACTTTGATTGCAAAAGTATAACAAATTCTCAATGATCCAAGATGTCTTACATGTCTGATATGAGCCCTATATATAGCCTATAACCTTAGACAAGGCATTAAACTAGCATTACAAGGCAATAATGGGCAGAAATCAAGAGTTTTCAGCATCAAAATGTAACTGATAATAGCGGACGGTCGTGCTAGTGAGGCACACGACAGTGCCTGGAGTAAAAAACGGTCAGAATTGGTACCTGAAGGGGTGCACGGTTGTGCGTGGGATGCGCACGGTCTGTGTGTTTCATGCACTGTTGGTGCACACAATCTGGCCTTTAGGGGCATACAACCAATGCATTTGGAGGCGCGACCGTACCTGATGAAAATGGTCAGGAAACTTTATTTTTCAGCTTTTTTCTTGGTTCTTTATCCATGCTTTTGTTCCAATGACTTGTTCAACATCATTTTTGTCCTGAAAATAAAACACAAACTTTTGAAGTAAACTAGTTCTAAAATGAGATTAAAACACACGAAATCATATTGAAATAAACACTTAAATCAACACAAATTATGGCTTATCATATATGATTTGGTGGATTGGGGCTTTTTGGTGTATATGATGGAGAGGGTGGGCATGGTTCCAAAATGGATAGCTTGGATGAAGGTGTGTGTGTGTGGTGAAAGTATGTCCATCCTTGTCAATGGGAGTCCAATAGAAGAGATTAATATTCAAATAGGTCTAAAGCAAGGTGGTCCACTAGCACCTTTTCCCTTTATTTTGGTGGCGGGGAGTTTTAGTGGGTTAAAGAGGAATGCGGTGAGGTTAAATTTGTTTGAAGGTTTTTTGGTAAAGGAGAAGGGGAAGGTGTATTCTCATCCTCAATACGTTGATGATACTCTTTGTGTGGGGAGAGCAACGGTGGAGAATTTGTGGACTTTGAAGGCATTGCTTAGAGGTTTTGAAATGACATCCGGTTTGAAAGTTAATTTTTATAAAAGTTGTTTGTTGGGTGTAAATGTGGATTCCGATTTTATGGTTATGGCGTGTAACTTCTTGGATGGTGGTCAAGGTAGTTTTCCATTCAAATACTTGGGGTTTCCGGTTGGAGGGAAACTTGGGAGAGTCAATACTTGGGAGCCGTTGTTAGATCAAATCTCTAAACAATTGTCTTCTTGTGGTCGAGCAATGTTTCAAGGTGGTGGAAGGACTTGGTGTCTCTTGCAAAATGTGAGGAAGTGGATTGGTTCAACGAAGAGGTAGTAACGAGAGTGGGGAATGGGGTTACTACTAGTTTTTGGAAGGTGGCGTGGAGAGGGGATGTAGCTTTTATGGTTAAATATCATAGATTATTTTCAATCTCGAACCTTCAATAGGCTACGGTACAAGATATGTGGATTCCTAATGCTAGTGGAAGGTCGTGGGGCTTTAGTTGAAGGTGGGAATTGTTTGTTTGGGAGAATAACCTTCTTATTAAGCTAATGAGGGATTTATACGGTTTTCGGGGAAATTTAGACGAAGATATTTGGAGGTGAAAGTTGGAGGAGGATGAGTCCTTTTCGGTGAAGTCCTTGTATTTGAAGTTGGTTAGGCAAGAGATATGGGTGAAGGTTTGGCCGAATGAGGAAAGAAGGGTGTTCCGTCACATTTGGAAATTCGGGGCTCCATCTAAGGTGATAGCTTTTGTTTGGAATGCCCTCCTTGATCGGATTCCGACTGGGATTAATTTGGAGATTATGAATTGTTTGCCTCTAGATATTGGTCCCAATTGCGTTTGGTTTGTGGCTGCTCCCGAATCCTCTTCGCATCTTTTTCTCCATTGTGATAGGGCGAGGAATATTTGGTTAAACGTGATGTTGTGGTTATATTTGAACTTTGTAATGCCTCCAAACTTGTTTTACTACTCCGCTTTGTATGTTTTACGAGTGGAGTTGGTGCCCTCGGGAGTGGCTATTGAGGTAATGTGTGTGGTGGGGAGCCGACTGTTTTGTTTTGGGTATTGATGGGTTTGGCGTGTTTGGCAGGAGGTTTTTTTCCTGCATTTTTTTGCAGGTTTTGCTGTTGTCCAACAGCTGCTGTTGTGGAGTTCGGTTGCCAACATGTTGTTTGGGAGGTTTTGGTTTTTTTGGGACCAGCTTTAGTCATGTGTAGTGGTTGTTGTTCTATTGTTGTTTGTTGTTCCGTCCATAGCTTTTTAGTGCTCCTTACACTACTTCCAAAATATATTTTTTTTCTTTAATGAAAAACAAACTAATGGTTGATTAGGATAATTTGGTAAAATAACATCTCTCTTTCTTTTAGTTAATGTATTTCTTAATATGCATTTAAAAACATTAAAGAACATTCATTTTGAAACGGGTGGAGCACTTATTATCATATCAAGTTTTACATAAAAATATTTATGTAAGCATCAAATGATTATTTTAGCAATGGAGACTACTAGCACAATCAAAAACTAGTTTAAAATTTTGATACTTTAAAACCTATTATGAATATCACCAAAATTAATATGGGTCATGCTAACTTGTGCCCTCATGTTAACGATTCCATAAATGCTAAATATTTATTACAAAACATTAATTTTTTAGAGTTAATCTCTTTGAGTTGAGGATTTCAAAACATTAATTTTTAATCTCTAAAAAAATAAATTGACGACAAAAGTTCCTTAATACATGCCTCAAGCGTACCACTTAGCATTTACCAATTACTGTTACCTTTAAAAAAAAATAGTTTATTAATTTATGGAAAAGTGTTACGACTGCCGCACTAGAAAACGATCGATTACTTGACCATAATTCTTTGTTTCCTGTTTTTTCCGCCGATTCTCAAATTCGCCACTAACAATAACACTGGTAAGTGCTAACCCATTCTTCCTCTTTCTGCTTCTCAGTTCTTATTATCATTGTTATTGCTCTTTTTTAAGTCATTATTATTATTTTTGGTTTTTTTTTTTTTAAATTCGGTATCCAATCCAAATACCGACTAATTTGAGTGGTCCAATCTCACCGTCACTTGCAAGTCCCCGTTTAACCTGCATGATTAGTTGCCTACTCACTGTTTGATAAAATGCTTGTATGTCTAGCACAAATGCTTATCATGTTAAGCGCTTATGTATATGTTTTCATAAGCTATTTTTACAGCAGAAGATGTTTTTTTGTATAATAAGTTGTTTTTATAAGCTATAAGAACTTATGAAAATAAGTTGAAAAAAGTTTATGAAAATTGTCATAGTCTGTTTTCATTAATTCTTCGAAACATTCTCATAAAACTTGTGACAGTAGATAAGTTCAAATAAGTCAATCCAAACCTGCTCTAAGTAGTGAAAAAAATTGCTACCTCATACACATGAATTTGTGTATATAAATTATGAATTTTACAATTGTTATCTGATTGATCCCTTTATTACTTTCTCCAACTTGAACGGAGAATATTTGCAGAACTGTTTGATCCCTTTTGTTGACCTTTAAGGCTGTAATAGATATAGAGAATATAAGAAGCTTTAATTGATATTTTTCATCTTTAATCTTTTAGGCTGTATTCCTAATGGTCAGTGTAGCATACCCTTAAAATTGGAGCTGTCAAATAGGGCCCCAACTGTAGTTTGAGCTTAAAATGAGTATGTTCGCTAGTGAGCCGAAAAATGGGTAATCTTGTTCAACTTACCTGGGTTGGTAAATTAAAAGGTGACCAACCTACCTTAAAAACAAAATTATTGAAAGATTGAGAAAGTCAGAGGCATGTGTCCAAGAACTTGTCAGAGATTCATGACTTCAGAATAGGTGGGTTTCACTTGGTTTCTGCTCATTTCACAATGCTATGCAACACCTGTGTTTCACTTGGTTGAACTTGCTATGAGAAAAGAAGACGGCAGGGATTTAGGTTTCTCAAACTCAAAAGGGGTGGGTGAGCCTGTGTTATGAGCGAAGCCAAAACAAAGAGTCTATCCTATCATAGATTTATAAGTCCTGCTTATTAGGTGAGAGTTCCTCAATGTGGGACTCATAATAATGCACCATTACTATCCGATGTATATAGCGTCTTCACTCCATGACACTTGGTGACTAATCTAGTAGTACATTGAGTTGAACTAAGCATTCCCAGTTCAAACCTAAATAACCTGTGAGTTTAGTGAGATAAGTCAAACCAGCTTGTCATCATAGTGAGTTGGTTTTGGAGCAACTCAACACACCATTTTGGTAAGTTGAGCAAGTTGGCTCATGTGGGTCGGAATCCGCTTTGATGGTTCTACTTTAAAATAGCAGTGGAGAATTTTTGGTAGTACAGATTTACATGCAAAACTACACTTAAAACACATCCATTAATTCTTCATCCCTATTTTTCGAAGTTTTACAAAACTGATCCCAACTTTCTACTTTACATAAGGATTGAATGTTGTGAAGGGACCAAGCACTAACTTTACATTGGCAAAACTATACTTAAAACACATCCATTAATTTTTCATCCCTACTTTTGAAGTTTTATGAAACTGATCCTAACTTTCTACTTTTCATAAGAATTGAATGTTGTGAAGAGACCAAGCTCAAACTTTGGTATATATATGGATTTGGTGTCATGATCTTGACATTTATTGTCGAGTGTATTAACTATTGATCCACTAAGATTTGTATGTTGGACAGTACGTGATTTTGGCATATTAAGTAGAGGGCATGGGTTGTCATGGTTATGTGTATGTGAAAGAATGTACTGATACTTGTATGTGACTCTACGAAGTTAAATCAAAGCTTTTATAGTTTGTCAATACTCAATAGTAATACTATTTACATCAAATACCGACTTAGCATTATAGCTTAATCTCCTTGCATTTGCAATTTTGCATGCTGCGCCAATGTATTAGCATATTATATGTTCATTCTTCATGAACACTAACCATTCTACTTGTTGTGTATACAATTTGCAATTTATTAATGCACGGGGGTACTATGTACGTAAGGCAACTATAATCTAAAACCTATGTATATGAACTATAAGGAAGTTTGTTCTGAACGTTATAATCAGTTATGCTCTGGTATAAATCTAGTCTGTGTAGATTAATCACTGTTAGACAATCATTTTATCAGTTCCAGATATGAATCTGCATTATTTTCTACTCTAATTTGCTTAAGTTCACAGTGAATCAAGCATAACACCGTTTGGAAAAGGAGAATCACAGAAGAGCTGCAGAAAAATCAAATGGCTGAAGAAACTAGTATCTCTGAGCCGGAAATTGTGGCCAAACCTGAACTTATATACCGGTGTAAGAAATGCAGAAGAATTGTTGCTTCAGAAGAAAATATGATTTCCCATGAGCGTGGAAAAGGAGAATCAAGCTTCAAATGGAATAAAAGAAGCAGTGGATCCTGGGAAAATAAAAATCAACCAGCTGATTGCACCTCAATATTTGTTGAGCCCATGAAGTGGATGCAAGCAGGTACTTGAAAATTTCCATCTTGCCCTACAATTTCCATAATGAGCCCCATTTGTTTAATCTTTTTTTATTATTATAAAAAAAAATGACTAAAATTTGAAAAGAAAAAAATTATGTGAAGTAGAAACCCTTTCTTAATTGAGTTTGAAGACTATGCATATGCATCTAATTATATTTCACCATGATGTTATATTATTTACTAAAATATATACATGATGAGATAAGATTGGGTTCATGTAACACGGATAACTCATAGTTTTTAAACTCTTTTTATTTGGCTACGATTGTAAAATAAAAAACTTTAATTTTGAAAGATAGTTGAAACTTGTGTTATTAAAAGTTACTCATAATTTTTCAAAATAATCATTAAATAAATCTTTAAGCTTTATTTTTAAAATGTTTGAATTAAAACGTTGAAATTTTTTAAAAGTTGACTGTCAAAATAAGAAGCGTGTTATTAAATAAACTGAAACAAATAGGCATAAAATTACTTTCAAAACCATTTACTGACACTATGAATAATTGAATATGGATTGACTTGGAAGTACAAGAAGGTCAAGTGGAGGAGAAACTTGTGTGTATGGGTTGTAAAGCTCGTTTGGGTTACTTCAACTGGGCTGGCATGCAGTGCAGCTGTGGAGCCTGGATCAACCCTGCTTTTCAGCTCCAAAAAAGCAAATTGGATGAGTGCTATATGTAAATCGATTTCTGAAAAAACCAGAGCTTGAAAAAAGTATGTTCTAATGGTAGCTTTGTTTGGAATATTTTCTTGTACCCTTTTACTGTTTTAAACTAGGAGTAGGTTACAAGATATGGTTTTCATATGCGAAGGGTGGATTTGGATTGGTATATAACCTCCGTGTATGGACTAATATAATGGCATACGTACTAGTTTGTATGTTAGGAAGAACTTATGAAATTAACCTGCAACATATTCATAAGTTATTTTTTACGGTTTATTTTATTAAGCTCTTTATTATAATTTAAATAATAACAGGTATCCAATTTATATTAAAACATTTTCACTACAGTTTTACAAAGGCGCCACAGTGAGCACTGATGTTCGTATTTGTCGATGGACCTTGTTATTGGGCCAGATTGGTGCTTTTGAAGTAAGCTTCCTTGCCGGATAATGCTTAGGATAATTGGGTTGGGTCTTTTTGGCTCATACAGTTACAGAAGGTGAGGGCGTCCTCCGTTGTTTGTTTACCATGTATTTAGTGAATTCGTGTGATTTTCCTGCTGTCTTGATATGATTTTGTGAATACTTGTGTTACATGAATTTTATGTGCTTCCTGGTAAACCATTGGATTGATTATACCATGCAATTTGGTAACCCGGGATCACCGTTGTTGAGATCTTTGCCTCTAGCTCTAGCTTGAAGTTACAAAAGTACAACTTGGCTAGATACTCCTTTTGAGCGATCCTTTCTTGAATTGTTTAACCAGGTGAAGCATTCACGCATGAATTCTGCTCTTTACCCAACACATTTTGCTCATTCCCAACTGAAATTCCAAAAATACCCATACGTGAGTTAACTCACGCAGAGATTTACACTAGCGTGAGTTAACTCACGCAGGGGCATTATAGTCATTTCAGTTGAGAATGAACATTTTTGGTTGGCTAAAGAGCAGATTTCTTTCTTCACGCATACGTATTGTGGTGTGTAGCATCCCTTGAGTTGGAACTATTGTGGTGTAACCATTGAGTTGGAGCCCACGATCCTGATATAAAGAATGTTAACTCCGCCTTGTAAACACCTTTGGTCATGAAGACTTTTAACACAAAGATCCGATCAAACCCTCTGTCGAACCTTGGCTTTGATACCATTATTGGGTCACGAAGGGAGCCGAGGTGACCACCCACATCAGGCAAGAACAACCACTCAAGTGAGAAAGACACCGCACCATTACCCAAAACCTTAAGTCAATGGATTCATGGGTCCTCTCACTTATAAGTTCATCAATTGGAACATTTTAGATATAAAAATCAAATTTTAATTGGTTATTTGAACATTTTTAGAATTACTCTAGTTGAAAAATGTAGTAAATGTTCCAATTTTTAAATCGAAGTGGGGCTGAGATTGTTTATAGTGAAGGTTTTGTTGAATTAGATTTACAGGTGAATGAACGAAGAAGGGGATCAAAACAAATAACGTATGTCGTGCCTTTTTGACTGGACTTTGATCTTGACCGTGTATTTTGATCTAACGGTTGATATTATATCCTATAATCTCCCGCATTAGACACTCCTTTCACTTATACATACATACATATATGAAAAATGCTCTTCTCCCAACAAGATTTGCTCACTCCCAACCAAACTTCTGAAAATACTCCGTGTGAGTTAAGGTACGCAGGTGTTAACTCAACGTGACTTAAGTCATGCTGAAAATTCACACTGAACCAACTCACGTTGGTTTTCTTTCTCACTTTCACTAATATTCTAACTCACGCTATCCTTTAATGCATGATGCCATGATGTCATGACTCCATCATTTAATGATGCCACTTGTTTATAGGCATGATGCCATCCTTTAATGTGCACTTCCACCTGCTCTTAGTGTGTATCACCTTAAGTTTAACAAGCCAACTCTATCCTTTAATGCATGATGTCATGATACCATGATTCCATCCTTTAATGATGTCACTTGTCTATATGCATGATGCCATCCTTTAATGTGCACTTCCACCTGCTCTTAGTGCGTATCACCTAAAGTTTAACAAGCCAACTCTATTAGTGAAAGTGAGAAAGGAAACCAACGTGAGTTAATTCACTTTGGGGTTCAGTGTGAATTTTCTGCGTGATTTAAGTCATGTTGTGTGAGTTAAGTCACGTTGAGTTAACATTTGCGTGAGTTAACTCATGCACGGGTATTTTCAAAAGTTTGGATGGGAATGAGCAAATCTTGTTAGGACTTAGGAGAAGAGCATTTTTCTAGGTATATAAACAAAACAAAAAAAAAAGTTTAATCTCTTTCACGTAAGTTTCATTTTTTTTCTTTATTCATATAGATTTTGACACTTCACGGGTCATATTCAAACTGCAACTTATATATAATATATTTGATTTGCTTAACATTATTTCAATTGTGAAAAACACAAGAAAGCTACATTTCAGATGTAGTATTGTTTACATCCATAAATTCAACACTTTTCCAAGGCATACAAACATCGAACGATCCTGTTCCATCATGATCCCTACACCCACCACCTTTATTCATTCTCCACCTGCAATTTTTGCATCTATCTCGTTTGAAATCATAAATGTCAATATAATGACGGTTGGGGCTTTCTTTCCATGTAAAACTGCAGAAGAATAATGTTCCAAACGGAAATCTTGGCTTGAATGAAAACATGTAACTTTCTTCAAGCTTAAGTGTGTGAAATCCTAAATCGTCATCTTTCGATTTACAATGAAGAGTGATATCTATGGGGTATGGATCTTTTACTACATTGATGATTGTAACCGTTACTCTACTATATGAAGTAATCTCTCTAGCCTCAAAAGCGAGTATAACGATTATCAAGATTGAGAATTTTAGCGTAATTGGATTTTGATATGCCATACCTAAATCCAAAATACCTGCAAGGCTTATATCAATCATAATTTATAGAACTTCAAACAATTTATCCTAGCTCCTTTTCAATTTAAAAATATCAATTAAAATACATACTCCAATCGGAAAACAGATATTATTTTCAAAATGTATGAAAATTAACATTATTCTCAAAATATATTTATATTTAGTCTAAATAACTATTGACTCGGTTGAAAATAAATGTGTATGTTTATATTAACATTTTAGAGTTTTTAGAAATGCACCATTCCAAGATTTCTCTCCTCTAAAGATGTCCACCTCATCATAATCATATTTGGCATTTGTTCCAAAAGAATTTCCTAATTTTTAATGCAAACTCAATAATAATTATTATTTTTAAAAACCGTTTTTTAATATAATTATTGTTTCGATTAAGATTTATAGGTTACATTAAAAAATTGGTACGTTACAAACAAATAATTATTAATATAATTAGTGTTTCAATTAAGATTCATACGTTACCTTATTACATTAAAAATTTGGTGCGTTACAATCAAATAATTATTAATATAATTAGTATTTAGATTAACATTTATACATTACATTAAAAAAAATTGTAAGTTACAAAATTATAATGAATATAATAACTAATAATTTGTAAGTTACTATTAGATCTCAATTGTTATATAATTAACTTTTTGTCGGTTACATAAAATAAAATAACTTGAATAAATTATATTTTAAATTTTGGTCCGTTACACAATTACAATAACATACTAATTAAAAATTTAATTGTAGTAATTAGTTTTTGAGGTTGTATAGTTAATTTTTATTCGTTACAAAAATATATTACTTAAAAATTTGCAAGATATTATTAAATTTCAAATGTTATGAAGTTAATTTTTTGTATGTTACATAAAATATAATACAATCATTTAATGCACATTTTATAAAATTAAAGATGCTGTTAGTATTAATTTTAAAACGGTTAAATTAATAATTAATTGATATTAACTGTTACCTATTTTTCTATATAAATAGTAGCGCCTTGGGATACGAGTAAACAAGAATCACAAATTTAGTTATTCTTTATATGTTATCTGATTCTCTAATATATATATATATATATATATTCTGGTTGTTTCTGTAATTTTTTCTATTGCAAAGACAGATGTCTATGAAACACGACTTCATCTATGATGTTTCGCCAAGAAAACAATTGTGGACATTGATTGTGAGGGTTGTTCGTGCTTGGTTTGTTCAAGACTACAATAATAAAAAAAAACTACCATTTTTCTTGGAGTTGGTCCTAATGGATCGAAAGGTTCTTTTTCATATCGTTTTAGTTTTTTTATTTTGTATTTTTTTGTTTAAAGTATAGTGTTTTAATCTTTGTTATCTAAGTTGATCGAATTGGTGTGTATATATGAAAAACATTGATCTACAAGTTCAAGGAGCAGCTCCTAGAGGGAATGGTGTTCACGGTTTTCTCATTTGACGTTGTTTGCAACAGTGGTTCGTATAGACCATCACGCATCGAATACAAACTGAATTTCACAATCAACACAAAAGTCAAACTCTCTAAAACTGCAATATAACATTTTTATATAACATTAGGAAAAGGTATATTTTTTTAATATAACATTTTTGCACGATTCATTTATTGAATACATTTTTTTATTAAATTATAATTTTATTGACAAATAGTTTTTATTACAGCTTTCTTAGTGTAAATACAAATTTTTTTGCATCGAATTTGATTCAGTTACCAGATTCATCTCGCATACGTGTAAATGAGGAGTTTCTCAAACTTACTCCTAGGACCAGTATTGAGGAGTTAAAGAATGTTAATAAGGTTTTTTGTTTTATTAGCGATCTATCTTGATAAAGTTTGTACGTCTTTTAATATAATTTTATTTTGTATGGTGATGCAGGGCACCTCTTTTATTGTCTTGTGAAAAATCATTAAGATTATCAATGAGGATGGATGGTGGTACACCACTTGCTCATGCAACAATAAGGTATATGCTGATTCTAACATGTACTTTTGTGAAAAGTGTGATCGTCATGTTGTGAGTGTCACGCCTAGGTATATGCTAACTTAAATTTGTTGATTTTTTAATTAGCGTAAAGCATTATCCTTAAGTTTGTTATTAACACATCAAATCGTTTGATCCAGGTTCAAAATATAGATTCGAGTAGTTGATGACAGCGGAAGTGCACTTTTTGTTTTATTCGATCGAGATGTTTCTGGATTGCTTAATAAATCATATTCTGACATTATTGAGTCCAACAACATTGTCGTAAGTATTTTTTCAACCTTTTTTACAATACAAAGCTTTAATATTATATTTATTTTGGAAATTTATAATTGTACACAAACAATAATTAACAAATGTATGATACTTTTATTCTTATGATATTTTGGCAGGGTGATCCATCTCATGATTTACCCAATGAGATTGCACAATTAGTTGGTACCGAGTCATTAACAATGGAATTACTATTTTCAATTGAATAAATCAATATTGTTATATGTATTGACCCTTAAATGAAAAAACATTTTAATTTTCAGATTATCAATTTACTTGTGTTTTGAATTTACATAAATTCTAAAATATATATAAAAATTAAAGGCCGTTTTTTATTTCAAATAATTTTCTTCTATCAAAATGAATTATATAACCTTAAAAACTAATTACTACATTTAAAATTATAATTAATAGGTAATTGTAATTGTGTAACGAATCAAAATTCAAAATATAATTTATTCAAGTTATTTATTATAATTTTGTAACCTGCCAAATTTTTAATGTACCGTATAAATGTTAATTGAAACGCCTATTAAATTATTAATTATCTGAATGTAACCGACTTAGTATTTTATGAAAAAAAATCATTTGAAATTCAAAACGGCTTTTGTATAATAATTATCATTTAGCATGAATTAAAATTTAGGAGATTAATTTTAATTATTTTATTAAAATTATCTGAATGCCAATTCATCTTATTATTTTAATTATTTGTCAATTAATTTTGAAGAGATATCGATTTGAATGTACTCTTTTTCTATCTTTTGATGAATTTAAATGATCGTCTCTGACAATTTTGTTGGCAAAAGTTAAGTTGTTCCTAGGTAATTATTTATAACTATCAACTTGATTATTTTTTTATAATTCCATTTGAGTAAATTTGAAGTTAGAAATTTTTTTATAATTGAAATCCGAGAGAGTATTGTGATTAAATAAAAAAATGTAAAAATTTTATTCTTAGTGGTAGATTAAAACATAGGTAATCATACATGTTTAATATATTGACTAATAGCATTTTTATTGAAGGAAAAATATTGTGGTTAATTATTGAAATTGACCTTGTAATATATGCGAAGTCTGAAAAATGACCAAGTAAAATAAAAAAAACATATTCTCACCCTATAAACTGATATCCTTATTATTTTTTACCTTGTAATATAGTTGAAATCCAAAAAAGCTACTTAGAGGTTGAATTGTTTCATGATTTTTTGTCAGGCATGTTTAGCACGTTAAAATATGACTTTACACAAAAAAATTATAATTTTTTAAATATGGACAAATTAATATTGAATTTTTAAAGCGCCAAAAACTCAAAAACAAAACAACGAAAACCCTAACCTAGAAATCAAATTTCGAGTTGATTGTTTGCAAAGACATCTATAGAAATACCTAAAAAGGATCTGCAAAGTTTCGTAACATTTCAAACACATTTTGATTTAATTTTATTTTTCAACCAAAACGTGCGAACTTGCAATTTTATTCCAAGTAAGGGTGTACTCACGGGTCAAATCTGTTCCCTAATTTTGTAGGTATGATTAGAACAACATAAGAACCTTCACTATGAAATTATGAAGTTTTTAAATGAGATATAAATTAATTAAGAATTGTTTAAGAAATTCATAATTATGGAAAATAAAAATTCATAATAAATTCGTTCCTAGTCGGAAAAAAAATCTATTTTTTTATGTTAAACCATGATTTAACTTCCTAAAGATGCCTGAAAAAAATCATGAAAAAAGATCACTTTTTTGGACCACGCGTATATTATAAGGTCAAAAATAAAAAGAATCTCAAATTACAGGGTTAAAATATGTGGTTTTTTATTTTACAGGGCCATTTTTCAAACATCACGTATTTTACATGGTCAATTTAAACAATTACCCCAAAATATTAATACCTATTGACTCGTTTGAAATAAATGCGTATTGACTAACTTTATAGAATTTAAAGGACCTCTAGTAAATAAAAGCAATTAGTTCCACTTTCTCCTTCAAAAAAAAATACTCACGCATCTTTTAACAAAAGAATAGTGTCCTTTTAAAAGTATGTAAGAATCTATTATAAATTAAATGTTGAAACAAAATGAGTTTAACGATGTCTCTTAAAGTTTTGATGATAACAAAGTATTAAAAGTTCAATTGGATATGCTAATATTTGTTCAAGTGTTCATGACTATAGACTAAAATTTATGTCTTTAAGCAAAGCGTTGGATCTGGAAGAACAAATTAGAGCAAATGAATTTTCAAGTGAAGCTTAGTTGCAAGTCAGAATCTGAAGAAGTAAGAGTCTGAAGACCATCTAAAAGTTGACTGTCAGAGTCTAAAGTTCACTATGAGTCTGAAGTTCCCCCATTGTGTTTTTTTCACCTTCAATAAATACATAATAAAAATAAGATACATTCATGGGTTCTAGTATTTAAAAAAATTACAGGCCTATAGCTATTGCAAACTTCAAATTCAAGCTAATATCTAAGATTCTGGCGGATAAACTCTCTTAGTTTATGCCAGCTCTTATATCAACTCAGTGATGTGTATTTTCCGCAAGTGCACGGTTTTATCAGAGTAGTAAAAATTATCGTTCCAACAGAGAATTGTTGTAAATTTTGATTCTCTTTTCAATTTGATTAGCTGAAAGATTAAAGTTTGAAAAGTTTAGATTTTGATTGATGTAAAATAATAATAGTAAAAAGCGCCTCGGGATTATTGGTTCGTCATAATGACAAACCTTTCACAATCCAACCTTAATACCTAAACCTTATGTTAAATCTATTTCTAAAGACCGGTTTCTCTAAAGCATATCAAGGTTTCTCTCAAAATCAATGAGTGTGTTTCAATAACAACCACGCCTATTTTCATGGTTGATCGTCATTGAAACCCACTAAGAGCGAAACTTTAAGGTCTCATGGTTTACTATACTATTCTCGTGTTTCGTAACCCTTGTCTAATCTCACATGTCTAATACTAACCTTCTTCTTTCGATTCTTCGGTTAATATTTGAAATAAGAATTAAGAATGGTGAGATTAGATTAGAAAAATAGATTCACATAAAATTAGGGTTCTAGACTTGGTTTGATAGGATTAGTTCATTAGACTCAACCAACAATCCCAAGACAAAGAAGTCTACTCACTCATGTTCATCGTAGACAAGAAGATTGGGGAGAAGGAGAAGAACATGAAAGTAAAAGTGCAGAATTTTAAAGAACAAGAAAATAAGAACGAGCAAATAAGAACTTTTATTCAAAGAAAAAGATGTCACATAAAATTCCCAAGAACAAAATATGAATTATACAAGTCTGATGACTTCTCTATTTATAGCTAAAGGAACAACATAAAATTGCACTAAATCAGAGCATAAATTTGTACCAAATGTGCACATAAATATGCACCAAATCAGCACATAAATATGACAGAATTTCCCTCTTTTTAGCTTTCTTCTCAAACAAGCTTTAATCATGCATCTTAATCCATTCTTTTGCTCAAAGACTCGATCTTTCATCATATTTGATCCTGAAATAAAAACAAACAAATTTGAAGGGAAATAGTTCTAAAAACAAACTAAATCAAACTAAATTCTATGAAAATAAATACTTAAGAACCACTAAATTATTGACTTATCAAACTCCCTCATACTTGAATCTTTGCTTGTCCTCAAGCAAAAGGCATAAACATTAGCAGCATCAACAACATTAACAACACATTAACACAAATTAAAAACTTTTGTTTCCTCCAAGGCTTTGTTTCCAGCATACACTAATCACAACTTGAAGTATTTCTCATGAACCCATTCAACCCAACAACAAGTTTCAAGTGAGTGTGTGGGTGTAGTCTAGCTTTTTCTTGCGCCTGTGTAAGAGATATTATAAGGAAACAGGTTCTAACCTTAACACTAAACCAACCGAGAAAAGTTCTTTCTTCATTTCATATAAGAGAGGTGGGAATCATTTTGACAATTATAAATAATAAGGAATCACATAAGCTACTTTTAGTTTCCAGGATGACAACACCTTCTGTGGTTCATCCGCGACCCAAGATTTATCGGCCATGAGAAACCTGAAAGGCAAGGAAGGAAAAAAGTGAATCCAACAATCAGATCCACCCTTCCTTCACCTATCAGATCGACCACGGCGAGGAAGAGATTGAACTTCTTCACATAAACGACCTAAGAGGGAAAAAGACCATAAGCCGACAAGTACCCACGGAAAAAACAAAAGGGGATTCTCCCTGAAGCGAAGAAACCCCCTTTTTTCCGAACCAACGACGGGTCGGAAGCTTCATCAACTGAAACTCGACCCATCACCAGTGGTTTTCTCCCTCCAAAAAACTCAAAGTACAACACTCGCAAAGGTTTAAAATCCTAACACTCCTCAGACGCAGTGGAAACCACCAAACAACGGTGGCAACCACCACAACAGAGTAATCCTAAAAGCATGCAAGATTACGGTTTTTTGACACAAAAACTACAGTAATCGAAACCCTACAACAAACAGAAGAAAGAAATGAAGAAATGATGAACCTGTGTTGAGACTAAAAGTCTGGAAGTTGTTGATGATGAGGTGAAGGATCAAGCAACACTTGAAGTCTCGAAAGAAACTATGTAAATTTGAAGTTGCTAAAAATGAAGAAGTGTAAAGTGTTCCAAACAAGCGTTTGGAACGTATTTATACTCCTTTCGCAACCTTTCAGAAAACAGGCAAGCGCGATCCAGTACAACCCTTCACATGCGACTCTTCATTAACAAAGCAAAGCAACGCTCTAGATTGTCTCAATCATCGCATCCAACTGTTCTGATTAGATTTTGATGGTTCTCAAAAGTCATGATTAGATCAACGGTCTTGATAACGTCTTGGAAATACAACTCGAGACGCCATCAAGGTGCTAGGTACTCAAGTACTTCCATAGCCTTTACACGTGGCAGTCAAAGACCAACGATCATGTCCCCTCAGTCTCATCCTCAAGACATGGGCATTAATTGTTGAATGACAAACGACAAACTCTCTGACGAGGGAATCTTTCTCACTTCTGACCAACATGGGCGAACACAAAAATACCGAGCACACTCTTGAAACATGACAACCTCGGCACAACATGGCGAACAAACAAGAAGGGTCAGCGAGCATATGTCCACACATATATCGCCCTCGACCCCGAGCGCAAAACATCCACAAGTGCTAAGTCCCAAGATATGCCCGTCTACGCCGAGTACGAAGACCGCCCATGACGAATTACAAACAACATCCCCCTAACTGAACTTCCCAGTTCCGTCATGGGAACATCCCAACATATCTCTAAGACCTCTGCGGTCAGTTCCCTCGCCACGACTTAAGTCATCACTCTTAGACCAGAGAAACGACTTGGGGGGGCTACTGTTCTGGATCGGTCAAAGATCTGGGTTTAACTACTTAGGCCCAATAACCAAACCAAGCCCAAATGCTGCATTTGGAAATATACTCGCAAAACACACCTTCTCTGCGAGGGGGTACTCGAAGCAACTGAGACTTGTTCAAACGAACAGTAACGTCTCTTTACCCATGTTCCCGCGAATATCTCACCGGCGGTTACACTTCTGTTGATTTCGTAACTGCCGGACACATGTGTGCCTTACAACGGCTCTGTATTCACCCACCTCTATAAATAGGAGGCTCCTCGCAACCTCCAAGGTAGAATCTCTTTCACTCTCAAACCCTCAAACCCCCCATTCTGAACTCTAGTGACTTGAGCGTCGGAGTGTCTGCAGGTACACACCCCGCATTCGGTCCAACGCTCACCAGAAGTATAAACTACCACCGTAAACTACCACATTCAACCAAGCACCGGCAACCACCTTCTGATCAGCTACGATCATATATAATTGTCAAAACAAATATGACTACACGTTTTACTAGGTTTCCTAGATGGAGTGCCGCATCTATACGTCCATCAACAATCAGGTGCGTAGAAAATGACTTCCCTAATCCCTAGGATGTGGATATTTGGAATTCTGATTAGCATAATAAACTACTTGTGTGTCATATAGTTTTTGACTTCCATTAATCTGAAGCCATGGATCCTTCGTTTATCCAAGTGGACTCGGGACTTCAACTCTTACTCGCAACGACAAACTCATGTCCAAGTTTGGAATCGTCTCTTAGATTTACCGCAAGAGTATTGGCGTGAGAGAACTCTATTTGAACTTTTTGGTGCCATTGGCACACCTTTGACAGTTGATGTTGCTACACATAATTAATTTTTTGGTCATTACGCTCGCATCTTGGTTGGTGTTCTTCACTTCATGTTTCTTAAAATTGCTTCTTCAAAATCAAGCACTGATTTCCTCTTTAATCTTAAATTTAATGTGGTTATTTAAACTTTATCATAATTTCTTAGGTATAAAAATTAAATTTTAATTGGTTATTTGAACATTTTCATAATTACTCTAGTCGCAAAATGTAGTAAATGTTCCAATTTTTAGATCGTAATTGGACTTATTGAGTAATTACGTAACCATCATAGAGTCAACCATGAGATCATGCACATAAACTACAATTGATTACAATTATTGAAGATTTTGGTTTTGTGTTTGACTATAGTTATTGACATTGATGTATATTTTATTAATTGCCTTATGTACCGTACATGTATATAGCTGAAGCATATCAATACTCTTTTAATGTATTCGGTCATCTCTATCCATAAATAGAGAGGGTAATAAAACTTCTCAATACAATTCAAAATCATTTTATTATACTCTCTATAGGGTTGAGATTGTTTGTAGTGAAGATTATGTTGTTTTAGATTTATAGGTGAATGAACGAATAAGGGGATCAAAACAAAGATCATGTGTGTCATGCATTTTTAACTGGACTTTGATCTTGACCGTGTATTTTGATCTAACAGTTGATATTATTAGGAAAAAATATATATATACTTTAGTATCTTTCACGTAAGTTTCATTTTTTCTTTATTCATATAGATTTTGACACTTCACAACAAACGACCGTGAAAAACTGCAACTTATATGTAATATATTTGATTTGATCGTCATTATTTCAATTGTGAAAAACACAAGAAAGCTACATTTCAGATGTAGTATTGTTTACAACCATTAATTCAACACTTTTCCAAGGCATACAATTATCGAACGCTCCTGTTCCATCAGAATCCATACACCCACCACCTTTATTCATTCTCCATTTGCAATTTTTGCATTTATCTCGTTTGAAATCATAAATGTCAATATAATGAAGTTGGGGGCTTTCTTTCCATGTAAAACTGCAGAAGAATAATGTTCCAGTCGGAAATCTTGGCTTGAATGAAAACACGTAACTTTCTTCAAGCTTGAGTGTGTGAAACCCTAGATCGTCTTCTTTCGATTTACAATGAAGAGTGATATCTGTGGGGTATGGATCTTTTTGTACACCATTGATGATTGTAACTGTTACTCTACTATAAAGACCGGAAGTACTCTCTCTAGCCTCAATTGCGAGTATTACAAGTATCAGGATTGAGAATTTTAGCGTAATTGGATTTTGATATGCCATACCTAAATCCACAATACCTGCAAGGCATATATCAATCATAATTTATAGAACTTTAAAAATCCTAGCCTAGCTCCTTTTCCATTTAAAAAATTAATTAAAAAAACATATTCTACAATAGGAAAACAGATATTATTTTCAAAATGTATGAAAATTAACATTATCTCAAAATATATTAATATTTAGTCTAAATTGACTATTGACTCGTTTGAAAATAAATGTGTATTTGACTAACAGATCTTAGTCAACAAGAAAAGATAAATTAAATACATAAATATAAGATAAATTAATCTCGAATAAATTGTCAGCAAAAAAAAGTAATATCCTTTTCTTTTTAAATAAATAAATACTAATACCTTTTTTTAAAGGAAAAACTTAATACCTTTTGACTCATTTGAAAATAAATGCGTATTGACTAACTTGAAAGAATTCAAAGGACCTCTAGTAAATAAAGGCAATTAGTTCCACTTTCCTTAATAACAGCTCACGCATCTTTCTCCTTAAAGAAAAATAAAAAAAAAACCATTTTTTTTTTGTGGTCGGGTCTTACCAACTGAGCTAAGTTCACGAGGACACTCACATATTTTTAACAAAAGAATAATGTCCTTTTAAAAGTATGTAAGAATCTATTATAAATTAATTAATAGGTCTTGTTAACCGGTGCCCTCAGGGCAATGGTTAAGGAAACCAAAAGTAATATATTTCCATTGAAATCAACAATATTTTTACTTTTAAAAAGTTAAATTCTTCACTTTTCACCATTTCACAATACAATTTTTCTATTTTTGTCATCTTAATCAATGCTCCAAGGGCACTCTTTAGCATTTCCTTTAATTAATACATCAAAAAATATGATAAATTAATGGGTTCTACTATTTAAAAAAAATATTAACCAGTGTCCCTGAGATATTCTTTAAGCACTTTTAATAGTGTATTTTTTTTTGAAAATTAGTGTATTTAATGCATCAAAGTTTTAAAAAAAGTCATATTAAATACTACTTCCGGTCTTTATTTATAAAAACAATTATATTTTTATATTTATTGTATAATTGATGTATTTAGTCTAGAAATAAACCGGATACATCAATTATTCGATAAATATAAAAAGTGAATTGTTTCTTATAAATATGACCGAGAGAGTATATAATTTAACTTATAGAATTTTATTAAAGATTAATTTTGATACATAATTACTGTAAAAAGAATTTACATTACCACCCAGAACTCACCGTTTTTATAAATTTAAGATACATATAATTAAGCCGTATAATTTTTTTTTTTTGAAGAAGCTAAAATGAGATATATTACCAAAGAAAAGTGTGCCTCCTAGTACAAGGTGTACCAAGGGAGAAACACAAAGTCTGAACAATATTTACAAGGGAAATGATAAAATTTACAAAAGGAAAAGGAAAGGAACTATTAACCTATGCCCAACATGGTGAACGGACTCAGCCACCAGCCATGTAGATTGAGGGGAAGAGTAACGTACTTCACCTTCAACCACATATAGGAGATGGACTTAATCCTATCAACCACCTGAAAAACGGGGCATTCTTTGCCTTTGAACAATCGATTGTTTCTTTCCTTCCATATTTCCCACACCGTTGCAAACCAAATAACCTGTAAAATAGAGCGCCGCCTCCGCCCAGGACCACCACAAAAACCGAACTAATGAAAATGATCAGGCACATAAAGTGGGTTGGCCACTGAGATGCCAATCCAACTATAAATTGAGTGGCAAACAGTACCAAAGAAGTTACAATGAAGAAATAAATGATAGGACGTTTCGACAATGCCGCAACCTGCTACACACAACCTGGAGTCAAAATGAATCACACCTCGCCGGAGTAGATTGTCCTTTGTAGGCAATCTATCCCGAAACAAGCGCCAAGCAAACAACACGACCTTAAGAGGAACATCCTTATGCCAGATAGAAGAAGCAACGTCTG